>OHLZ01000396.1_pt1 | contig 18527 bp, 20 predicted proteins | sample 1569211 | NCBI WGS metagenome assembly OHLZ01 (sample SAMEA3879606, study PRJEB24766) | human gut metagenome | biome: human-associated habitat; feature: feces | place: USA | collected 1985/1987
CCGCCGCCTTTGGAGGAATACTGTCCAAGATGACAGGAGGGAGCGGACATACAGGCGCCTACATCTCCCAGATGGGGACGAAGTGGAATGAATTGGATGAAGAAATGGAAGCCCGTGAAGCAGTAAAGGAAATTATAGAAAAAGAAGTGTGGAATCAAATTGAAAATTCAAAAGAAAGTACAGCAAAAGAGGTCATGCGCAAAGCACATTATTTGGTAGATAAAGGAATTATTGATCCGACTAATATGATTGGAGATTATGTTTCTACTCAGCTTTCTTTGGGTGAAGGGTTAAAAGCTGGTGCCGTTGGATGTATTGTTGATAAAGAGGGTAATGTGTATGCAACACTTGCTTTTGCGCCAGGTGGAACCGTAGGGGTACCTCTCATGACTGGATATGGATTCCTCAGTGACAAGAGCGATGGTTATATAAATTCTATTAGTGGACTTAGTGGTAGTTTTTCCGCAATAGGTGGAGTGGGGGGGAACTGTCGGAGTTTCTGGTGCTAGTATTATTGGTGAGATTAATGCAAGTGGATCCGTAGGTGTTTCGTTATCATTTGCATATACCTGGTATATAGGAAATATTTACCAATGAGGTAATAATGATGAATATAAAACAAATAAAATCGGTATTAATAAAAATATGGGCTATAGTTTTTCTTGTTTTATTTAGTACATGGCTTATTGGAGGTTGTATATACAATAGTATAGGAAAGGAAAGTATACAGGAAGATATACAACAGTTAAAACAAGAGTTATATTCCATAAAGCCTATACAAAACTATTTTGTCAAAAATGTGGCATTGGCAAATAGAAGAGCTATTATTGCAAAATCTTTGCGAGCTAATATTTTGCCAATTACTACCGAATATACATCGGAGCTTACTTTGTATGAATTTGAAAGATATTTTATTAGGAATGGATGGGATATAGTAGAATATCGAAAAAGACCTTCCTTACATATAAAAGCCAGTAATGAAAAATATGTAGTAACGTTGGATTTGATTTCCTCGATGAATGATGAGTGGAGAATACAAATTGGATATAATAATTTTTTTGAAAAATATAATTTATGATTGTGATGAAATATTTGCATATATGCGGCAAGAGATGTAGCCGCTCCCGTAAAAAGAGCCGGAGAAGTAGGAGACAGCTGGCTGAAAGCCCTGTATGCCCTGCAGGCAGGAATGAACGCAAGAGACATACAGAAAAACCAGAAGACAGATAAAGCCATTAACAAGAACAACGCCGTAGGAATGAATATCAGCCTCGGCAGCACTGGAAAGAAGCGGAGGCAATCGGGAAAAATCTTGTGAAGAAAGCCGGCCGCTTTTGTAGCAGGTGCGTCTTACTTATACGGAACACAGAAAAACCACGAGAGATTTAAATCCCAATACAATGCATTTAGAGCAGGTGCATACGTTACGTTGCCTATTTCACTAGGGGGTTGGGGTGGAGCTCTTGTCGTTACAGCAATAGGATCATCTATTGTTGGTATTATTGCGGCTCCTATTATTGCAGGAGAAATTGTATATTGGGTAGAGGAAAATAAAAAGGCGTGGGAGACGATGGAAAAAGATAATGAGAATGATAATGAAGAAATTTATTCACAGGAGGAAAGAAAATGATTTCTTTATTCTCTAGCCCTGTGTATGATGTTTTTTTATTAGTAGCATCCATTGTAATTTGGAAAGTATTTGTGTTTCCTGAATCTCTAAATCCACAGGAAGCCTTCTTTATTAAACATGTGTCTCTTTTTGTTCGTATATTATTCGCTTTTACACACAGTATGCTGGCCTTTTATATCATAATAGTTGATAGAAGTGTGATAACGGGTAACATATTATATGCTTATACAGCACTTATGTTATTGTGGGGCGTTCTTGTTTTAGTGGGACTGTATAAACGAATACATTATGGTGAAAAATCATTACAATATACAGAAGAAAATAGAAGAATAATTATAGGGATGGTCATTTTCCTTGCTACATTTGTGATGATGTATATATTTTCATAAATAGGATAAAGATAGGTGTAAAACAGGAAACAACTTCTCCATAGAAAGCTTGCAGGACAGTCATACCTACCACAGCCGGGACAAAGAAACGGAATGAACAAAATCGCCCAAACCATCTACGGCTCAAAAATTCCGTTAAACGAAAGAGGACTTCTGAATATACTCATACCGTCCGTCAAAGGAAAAGCAGGAACAAGTATAGGTGCGTCAACATCTCCTCTGGGGTTTTCTATATCAGTAGTTAAATTTGTTCCCTTAGTTCAGGGGATAGATTTGAGTGATGAAAAAGTTAGACAAAGTATTAAGTGGCACCGCCTTTACTGGAAGTGTATTTGCAGGAATTGGTGTAGGGGCACAAATTCCAATCTATTTAGATTATGCAGGAAAAGTTGCCATATATTTGATAGGGATTGGAACACCCAGTGTGGGAGGCGGTATAGGAAATAGCGAAAGTGTAGATGATAAGAAAGCCAAAATTGAACGGGATATACAAGATAATCCTTATGGGTTAGATTAATAATAGAAGGATTTGTAATTATGACTAAGAGGGTACTTCGAAAACAAGTTTCAGAGAAGATGAAAATCTATTTTATGGGTGTTTTATTCATTGTCTTAACTATTGGTATAATAAACGCTTGTAATATTTGGCAAGGTGAGGAAGTAAAAAAAGATTTTTACAATCATATTCCTGCTATTCAAGTCTATCAAAGTAATAATGGTTTATTAGGTGATAATATTCTTATTTCTACACGTAATATAGAGAAACCACTTGGCATAGGTTCTTTTTCTACAGAAGCCAAAGGCGAAGATATTAAAAGTTATTATGAGACTGAACTTATTAAAAGTGGTTGGGAGAAAGGTATAGATAAAAATGGAACAGATTACCATACTACAAATGGCAAAAATAAAGAACTATTTAATTATAGTAAAGATGGGTATGTTGTGAGGTTTACTTTCTGGAGTCCTATGGATAAACCAATTAAAGACATAGTATTTCGAATTGAAGATAGGAGATATAGCATTACTATTTATAAAATAGAAAGTAAGACCACGGTATGATCTAATTCTGAGGCTACTATAATAGGAACCTCATTGGAGACCGAAAGAGCAAGGTGATAATTTGGAAGAACCTAAAGCTCATGGTCGAGGTGGTTACATCATGGGTAATTTGACCAATGAATTTATCAAGAAAATTATTGAGCTCAATAATGAAGCAGCATTATCAATGCAGGCAGGCAGATTAACCCCGTTTATGTGGATTCTTTATATAAATAGGACGTTCTCTCGATTTGGTATAAATAACGAAGGAGAATAAGGATATGATACGATTAAAAAAAATGGGGTATAAGCAAGTTACCTTTTGTATGATAAACATTTTGCTTTTACTATTTTGTGGGGGGATCGTATACATTATTTTTCATGGAGATAATTATCCCCCTTCAATAGACTTACTTTGTGAGAATAGAATACGTGTTTTTAGTGAAACATATGCTTTGATAGATACACAGAAAAATAAAATTATTACAAACAGAGCACTTGCTGCATATGTAATAGATAATAAGGTCTATGCTTTAGGGGCAGGTGAGTATATCATATATGATATGGATATAGGAAAAGAAAAGGTATACATACAAGATGCTAATATGAAACAGGCAAGGAATATTTATAGGAAATCTTTTGAAATGGCTGAAAGAGAATATGTTTTTAGTTACTCGGAATTTACAGAAGAGGAGCAACGAGGATTTCAAGCTATGTTTATGAATCCTCATAAGCGAGGGGCTGTTTATTATAAGCCTTTTTATAATTCTTGCTATAAAGCAGGGCTTATTGATACACAGAAGCTTGCGGAAGTAGATATTATCGGTGATGATTGGCGTATTGTAAATGATGTTTTCTATGCATATGGAGATGACAATTTTATTATAATCACTGGACATGGAGAAAAAATTAGGCAATATTATAATGAAGCATTAACGTTAGGAAAGAGACTTAAAACTGAATATCATAAAATAGACAAAAAGAAAGCATTGTATGGAAGTCGATATTCTGTACTGGCAGATATTAATGAGTTTACACCGGATGAGATAGAAATTTTGCATAGTTTATGGAAAAAATATTATTTAAACAGGGGGAAAGAAGAAACAGATTTGCAAAATATATGGAAGAAAATTGAGATTGGAGAATAGCCCAAAAAGTATAGCAGGCAAAGAAGACATGACAGTCAAAGGCAGCACAGTCAACGCCCAAGACATCCACCTCACAGCAGGAAACAACATCCATATCCTCTCCTCCGAAAACAAAAGCACAACCATAGAAGACTACAAAGCAAAAAAGAGTAGTGGATCGTGCAGACGCTATGCAAAGTGAAATAAAAGATGGAAGCATTATAGTGGATTGAGGGCAAAGATGGAAAATGTATGGAAAGAGCTTTTATCGTATGTAAAGAAGAAAACAGTAGTGAAAAAGGCTTTGGAATATGTAGAGAAGGACATTTTATTGAAAAATGTTTTAAAATGTATTCCACGACTTGTAGTGAGTTTTATGGTAATCGGTTTTATAGCAGAAGTATGTGCTTCCGGAATTAAATATTTTTCCAGGCCTGTAAGGCAGGATCTGTATGAGCATATTCCGGATATTCATATTTACGGAACGGATACCCTTCTATGCGATGAACTTACCATTACTGCCAGAATATCTGACAGAGCGTTTAGTTCAGGGGTATTTATTCTTACAGCCAAAGGAAATGTCATAAAAGAGTATTATACGGAGCAGCTGCTGCAGAAGGGCTGGATAAAAGGAAAAAATGAAAAGGGAGAAGATTTTCATTTTCATACCGATCGTTATGATGAATTTCGTTTTTATAAAGATGGATATACATTAGATGTGTTTTTTGATATCCCATTGGATCAGGATCCGAATAAACTAATCTGGGGGGACAAAAGAGAGCGATATGTAATCACAATGACTAAGACTGAGTTTTATTGAGGTTTAAAGTAAAAAAACGGAAAACAGATAAAGCCATTAAAACAGATAAAGCCATTAATAAGAACAGCTGCATTCTGACAACGCCTTTTTATTTTTGGTAAAGAAAGGCGAGTAATGAAAAATAAAGGTAAAAAGCTGTTATGTAATTGAATTATGTTGTCGGTGAATACCGGCATGGGGGCGAATCCCCCTCTCTCCGCCATGAAGTTTAAAGCTTGTCTAATAAGGCGGGCTTTTTTATTTATAGCGAATGGTAAACTATGTTTTTATATTTACCATTTCATCCCTTTTACGGTATGGATGATTTTTGTGGTAATCAGTCCGTTTATCAGTCCTGTGACGGTGCCGGATAGAAGCAGGACAGGACTGTACCACAGGAACGCGGGGGTGTTTAACAGAAGAGCGGAAATCAGGAGTTGTGCCAGATTGTGTGTCACGCCACCGATGATGCTGATACCGACAGGGGAGAAAGAATTTCTACGATAAGAAATATACATGGCAAAGAAGCTGGCTATGGCACCTGTGAAACTGAAAACAGCGGTGAAGGGACTACCGCTGAAGACGGAAAGGAAGAATACCCGGAGAAGGGATATAGAGAGGACTTCCCCGGACGGCAAGAAATAAAAGGCAATGACAATAATGAGGTTGGCTATGCCTAATTTAATGCCGGGAATGCCTGTCCGGAAGGGAAGCATGTTTTCTATGTAGCTGAGTAAAAGTGCCATGGCTGTAAACAGGCCGATGACACTCACTTTTTTTGTCATGGATGATCTCCTTCAGCGAACGGTGCCGTCAATTTTTTTATCTGCAGCGGATTGTATTTCAATGACTAAATGATGAGGAAGGCAGATGATGGCGGAATCGGCGGTGTGAATCGCTCCTTGCCGGAGGCAGTCCTTATGGGGGCAGTCGGCAGCCGTCATTTTTACGGTTCCGTTTTTGATGGTGAACTCATTTTGTCCGTAAGGTGTACCGATGTGGATGATGTCGTTTTTATCCAGCGGCCACGAACCGTACGGAGCGCCGTCTACTGTGGCGGTGACGGAACCCGCATCGTGCATAAGGGTTTCTTTTCCTATGAAGAGGAGGGCCGCTGCCAGGAGGAGGCACATAATGAGGTAAAGGTCTTTTTTTATCATGGCTTGTCAGGGAATAAGAACGACAGGAAGTTCAGAAGTAAATATTTTTTGTAAATCGGGAGTGATCATCAGGGTATTGTCATTTCTGAATAGGATCATTTGAAATTCACCGCGGTGTTCTTTCCAGAACAGTACGGCTTTTTTTTCGCCCATAACGAAGAGGGCGGTGGAAAGGATATCCGCTTTTTCACTGTCTTTGCAGATGACGGTCACCGCGCGGAGTCCGTTTTGCACAGGCGCTCCCGTATGGGGATCAAAAATGTGATGGTACCGCCGGCCCTTTGCCATGAAGTACCGCTCGTAGTCGCCGGAGGTGACAATGGACGTGTCGGAGATGGAAAGCGTCCCTGCGGTTTTATCCGTGTCATCAGGGTGGCGCAGGGCGATGTGCCATGGTCTGCCGCCGGGTTTCGTACCGATGACTTTGATATTTCCTCCTAAATCAAGAAGGGCGTTTTTAATACCGGCAGCTTTTAAAATATCTGCCGCTTTTTCAGCAGCTGTTCCTTTTGCCATACCGCCCAAGTCAAGGGCACATCCGCTTTTCAGGAAATATTCTCCTGTTTCTTCGTTATGGGAAATATATTTCATGCCTGTTTTACCAAGTGCTTCCCCGCGCTCGGTTTCCGTTGGCACATGATAGGGGCCATGGGGGAATCCCCACAGTTTGGAGAGGGGCGCGAGGGAAATGTCAAAAGTACCGCCGGTTGACCTGTTCCATGATTCGGCAAGGCTGATCAGGCGGGCGGTGTCTTCTGAAGGGATCAGTTTTCCTTCCTTTGAGAGCCGGGAGATTTCACTGTCCGGATTTTCTACGGAAAGGAGTGTATCAAGACGGCGTATTTCTTTTTCTGCATGGAGAAAAATGGTTTCGCTGTTTTTCCCATAGGCGGTGATTTTCATGTAGGTGCCCATCGCAAAGAAGGAATGGCTTTCGGGGGTGTTGTCCTGAAAAGGAGCACATGCTGCAAGGATAAAAGGAAAGATAAGGAAGAAAAGAAATTTTTTCATTTTTTTGTTTCCCGCAGGTGATGGTTAGCGCGGCTCTGGATACGGTCGAGAGGCAGGCCGAGGGGACAGATTTTCACACAGGACAGGGATTGGCTGCACCCTGCAAAAAAGTATTTTTCATAGTTTTCTTTCAGCTTTTGGAGATGGATGTCCTCTTTGTTCTGTTCCAGTATTTTAAAAGCATGAATCATGGACGCGGCGCCGCTGAAGGTGCTTTCCGGCGTGTAGTTCGGGCAGATCTCAAGACAGCAGCCGCACATCAGGCATTGTCCCGCATCATATTGAAGGGATCGGTCGCCCTTTTTCCAGTCACGGTCTTTTTCAGAAAGCCAGACCTGCATTTCTTTCAGCCGGGCAAAAATTTTTTCCCGATCTACGCGAAGATCGCTGATGACGGGGAATTTGGAAAGGGGTGCCAGTTCTATTTTTCCTTTCTTCACGATATTGCAGAGGAAGAGGGAGCATGCCAGACGGGGAAGGCCGTTGATGAGCATGGCGCAGGCGCCGCATTTCTTTTCCTGACAGCTGGAGGCGTAATTGATTTTTTCTGTTTCTTTTCCGTCAGCGGTAAGAAGCGGCATGCGGGTATTCAGTTCGGATAAAAAGTCGGCTACCGTGAGCCTGCCGTCTCCCGTATAGGTGAATTCTTGGGTATAAGGGGCGGATCGGCTGTCTTTTTGCCGTTTGATGATGATTTTAATGTCCATCGGGATCCCCTTCTATCGCTGCTAATGAAATATGGATTCCGCCATTTTTATAAACGGCTACGGTCGTTTTTCGGTATGATTCCTGTTCATCGGGATAATCGCTTCTCGTGTGGGCGCCGCGGCTTTCTTTTCGGTTCAGTGCGCTTTTCAAAATCGCTTCTGCAAGGAGAAGGGATTTCGGGAAAGCATCGTTTTCATCAATGGTGGCGCTTTCGTCATAGAGCCCGCCGACAGCCGCGCGAAGTTCCTGTACTTCAGAGAGGCCGAGGAGCAGTCCTTTTTCATCGCGTTCGATGCCGAGAGATTTTTGTAAAATTCGATTCAGCGCTTTTCGCGCGGCGGGAATATGGAGTCCTTCTTTTTTATCTTTTGTCCAATACGCGGGGGTCATTATTTTTTCATCAGGACGGAAGGAAGAGGTCTGCCCCGACAGATCTTCCATGGCGGAATCAGCGGCTGTCCGTCCTCCATACATGGCGCCTAAAAGAGAATTTCCTCCCAGACGGTTGGCGCCGTGGTACTGGCAGGCCGCCTCACCTGCCGCGTAAAGGTTGGCAATGGGGGTGCGGTGGTTCACGTCGACATAAAGGCCGCCCATGAAGTAATGGATACCCGGTGAAACAGGGATCGGTTCTTTTAAAGGATCAAGGGCGAGAAAATCATGGCATGCTTCAAGGACTCCGGCCAGTTTATGGACGCTTACTTCCTTGGGGATATCTCTCATGTCCAGATAAGGCTGGATGCCCTGCTTGATCCACTGCCATTCTTCCCGGGCAATGACGTCACGGGGCATAAGGTTGCCCAATGCAGGATATTTCACTTCCATGAAGTAGAATTTTTTCCCGTCCTGTTCCACGTAAAGTCTTCCGCCTTCGCCGCGGACCGCTTCTGTGATAAGCATATTTTTCCCGTGAAGTCTGGTGGTGGTGGGATGGTACTGGATCATCTCCATGTTAGCTGCAGGAAGACCGTCTGCAAAAAGAGAAGCGGTTACATTTCCTGTATTGAGGACGGAGCCCGTGGCATTTCCGAAAAGGCCGTTCAGGCCGCCTGATGTAATGATGACGGCAGAAGCGGGAATATAGGAAACCCTGTTCTTTTGTAATTCATTAACGAGGACGCCTTTTGCCTGTCCGTTTTCCATCATGAGCTTGAGAAAACGGAAGCCTGTGATGTGCCTGATCATGCGTCCGGCTTCAAAAAAACGCGCTCTTGTAGCGAGAGTGTACATCAGCTGTTTTCCCGTACTGGCAGAAGCGAAAGCGGTTCTTTTTTTTGTCTGCCCGCCAAAAGGGCGCTGCTGGATCGTTCCGTCTTCGTTTAGGTTGAGAGACATACCCCATGCAAAGAGGGTGTTCACGATTTTAGGGGCACTGTGAGTCAGGCGGTGAACGGCTTCACGGCAGGCTAAAAAGCGGCCCGCTTTGTATGTTTCCTCTTCATGGAGAGCCGGTTCATCATGTTGCCCCATGGTGTCAAGCGCTGCATTGATACCGCCTTCCGCCATGTTTGACTGGGCGCGCCACGGGGGCATTTCTTCCACGATGAAGGAAGGCACATTTTCCTCAGCCAGACGGATGGCGGCGGATAAACCGGCTGCGCCTGAGCCGATGATGACAACTCTGTCCATAAAGCCCCCTAAAAATTCCAGTAAATGAAATAGGAAATTAAAGCGAAAAGAAACAGTACGGAAAATATGGAATACACAAGAATATAATCGGCTGTCCGTTCTTCGTATTTCAAAAGGCCCCGCTTGATCATCCAGGGTTTCGTGGCGCACAGAAGATGAATAAGAATGGCGGAGATGAAAATGATTTGTGAAAAGAAACGGAGAGTCGTGAATTCACGAAGGAAAAATACGCCGTTTACCGTTGTGGTATACGCGGTTATATGAAACCAGACGGAAAGAAGGATGACAAACCCTGACAGGCGGATCAGCCAAAAAGACGCATTTTCTTTTAAGTACCACCGTCCGGTCCGCATTCCTTCACGCACAGCATCTTTTGATAAGAGGATACCCAGTATGCCATGAAGAAGTACGATCGCAAGAAGGGTATAAGAAAGGGGTTTCCAGTTGAACGTTGTCATGCGGAGAAGTGTAAACGCCCCCATGAGTCCGTGAAGGGCGAGAAGCACAAGCATGAAACGGGCAAGAAGGGAATTGAACTTCTTCATGTTGATGTTCTCTTTTCCAGAAGAACTAAATCGAAGCGGCCGCTGTGGACAAGGGAGCGGAACATAAGAGTGTCATAAGGACGTGTTTCCACGGCATAACCTTTCTCTTTAAAAAGTGCGGCAATTTCTTCCGCATGGGCGGTATATGCCGCATCTTCTTTGTCATAGGGAATAATCATTTTCGGGTGGATCGTTACTTTTGCGCCCATGTACTCCGAAGCGGAGGCGCCGCCTTCCTTTTCCGTGTTCACCAAAACGGTATAAATCGCTTCTTTTTCATGGAGAGAAAGGATTTCATAGTTATTTGCTGCGGGTGGAAGCTGGAATTTCTGTAAAAAATGGTCATAGCCTCCGCTTTCATAATCCGATTTTGTGGCACTCGAGACAGCATCGGTCTTTACCTCTAAGAAATTTATTGTCTGGAGAAAGAAGCCGGAGAGAAAAATAAAAAAGATTGTCAGAGGTGCGATAAGTTTTCGTGGTTTCATGGAGTATCTGATGCCTGTTTAAATGAAATATAAAAATATACGCTGTCTTATAAGATGGTTTTCCGGGCATGCAAATCAGTTTCTTTGTAAGGCGGCCTTATTTATTTTACAAGGCCTGCCGACTGTTTTTCGGAAGAGAACTATGCATGGCAGTTATGAAAAACATAAGTTTATATCGTATATGATCGAAGTGAATCTGAATCTGATTGATGAATTGAAATTTTAACGCTGATGTTTGAAGAAATATTGACAGAGGAGTGATAAGTGGTTACTCTTATAATATACCACAATATATTTGGCATTCCTAATATAATATATTGGAGCAGTTATAATTTATATGTGGAACATATATGGAAAATAGGAAGACATGGTGAATCAAAAAGAAGAGATATGCACGGACATAGAAAAAGCGATGGGCACGTTTCTTCGTATAACGTCTTATGGAAGGCCGCAGGGAGAGGTGTCCAAAGCGGTGCGGGCATATTTCCGGAATGTGGAAAATCTTTGCAGCCGTTTCCGAAGTGACAGCGATGTATCCCGTATTTCCGCAGCCGCTGGGGTAAAACCCGTGACAGTTTCTTCTCTTTGCAGGGATGTCTGCCGCTGTTCTTTGCGTGAAGCGGCGTTCACCGGAGGTATTTTTGATCCTACTGTCGGCGCGCTTACTTCTTTATGGAATATCGGCGGGGAAAACGAAAGGATTCCCTCTAAGGAAGAGATAGAGAAGGCAAAGGTCCTCATTGATTACAAGCATATAGAAATCGGTGAGCGATCCGTATTTCTGAAAGAGAAAGGAATGTCTCTCGACCTGGGCGGTATCGCAAAAGAGTATGCCCTTCATCAGGCGGCAGCTCTTGCGGAACAAATGGGAGAATGCTCCATGATGATTGACGCAGGCGGAGATATCTGCGTCGTGGGAAATAAGCCGGACGGTTCTGCATGGCGTCTTGGCATCCAGCATCCCCGACAAAGGAGTACGCTCATCGCAACAGTCGCGCTCGGCAGCGAGGATACCGTAGAAACGTCAGGTGATTACCGCCGGTTTCTGTTGAAAGACGGATTGATGCAAAGCCATATTTTCCAAATCAAAAAGAAAATACCGCTTATCAGCGCCACGCTTATTTACAAAAGAAATGGGGAAATGCTCCCGGTCAGCGGCGCGGCGTGTATCGCCGGCGGTCTTGATAAGGTGCGGGAGTGGCTGGAACGGATTCCCCGGCTGGAAGATATTTTTATCACGGAAGATTTACAGGCCTACGTGACGGAGGGAATCAGCGACCGTGTCCGTATACTTACGAAAGACGCGGATCGGCGGGCTCTCATACGGCATGAATATGAAGGAGAGTGTCATGGAAGTTATTGACGTATTTAAGTCGGGCGGCCCCGTTATGTACGCGCTGCTGCTCTGTTCTATATGCACAGCGGTCATTATGATCGAGCGGGGCATGTTTTATCACCGGGCAGGAAAAAATCTGGGAACCTTTGTGGATAACCTGCCTGATATGCTTTTAAATAAAAGTTGGAATGACGCTTATGCCGATGCGGCGCAGGAAGACAATGCGGCTGCTTTTGTGGCGCAGGAAGGCATTCGTGCCGCGGCGGAAGGAAAGGATTTGCGCCTGGCTTTAGATACAGCATACAGCACGGCCGCCGCCGAGCTTCGTGCCCATTTAAATTATTTATCTATGATCGTTACGTTATCTCCTCTTTTGGGTCTTCTGGGAACGATTGCGGGAATGATCAGTTCGTTCCAGATTTTCAATTTACAGGCGGGACAGCCTATGGCTATCACCGGGGGGATTGGCGAAGCGCTTATCGCAACGGCGGCAGGTCTTTGTGTCGCTATTTTCGCTCTTGTTGTCCATACCGTTTTTGCGCAAAAGATGGATGATATTTTGACCGTTATAGAAAAAGCGGACGCCATCATCTCTTCGGAGGGCAGAAGGAGAGGCATCTGATGAGGGGGAAGCGGAATTTCCATCTGCTCTCGCAGCCGGAGGTCATCATTATCCCGATGATTGATATCATGCTCTTCCTGCTGGTATTTTTCATGGTGAGCACGATTTATATGGTCCATCTGAATACGCTTCCTGTTAATTTGCCCGCAGCGCAGGCGGCGCAATCGGAAACGAAGCCGACAGTGGTTTCTGTCACGGTGAATAAGGCGGGCCATGTCTTTTATGATATGGATGCAAAACCGACGGCCGGTATTTCCGAAAGGGTAAAGAAAACGCTTGCGGAAAAGCCGGAGACCATATTTGTTATCCGCGGGGACCGGGATACGAATTATGCGGATATTACAAGTGTGCTTGATTCGTTGAAGGCCGCGGGAGCGCGCCATGTCTCCCTGGCAGCAGAATCGGGGAAGAGGTAGTTATGCATTATCGTACGAACTGGCTTGTCGTTATTCTTCTGGCGCTTGGTCTCCATGGTGCCGTCTTTGGCGGACTGATATTGGTAAGGCCGCTGCTGGACGGATCGGCGGAGGAAGTCGCGTCGGAAGTGGGAACAACCATTGAATTGGAAGATGCACCGCAAAGCGGCGAGGGGGAAGAAACGAAAGATCCCGGCTATGAAGATGGTGCGGAGGGAGGTTCTCTTGTAGGAGAGGCACTTCCCGGCAAAGGGCTGGAAAATATAAAAGCGGCGGATATTTCTAATGAGCCGGCAGCGGAAACGGATATCGTGAAAGTTATGGAGGAACGGGAAAACCCGCCTCCCGATACGGAACCGGAACCTTTGGAAGAGACGGAAGCCGACGTTCCCGAAGAAAAGGCGGATACTGAACCGATCGTTGCGGAAAATGAAAAAGATGCGGTGAAGAAATTCCAGCAACAAATTGAAGACGCAAAAAAAGATCCGAAGAAAAAAATATCAAGTACTATCGTGGTGAAGAAAAAAGGTGACGGCAGTACGCATACGATGGGTCAGCCGCCGAAAATCATCGTGGATTCTTATCCGCCGGAAGGGATGTATACATTTAAAGGCGTTGTCCGTGTGTTTACGACGATCGGAGAAGATGGGAAGGTAAAGAAGACAAAGGTGGCGGTTACTTCAGGGCGGCGCGGTGTGGATGAGCTGGCGATGGCGTTCTGCCGCCGCTGGACGTTCAAACCGGCGCTCGACTCGAAAGGACAGCCCATGGAATGTATCAAATTGATCCGTATACCGTTCAATCTGCCGCCGGAAAAGATGAAAGATCAAATTGACAGGAATACATAGTTCATCCGGGAAATCGGCGGATGATGTGATTAAAGAGGGAGGAGCAGATGAAAAAAAGAACGATGAAATTTTTATATAGTATCGCAGCAGCGCTGTTTCTCTTGCTGACTGCGGCACTGCCTGCCGAAGCGGCACAGAACTGGATGCAGGTCTATGCCCATGTGGAGCAGATGATCAATAAGGGCGTCGAACAATATAATAACGGCGATTTAGAAGGCGCGAAAAAAATAATCAATGATTCTTACTATGGGGTTTACGAAAATGACGGGCTGGAAAAAGCAATCAGGACGACTATTTCTTCGAAGAACGCCAACCTGACGGAATATCAGTACAGCGAGCTGAAAAAAGCGATTCGTGAAAATAGGGGTAAAGATGCGGTTCGCGGAGAAGCCGATAAACTTCTTTCTATGATGAAAAATGATATCGAGTCTCTTGACAGCAAAGGGGCAGGCGGCGGGCGGTGGACTTCTTTCTGGCCGGCATTCCTGATCATGCTTCGCGAAGGGATGGAAGCGATTCTCGTTCTTGTAGCGATTATGGCGTATCTGGCGAAGTCGGGAAATAAAAAATACCTCGGCACCGTTTACAACTATTCCATTGCTGCTGTGGCGGCAAGCTTTATCACTGCTTATATTTTCAGCGTTATCCTCGGTAAGTTTACCGGCGGCGCGTCAAGAGAAGCTATTGAAGGCGTGACGGCCCTTATTGCTGTCGCTGTTCTTCTGTCCGTCGGATTTTGGATGGGCGGAAAGGCAAAAGGCGATGAATGGAAGAAATATATAGAAAGTATGATGAAAACGACCATTACCACAGGAAAAGCGAGGGCTCTCGGGCTGGCGGCGTTCCTTGCGGTGTACCGTGAAGGGGCGGAAGTGATTCTTTTCTACCAGGCGCTTTTTAACGGCGCTTCAGGGGATACTGATATGATTTGGTTCGGATTCGGGACCGGATGTGCGGTTCTTGCTGTTATTTTTGCCGTTATCCGTCTGGGGCTGTTCCGTATACCGCTCCGTCCTTTCTTTATCGTCACAAGTATTCTGATGTACCTTATGGCTGTCAGCTTTGCCGGCGGTGGAATCAGCTCTTTGCAGGAAGCCCAGCTTGTTCCCCAGACAGTAATTACCGCTTCCTGGTTCCCAAATATTGACTGGCTTGGCCTTTATCCGACCTATGAGTCTGTGGGGCTCCAGCTTGCGCTTCTCATTGCTGCAGGTATCACGCTGATTGTCCGTGGAAGAAAGCGTGCGTAAATATTTCTTTCGGACTCTTCAGAGGAATAAGAAGGATCCTAAGCAGGGTTATAATTGGGGGCTTGATCTCCAGGCGCCCCATTTATATACAATTATTTTTCCATTTTTTTATAAGGAGAGTGTTAAAATGAACAGTTTCAAAAAAGTTTTTACCGCAGGACTTGCTGCCGCTGCATTATTGGCGGGAGGCATGACGGCTTCCGCAGGATTCCAGGAATATCCGATCGGCGATGAACAGGAAGATACCGTCAACCACTTCAAAGTGGCCCTCGTATATTTCCAGCCTGTACAGATGGAACCGGAAGGCTCCATGCTGGCAGCGGATAAGGCGGATATCCATATGGAGACCGATATCCATGCCACGGAAGGCAACGAATGCGGCTTCGGTATCGGAGAATGGATCCCGTACCTCACCGTCCACTATAAACTGACCAAAGTGCAGACCGGTGAGTCTATTGAAGGCGTATTCATGCCGATGAGCGCTGATGACGGCCCGCACTACGGCGCAAACCTGAAGCTTCTTGGCGCAGGGACATATGAATGCGAATTTTCCATTGACAGCCCGGCACGTCAGAATTACAGCCTCCATGTAGATAAGGAAACAGGCGTTACCGGTCATTTCTGGGAAGAACCGGTCGTCATGAAATGGACTTTCGACTACGTTCCGCGCAATTGGTAATGTAAGAAGGAAAGCAGGCGGAACGGTCTTTCCCAAGTGATGTTTTCAAGATGCTGTAAAGAAATCCCCGGGTGGCAGGACAATAAAGAAATATAATATCTGCGCTGCGGAAAAATTTCTTTATCCGGTCTGTCCCGGGGATTTACTTGCAGCCGTTTCTTTTTGTGATTATTCGAAAGGAATTCTCATGATGCAGTTTCAAATGTTTCTGCAGCAGCTTATTCCCGCCATGGAATTCGGTACTGCGCTTATGACGCCGCTGGCAGTGCTGCTTGCTATTCTGTACAGTTGTGACGGAGGGAATCTTCGCAAAACTTTCAGAAAAGCTGCTTATTGGGGATTTTGGGGCTCTGTCTTCATCATGGCGGCCAAACAGGGGACAAGAAATGCGGTCAGCCGTGAAGGGTTTGAGGGATTGATGGCATTTTTCGCCATTATCAGCGAACTTATTCTGGCAGGTGTGCTTCTCGGTTCATCCGAAAAATTCATGAAGCGGCTTGGCATTTTTAAAAAGGGCGTCATTATCAACGTACTGGCTCTTACGATGTACTACGGCATGGAAATATGGCTCATTCCCGTGACCACCGTGCTGAATGTGAATAATCCGTTTTCTGCGGAAATGCTTATCCGCATGCTCGGATTTGCTACAGGATTATTTATTGCTGTCGTGGGGAGCTGGCTCATTTACCATGCGGCAAAATCGCTGAACGACAAACGGCTGTATACTGTATTTCTTATACAGGTGGCGGCGCTTTTAATTCAGCAGATTATTTATCTTGTCCAGATTCTGATGGCAAGGGGAATTCTTCCTGCACGGTACCTGATCAAGGTGATGGCACCGGTTATTGATCACCAGGACTGGTTTATTTTCATTGTGTTTATCGTGGTCTTTGCGGTTCCTGCCGCATTGTTTTCACAGAAATGCCCGGCGAGGCCGGCAGGCTGCAATCCTGCACAGTATAGGAAAATCGTGGCAGACGATATACATAAAAAGCGCTGGGGCAAGGCTTCCGTAGGCGCGCTCATCGTGATGATCATTCTTTCCAGCGTGGGCAGTGCTTATGCAAACAAAAAGGAAGAATTGGTTCCTGCGGTGTCCGTTACCGCAAAGGATCAGATGGTGAGCATTGATATCAATAAGGTGAATGACGGACATCTCCACCGTTTTGCCTATCGGACGAAGAAAGGGACGCAAGTGCGTTTCATCGTGGTGCTGAAAGGCGGCTCCGCTTACGGAGTCGGACTGGACTGCTGTGAAATCTGCGGGCCGACAGGCTATATTGAAAGAGAAGGACAAATCGTCTGCAAACTTTGCGACGTGGTTATGAATAAGCAAACAATCGGACTTCCCGGCGGCTGCAACCCGATTCCCGTAAAATATGGAGTAGGGAACGGACAGATTCGGATCGAGCAGAAAGAGCTGGATGCCGCAGCGAAGTATTTCCGTTAGCAGAAAGGAGGATATAATTGTTCTGGCAAATGGTAAAAGGCGCCATACTCCGGCAGGGGCGCCAGCTTCTTTTCGTGGCGCTTACCGTAGCCCTCGGCATTTCACTGGCAACGGCGATGCTGAATGTCATGTTTGACGTAGGAGAAAAGGTGAATCAGGAACTGAAAGCCTTTGGCGCAAATATCACGGTGACGTCAAAAAATTCCTCCATTCTGAAAGATATTTACGGGCTGGACGATGAATCGGCACCGAAAGAATACTTGAAAGAATCTGACCTGGGGCAAATCAAGACTATCTTTTGGACAAATAACATTGTCGCCCTTTCTCCCCATCTGAACGGCCATGTCACGTTGGACAACGGGGTATCCGTTCCTGTTTCAGGCACATGGTTTGATCATAAGATGGATCTTCCCACCGGTGAAGTTTTCGTTACAGGAGAGCAATATCTCAAATCCTGGTGGCAGCTGGATGGAGAATGGCCTGAAGAAAAAGAAGAAAATTCCGTTCTTGTGGGGAAAGATTTGGCAGCTTCCCTGCATGTAAAAAAGGGAGACACCCTTTCCTATACTAATAAGGATGGAACAAAAGGTTCATTTACCGTTTCAGGCATTCTTACCGGCGGCGGTGAAGAAGACGGTGAAATTATCGCGTATCTTCCGACTGTGCAGAAAGCTCTCGGTCTGGAAGGAAAGGTGGATACCGTCACTGTCAGCGCCATGACGACACCCGAAAACGAATTGGCCCGCCGTGCCGCTGCCAATCCGAAAAGCCTTTCTATCAAAGAATATGAAATCTGGTATTGTACTTCATATGTAAGCTCCATCGCTTATCAGATCGAAGAGGTCATCCACGGTTCCGTGGCCCGTCCTGTCCGCCAGATTGCCGAATCGGAAGGGCGTATTCTGGATAAGACACAGCTTCTTATGCTTCTCATTACTGTCCTTTCCCTGCTTTCCGCCACCATGGGGGTTTCTAACCTGGTCAGCGCAAATATCATGGAAAGAAGCAGGGAACTGGGGCTGCTGAAAGCTCTCGGCGCAACGGATGTTTCGGTAATCATCCTCGTCCTGTCGGAAATTTTTATGGCAGGTCTGGCAGGCGGTGTCTTAGGCTATTTTGTGGGGATCGGCTTTGCGCAGATTATTGGTCATGCCGTTTTCGGATCAGGCATCGCGGTGAACCTGATTGTCATTCCGATTCTCATCGTGCTTCTGATTCTTATGATCCTGCTTGGCAGTCTGCCTGCGATTCGTTCGATTCTCAGGCTCCGTCCGGCAATTGTTCTCCATGGCAGGTGATTCCTATGAATATAAAACGACTACATATGTACCTGGTCATGGTGACAAACGCGCTTCTGCGAAGGAAACTGAGAATGTTCATTGCCCTTCTGGCCGTGGCCATC
>OHLZ01000397.1_pt1 | contig 18519 bp, 13 predicted proteins | sample 1569211 | NCBI WGS metagenome assembly OHLZ01 (sample SAMEA3879606, study PRJEB24766) | human gut metagenome | biome: human-associated habitat; feature: feces | place: USA | collected 1985/1987
GTTATTTAAAATTGTTTTTAAAAATTTTAGAAGTAATATAAGAAAATATATTTTGTTTTTTACTAGTAATGTTATTGCAGTTGCCGAATTATTTATTTTTTGGGGAATGAATAATGTGGTAACGGATGTAATTACAGAGCCTTCAATTATGATGGGAGTAAAGAGCGATTTTATGATAGCAGTTAGTCTAATAACAGTAATTACAATGCTATTGATGATATATTCTATGCGGTATTATATTCGGCTTAGGGCGAGAGATTATGGAACTTTTATTGTGCTAGGAATGAAAAAAAGGATGTCATATTTATTACTTTTTATAGAATATAGCATAGGATGCGTTGGCTCGCTTATTATTGGAATATTAGTGGGAAGTATTTTTTTATATGGAATATTATATAGACTTCATAAATATAATGCGCAACTCTTCAGACTTAGTAGTGTGCCGATTGGAATATACCAAAAGACAATTGGGCTTTGTCTGGGAGTCATGATTAGTATTTTTCTTATTCTATTAATTTGGATAGACGGTAGGAATCTGAGCCAATTAATGATGAAAGAGGAAGGAAGAGAAAGAAAACCTGTTAACTCTAGATGGCTCTTGCTTACAATAATAGGCGGAGGATTTGTGTTCCTTGCAGTAAAACAGTATAAGCCAGGAACATGGGGATATTATTTTTCTCATATATATTTCGTTGTAGGAGGAATTTTAATTATAGCTTTTAGTGGGGCTTGGGTTCTTCAAAGACTAAAGAATGGAAAGTGGTATCTTAAATGTGTATTAAAAATAAATCAAATTGATAGTAAGTATCAAAGCAATATATTGATCATTTTAATGTTATTTGTAATACACTTTTTTGCACTTTCTTATATAGGAACACAAATGGCGGAAATTTTACCGTTGGACAAAAATTCTAAAAATTATCCATATGATACTATTTGGATGGCACGTCAGAATGATGAAAAATTTAGTGAAAAAATAGCAATGAAATATGGCGGTTCGGTAAAACATATTCGAATGATCCGAGCAACTATGTTTTATTCGCAAGAAGAAATTGGCGTATCAGAATCAACGTATAAGGAATTGACAGGCAGAGCATATGGACTTAGAGAAAAAGAAATTGTAGTAGGATTAGAAGATCAAAATTATCAAAAAGAACAAGAAGTTACAGATAAGGTTCTCTATGACTTGTTTAAATGGTTGTATATTGGTAAATTCAATCCTAATAAGAAAGAGTTTGAATCTTCTAATATTTTGAAAGATAAAAAATATCAGTATAAAATAAAAGAAATGCATACGCAAAATGTATTTGGAAAATTTGTGCTAGAAGATGCAGGAGAAGGCTGTGAAGATACAGTTATATTTTCGGACGAATATTTTGAAAAAGAGTGGGAAAGACAAGCAAAGAGTAAAGAGGAGGTTTCTGTATTAGAACTATTTTCTTTTCCAAAAGATAAAGAACAAATAGCATGGCAAGAAATAAAAAAATATGCTGATAAAAATGGAGTGAAGGTGTTTCAGCCTGATGATAGTCACTCGGCACATGCAATACGTTATAATAAAACAGTTTTTCTCGAAGAACAGAAGGTAAGCAATATTTTCCTATTAGCAAGTAAAATATTTATTATGGCATCATTACTAGTAAGTAGCATTTTCATTATGATGATAAAGAATCTTTCAGAATTATCTTCTTATCAGAGAAGATACGAATTTTTCTATTGTATGGGAATGAGAAAAAAAGCACAAAAAAAACTTTTGAATTTTGAAGTTGAAAGTATAGGATGGCTTGCAATGGGATGGGGAATAATTTTTGCTTATATATATGTATTAACATATGCCCATTATTATGATTCAATGGGAGAAAAAATTTTAATAAACTATTGGAAATATTGGGGAATTATAGTAGTGGGATATAGTAGTATTCAAATTGTTATACAGAAAATTTTTTCAAAATATATGTATAAACGTGTTAGCAAAAAAAGTAATACTTTTAATAGTAATTAATGCAAATTCCGGCTCTTCTGAGCACAGCGTCCAATATAAACTGATCACTGATTCCGCTATGTCTGATCGGTAGAACAACCAGCAACAAGCGTCAATGGTTAGGGCTAAAGCCGGCATAAATGCCCCATTGACACTGTTTCTGGTCGTGCTCTATGGATAATCAAGCAGAACGACGGGGGGCTGCTAATGAAAGCGTTTCAAATAGTTTGATCAGTTTGAACCGGAACAGTAATCAGTTGATACGGAACAAATGCTCAGATAAACTGGAATATGCAAATTAAAAGGAGCTAGAAAAAATGGAAATATTAAGAGCCGAAAAATTGAAGCGCAATTATAAAAAATCATCTTGGATAGAGAGCGATGAAGATATAAAGGTTTTGAAAGAAATTAATTTTCAAGTAGAAACAGGAGAATTTGTAGGAATTATGGGAAAGTCCGGCTGCGGAAAAACTACATTGTTAAAAACTCTGGGAATGATCGATAAACCGACAGAGGGGAAAATTTATTTTATGAGCGAAGATACCAGTGAGCTATATGGAGACAAGCTTGCAGAAATAAGGAATCAAAAAATAGGATTTATTTTCCAAGATTTTTACCTGATGGATAGTTTGTCTGTAGAGGAAAATATTATGTTACCAATGATTATAGGAAGAGAAAAAATACAATATATGCAAAAAAGAGTAAGAGAATTTGCAGAGAAATTTGAAATTAGCAATCTTTTAAAGAAAAATTCATATGAGTTATCTGGTGGAGAAAAGCAAAGAGTTGCCATTTGTAGAGCTTTAGTTAATAATCCTGACCTGGTTTTAGCTGACGAACCGACTGGAAATTTGGATTCGAAGTCGGGGAAAATAGTAATTAATGCGCTGAATAAAATATCAACGGAGTATCAAAAAACAATTGTTATGGTAACACATGATCCGCAGATGGCAAGTTACTGCAATCGTATAATTTTGTTAAAAGATGGGAAAATACTTGATGAAATAAAAAAAGAAAAAGGTAGAGAAGAATTTTATCAATTAATAGTTTCAAAAATGGTGGAATTGTAAATATGAATAAAGAGATATATCAAAAGTATTTCAAACAAAATAAGAAAGGTCTCGTTTTATTGATATTAACCATAGGAATAGGAGCTATTATTAGTGGAATAAATCCATATATATATGGGAAAATTGTAGATAGCATTTCGGAAAAGGATATTTATTCTTTAAAAAAGGGGCTATTATTTTTTGGAAGTTTTCTAATAATAACGTTGCTTTTAGAAGCTGTTGAGTCATTGATAGGGAGTTGGCTTACATATATAACAGAGAATCAAATGAAAGTAGATTTATTTGAATATGTTACATTTATAGATTGCAAGAAATTAGACATATATGAAGAAGGTGAATTGTTTAACAAAATAGAATTTGATACAGAAAATATAGTCGGCTACTACATAGATTGTATAACAAGTATTTTGATGATTTTTTTTAATTTAGTTATTTCTGTGTATTTTATTTTGAATATTTCAAAAAAGTTAACTATTATAACATTTATAATGATGCCAGTATTGTATGTTGTAAACTTAATATTTCGCAAAAGGGTTTATACGATAAATCAAAAGATAAGGAATTTTACCGATAATTATTACAATTTTTTGAATGATAGTTTATCAGAGCTTATACCAATAAAAGCATTTGGATTAGAAAATGAAATATCTCGGCATTATAAGAAATATTTAAAAGAGAAGAGACATTTGCTTTTAAAAAGAGTAGCTCTTTCTAAAGAAATTGGGGTTATAAAGGGGGGATGGGGATACATAATTAATGTAACAATTTTACTTGTGGCAGGTTTTTCAATTATTGCCGGAAATATGACTATAGGGATGTTGGTTTCATTTAGTTCTTATATGGAAAAATTTTTTGAAGCAATTTCAAAAATTATGGAATTAAATTTAAATAAACAAGAAGTAATAGTATCCTATGAAAGAGTTAAAGAAATATTGAACTCTGAGCAAGAGAAAAATGGCGGAATTATATTAAAAGAACCTGTTCGAAAAATTCAATTCCATCAAGTGATATTTGGTTATAAAGAGAATTTAGTATTAAGAGAGAGCAACTTGTTAATTGAGAATCCTGGATTGTATTCATTGGTAGGAAGTAATGGGTGTGGAAAAAGCACGATATTTAAGTTATTAGAACATTTTTATGAATGTAAGTCTGGAAAAATTGAAATTAATCAAATACCAATAAATAAATTTTCCGTATCAAATTTAAGAAATAATATAGTGTACATGCCAAAAAAACCCTTTTTTTTACAAGGAACAATTATGGATAATTTGAAATTAGATCAAAATGAAATATCGGATCTAGAAGTAATAGAAGCATGCAAAAAAGTGGGAATACATAATGATATACAGAAGTTAGAGAAAGGATACGATGAGTTGCTAGAACCAGGTGGAGAAAATTTTTCAAGCGGTCAAAAACAGAAACTTGGATTTGTAAGAGTGCTATTGAAAAAAGCAGATATTGTTCTTTTGGATGAAGTTACTTCGGACTTGGATGGAGAAGCGGAAAGACAAGTTTGTGATCTGATGGAGGAGATTGCCAAGAAAGCAATTGTATTAAATATTTCTCATAAGCCTGAAAGTATAAGAAGAAGTGAAAAAGTTTTTTTTATGCAAGAGGGAAAAATAATTGCAGAAGGAACACATAGAATGCTGATGGAGAAGTGTGAGGATTATAAGAAAATATTTAGTAGTGAAATTTAAATATCAGTTACTATAAAGAAGGCATATCAGATGTAACATATGAATTGAAAGATGGTGTTTAATAAAAAAGAAAAGACAATCATAATAGGTGAAATAAAATATTAATGGAAAATTATAAAACAAAACGATTTTCAATTCGAAGTAAGGTTGTTTAGTAAAAAAAATAATTTTTCGTTAAAAGAAACTTGATTGATAGAAGGATTTGTATAAATGAATCTGGATGAAAAAACAAAAAAGTAAAAAGCCGAAGTGTTGTAATCAAATAGATTGCAACACTTTTTTTTCGATATTTTTCGAGACTGATGAGACGCTACATATTCGGTCACCGCCGTTCTCCGATTTGATTTCTATACAAAAATCAGATCGGAGGAAAGATAAATGGCTTATAACAAAGCAAGCGAAGAACGAAAATGGCGTTATTGGAAAGAACAGGAAGAAAAGAAACTGCGTGAACTGGGAATGGACGAGGAAAAGATTCGGAAATTAAGACAGATGGACTGGGAAGATTTTCTGGAAGAACGCAGATACCGGGAACGGATGGAAGAAACGATGCAGGAGATTGATACAGGAAAACCAGAGGATGATGAACCGTTTGCAATGGATGTCCGGGAACTCTTAGATCATGTGGGAGACAGAGGGCTATATGAACTGTTAAAGGTAAGCGCTTAAATTTTAGACATGGATACAAAAATCCCCGGCCACATTTCTGCAACCGGAGCACCTTGATAATTCACATATGATTGATTATTGATTTGAGTCGTTTGCACGACGTTCGATTTCAGCTTTGACGTTTTCATTCCACGGTGCCAGGAGCTCTAACTCCTCGTCACTCATCCTATTAGAAGGCATTTTCTCAAGCAGATAGGTAAGATAGTGATAGACGTTTACTCCATTTGCTTTTGCTATTTCTACCATCGAATATACAAGAGCACTGGCCTGTGCTCCGTTAGGAGTATCACAGAACAACCAGTTCTTTCGCCCGACAGTAAACGGACGGATCGCATTTTCACTAAGATTATTAGAAAAACTGCAGTGACCATCTTCCAAATAGGTCATAAGATAGGATCGGCGATTCTGAATATAGGTAACTGCCTTATCCATCCTTGATCCACGGACTGGATTTTGTTTATCAAGCCACGACAAAAAGCCTTCTACTATCGGCTTTTCTTTCTCAAGACGAGCTTTCTTGATAGCATCGAAGGATGAGTACTTCGCTTTAATGACATCTTCCAAATGGAAAAGCTGGTTGATATACATCATGCCTTGAACAGATGGCTGTGTATAATCCAGTTGCTTTCCTTTCGGAATCGCATCTGTCAGATATCTGCGGATGTGTGCCCAGCATGCTGTCCGTTTGGCATCAGGAACTTTGTTGTAACCACTGTAACCATCACACATCAGATATCCCTTGAATCCCTCAAGGAATTCTACTGCGTTATTCCCGGCACGGGTTTCTGAATATTTATAAAGGATGATTGGGAATCCGCCATCTTCCCCGCTGCGGAATAACCACATGTAAGATTTGGTCTGTGCACGCCTACCGGATTCGTGTAATACCTGGAGTGGTGTTTCATCTGCCATTGCGAATTCCCTTTTTAAGAGTTGCCGGTGGAAGTAATCATACATCGGGGTGAAATAATCCAATGTATTACGGATTACCCAGTTTGCCATCGTTGCTCTTGTGATAGCAACACCGTACTGTTCCCAGTCTTTTTCCTGCCGGGTATAAGGAAGACTGTTACAAAACTTCTGATACATGACCCAGGCGATAGTATCTGCCGCAGCCATACCGTGAAGCATATGTGCATGGCCGTCTTTTCCCTTTTTGATAACAGTAACGTCATCGTTATTACATTCCGGGCAAATATAATTTAAGCTGTATATTTCGATCACTTTTAACTTTGCCGGTACGAAGGAAAGTTCGCGGCGTACGAATTCTTCACCGATTTTTACCAGAGGAGCGTTGCAAACAGGGCAGACTTTTTCTGCATCCGGAAGATCCAGATATTTTTTGACTACTGGAATCCCTTTGAACCGTTCTGCGTTAGTTGCACGGGATTTCCGCTTTTTTGTCTCTTTCTCAGGCAAAAGACTTTCCAACGCTTCTGGTTCTGCAATAGTTGGATTCTGTTCCAGTTCGGCTTCATTAAATAAATTCAATTGTCCCGGAACATCCATGGAACGTTTTTCGCTGGAAGAACCGAAAAGCTTTTTGCGAAGCAGATCCACTTCTTCCTTTAAATTATCCCGTTCCTGAGTAAGAGCCTCTTCCCGTTTGTTAGCGGCATCTACAGTTGCCTGAAGTGTTTTTATCATTTTTTTCAGATCGTTGATCATGTCTTTCAACTCACGGAGTTGAAGGCCTTTAGAACTGTCTGCCACTGCGTTTCCCTCCCGGTTTTTGATACTTTTATTATACCAGAAATCATGGAAAACTCCTAGGAAAACGGGTCAATAAGAGGCTTGAAAAACGCTGAATTTTCAAGGAAATCCAGTGCTTTTATGTGTATTTTTTTGCCGTACAGTTTAAGTGGTTTTAATAGCTTTTGGCTGCTCGATATCGATGCCTGACATCAGCCAGTCGAACTCTCTCCAAGTGAGATTCCGGACTTCTGATTTATCCCGGGGCCACCGGTAAGAGCCTTGGGCGGTGAGTCTTTTGTAGATCATAACAATTCCGTCAGGCTCTTTTAAGATAGCTTTAATCCTGTCGCATTTGCGTCCACAGAATAGATAGAGCGAATGGTCGATTTCCATAGAGAACTGCTCCTGAATAATTGCGCATAATCCATCGATAGATTTACGCATATCTGTTCTGCCACAAACGATATAGATTGCATCGACATTGGAAATGTCCGCTAACATAATGGCTCCTTTAATGCATCCATTAAAATTTTTAGAAGCATAGGCTGAACAGTATTGCTCATACGGATTGTTAATCCTTTTGCTTCAATCTCAATCGTATGTGAATTGTCAAGGTACATAGAACTGCTTCTTTCATCTTGAAACAGTTCTGCCGGAGAAAGTTCCGGTTCTATAGCAATCTGAACGACATCCTGTTTGTGGGATGTAAGATCAAGAGTGCTGGCTTTGCCAATCGGATCTGGTATCTGACAGGCTCTTTTGCGCAGACGGGAAACGGCATTATAGAAGCAACTTGGAGAAATACCTTGTGCTTCACACCATGCAGCGTCTGTTAATCCACTTTGCCTGCATTCAGTTACCAGCTCCATCCAATCATCCAAAGAACGCCTTGGTGCACGTTTATCACTCATAATGAAACCTCCAAATGTAGTAAATTTCTACTTTCTATCAAAGAAGTGGAGTAAAAATCTATCTTCTATTATTATGAGTTAGAAAAGGGCGAATATCTAGTTACCCAAAAACTAAGCGCTTACTGTTAAAGGATACGGAGCATCAGACACTGGAGATACTTTTGCTTAGTACATGGGGATATTCAGGAAGAGAGATTGCCAAAATTATGGGAATGGCAGAACAGACTGTTTATACCAAAAGAAACCGTTTGAGAAAAAAATTAAAAAAATTGTCGAAAATTGAATAATAACAGCTTTTCTCGTCGGCTATTTAATAGGCAGGTAAATTTTGCCAGTGTACTTTGACAACCTCATACCAGCATTACAGGTACGTTCCCGTAAGTAGAAGCGTGTCAGGAAGGCGCGAGGACAGATGAAAATGGCAGGAAAGAATACAAAAAAATTCTTTGCTGGTGTTTTTGTTTCGAGCGAATCAACTTTAACTGAAACAGGATCGTGGCGGTCTTTTGCGAGGATCACTTACGAGGGGATAATGATACATAGGAACTGCCAGTGAGCAGAGGATGGACTTTGGGTTGTAATCAGCAAGACCTTTAGAAAATCCATGAGCGGTGCAATGCCAAGCATCCGCCTGTAATGTTCCCGTAAGGCAATGGGGGAGTCGAGGACAAATACAACGCCAAAAAACAAAAGTATAAGAAATCAAGGAAGAATGTGTCGTTGATATCAGATACATGCGGCTGTAAGGAGAAATCCTTTACAGCCGTATTGATGTGGTATCAGCACGCATATCAGGTAACAAATTATGTATTACACAAAAGAATATTTAAAAAGAGCGCATCGTGAAATTGATACGATCTTCCGGGTACTGTTTCCGGAACATGGAATGGCAGTAAGGGAAGAACAGATTATGTTATGCCACGAAATGCTGGATAACCTGCTGGGAAGAAACATAGCACTGTGTGACGCGGGTGTCGGTATCGGCAAGACGTATGCCTATCTGGTGGCCTGTGTTCTGATGAGAAAATATTCCCTCCTTGCAGAAGGATGTTCCCCTTATGAGCAGCGTCCGGTCGTGATATCCACTTCCAGCATTGCACTCCAGAAAGCAATTCTTACAGAATATATCCCTTTTCTCTCCCGGATTCTTCAGGAGAACGGGACGATTCAGGCCCCTATTAAAGCTGTGATACGAAAAGGGAAAGAGCATTTTGTCTGCGATGAGAGGTTGGAGCACCGAATCGTTGCAATCGAAGAAAAAAACAAAAATGCGTTGCAGAAAGAAGCTCTGCTGTCGTTAAAAGAACATTATGATATGGACGAAGTGTCTAATTTAAGTGGGTTTGACCGAAGAATGGTGAATGTACCCAAGTTCTGTTCGGGAGACTGCCCGAAAAGAGGCTCATGCAGGTATCAGCAGTATCTGGAGCGTTCCAGAGATCATGAAATGTTCATTCAGATTTGCAATCACAATTATCTGCTGGCTGATGGTTATCACAGGCTGCAGGAGTATCGTCCGTTATTAAAAGACTACCGGGCATTGATTGTTGATGAAGCACACAAGCTGCCGGATGCGGCAAAGCAGATGTTCGGCAAGAGCCTGTGCTATGACGATATCCGAGAAATCTGCTTTTATCTTGGGAATGAGTACCAAGGCCCGGAGATAAGAAAACTGTCCGGGACGATCCGGATAGTGCTGGATATCATAGGAGAAAACCACAGAACCAGATATGGGATAAAAGAAGAATTCCACATGACAGAAGAGTGTGCAATGTATTTATATGAGGGGATACAGACCATGAATAAGATCATAGAAAAATTAGAAAAGAAGATTCCGAAGTGGATCAGAAACAAGCTGGAAGAAACCAGAAGTGTGTTGGAATGCTTTTTCCATCAGGATAAGAAGTATGTACTGCATCTGAAGCAGGACCATGACCACCGGATTATATTGTGTGCATCCAGCAGACGGATTCCGCAGTACCTGGACCAGATGTTATGGAGCAGAGGTATGGGAGCGATTCTTACAAGCGGAACTTTAAAAACCGGACAGGGATTTTCCCACATTCGGAAAATGACAGGATTACAGAGAGTGCGGAGAGTCCGGGAATATGTGGCAGACTCCCCGTTTGAATATCAGAAGAACTGTCTGTTATATCTGCCAAAGGATTTGAAAAAATGCAGAAGAGGAAGTCAGGAAGAGGCAGAGATGATAGCAGGTCATATTCATTCGCTGATCTGTTCGACTTACGGACATACGCTGGTGCTGTTCACGTCTTATCATTTGATGGGAAACGTTTACCAGATGTTAAGGGATGAAATTCCATTCCCGATGATAGAGGTGTGGAGACATTCCCCGGAAGAGATTACAAGATTTAAACAGATGGACAATGCTGTCCTTTTTGCAGCCGGCTCCTGCTGGGAAGGAGTAGACTTCCCTGGAGATATGGTATCTTCGCTGATCATTGTAAGACTGCCCTTCGCTGTTCCAGATCCCATCAGCGAAGCACAGAAGAAGGAATATGCTAATCTGAAAGAATACATTCAGGCAGTGATTGTTCCAGACATGCAGAAAAAACTAAGACAGGGATTCGGACGGGCTCTCCGCACCGAGACAGATACTTGTGTCGTGTCCATTTTAGACGAGCGTGCAGGAGAAGGAGGTAGGTATCATGAGGAAGTGATGTGTGCGCTTCCGAGCTGCAAGATGACAAAAGATATCAAGGATGTCCAGCACTTTATCCGAAACCGAAAAGGCGTGGAATACTACCTGTAACTGTTCGTGGTTCTGCTACAGGGAAAGTAGATTTTGTACGAAAAGTTTAGTAGTATTTCAGGGGTGTTTTCAGTGGAATTGTTGGTATTGATGAATAGCTATTTGTACATAAAGTGGGTATACTGTGTATAGCGTTAGAGGAAAGGAGGCAGCTTATGATATACAAGGTGGAAACGATAAAAGATGGAACAGAAAAATATTTTTTCATCAGAAATCTGGAAACAATGAGTATTGAAGAACTGCCAAGTAAATATCTAATGCATAAGATTAAATGTAAACGTTCACCAAATACAGTGAAACGCACAGCATTTTCAATCTGCTATTATATGAAATATATGGCAGAGAAAGAAATGGAACTCACAGAAGTCTATCAGTTAGATTATGAAAAACAGACAGAACACTTTGTGGAATTTTTATACTGGCTTAAAGCCGGAAACCATACAGAGCAAACGGCTGGAGAAAAGAAGTGTCCGAATGAAGGAACCTGCAACGCATACTTAAAAGATGTGTTCAGGTTCTATTTATTTATAGAGGCAGAATATGAACAGTACGGAAGTCTCAAAACCTTATCGTATAACCAGATTATAGCGGTTAATCAGGTGGGAGTAAAAAAGGTACTGCGGAATCATTCTTTTAAAGCCTATCTGAAGGAAGAGGAACATCGTGGGAGAACAGCAAAAGAAAATCAGATTATTACAATTTTACAGGCCTGTACGAACCGAAGAGATCAGCTTCTGTTACTTATGTTAGCAGAAACCGGATACAGAATTGGGGAACTACTGGGAGTAAAATATGTCAAAGATATTGATTATAGGAATCACATGATAAGGGTATGCTTCCGGGAAGATAATGAAAATGAAGCGAGAGCCAAAAATGCGGAATACAGAAGTGCCAAGATAAGTAATGATACGTTTGAATTTCTCATGGATTATCTGGCAAAATATCGGAAAATTCTGCAACATCAGGATTACCTGTTTGTGAATATCATGGGTGAGAACATTGGAAAGCCATTAAGAGTGGACAGTGTATATGATATGTTGGACCGAATGGAAAAGAAAACCGGAGTTAAAATCACACCCCACATGTTACGTCACTATTTTGCAAATATGCGAAAGCAGGCAGGATGGGAACTGGAAATGATCAGTCAGGCATTGGGGCATAAACATTTGGATACGACTATAAAGTATCTGGACTGGCTGGATGATGAACTGATAGAAGCAAGTAATGAGTTTTATGCACAACACACTGCTATTTATGGGGCGGAACGTCTGCTGGAGTAGGGAGGTGTGAGAAATACCTATATATTTATTGCAACAGGCAGAACACATAACAGAATCTGAAGTAGATATTGAGAAGAAAAAGCAGGAACTATATTCAGAAATTGATGCACTTGGAATAAAAAGCGATTCAAGAATTAACAAATTGAAAAAGTTCTTGGCAGATAGAAAAATCTGGCATCTGGAAGAAATGGATTATCCTTTGCGAAATTCGTATGAACAATATTTAAGAGGACAGATACGATCACAAATTGTATCTTTCTATTTGAAAATATATGATACGGTAAAACAACAACATATCTATCAACAGATGCAGACGCTAAATGGAAAGCGGATATATGAATGGAAATATCAAAATAAAATTTATTTTCTGAAGTATTATCCGGAAAAGGAAATAGCTGAGACCTTTGAAACTTCTTATAAAACAAACCTATTGGTGTGGGATTTTACACAAAATTGTTCAGAAGTTTTAAAGAAACAAATTTTTTATACGTTGAGTCGTATCATTGCCAATACTTCAATGTCTAAGGCTTATAGAAATGTCAGGTTAAAATCCTTAAAACTTCTTTATGATTCTTGTGTTCAGTTAAATATTACGGATATTGGATTGCTGGAAATGGAACAAGTGGAAACTATTTTAAAGAATTTTCCCGAAACGAGTCAACGAAGTATTTTAGGTGAATGCAGAAGAGATGCGTTTATGCAGCAGGAACAGATCCAATGGGAAGCAAATGTATGGTATCTGGAACGATTACATCTTGGAAAACATCGGATAGACGAAAGTAAATCCTTAATTAGCATTTCTTTTATGGAAGTCAAGGAAATACAGAATCGAGAAATTTTACAGGCATACATGAAATATGAACTGGGAATTACTGGACAGGCAGTCAGCACGATTGTACGAAGATTTGTATGTATTAGAAATTTTATTGAACTGCTGGAACAAGAAAAGATACTGGCGATTCATGCAACTGTCGCAGAAGTAAAAAAGTATGCAGACGGCTTGCGAGAACGGGGAATACAGGCAAAGGGATTTAATGAAAGAATTTTCGGTATCGGTCATTTTTATAAATTCATGGAAGTTAAACAGTATATTACAAGAATGCCATTCCGAATTGAATATTTCCAACAAAAAGAAGTAGTAGTACATCATGATCGTAGCGTTGAGGAAACAGTATATATGGAAATTTTGAAAAAATTATATCTTTTTCCAGAGCGATTACGATGTATGTTCTTACATCTGTGGTGTCTAGGATTACGGGCGAGTGAAGTGTGTACATTGAAAGGAAATGCTTATTATCAGCAGGGCGAGGATTATTGGATTCAGGTGTATCAGGTCAAAATGAAGAATTATAAAAGGATTCCAATCCCACAGGCACTTTATCGGATTATGAAAGTATACTTGAAAAAACATGAAATTCAGCCTGAAGAATTCATTTTTAAAAACAGCAGAGGTGGTGCTTGTCTATATGGTACATTCCGAACTCAGATGATAGAAGCGTGCCGGGAAAATAAGATTGCAAATGGAGAATATTTATTTCAATCACACGATTATCGACATACAGTAGCAACTATGTTTTATGACAGTCATGTATCACTGCAAAGTATCAGGGATTATCTTGGACATACTTATGAAGAGATGACAAGACAGTATATTGATTATATGCCACAAAGGATTGCAAAAGCAAATGATGAGTTCTTTGAAATGCAAGGAAGTAGTTTAGCATCATGGCTAAAGAAAGAGGAAAAAGATGGAAAATGATATTATATACTTCAGCGATTTCCCCAATTTACAAGAAACAGGGACACGTAAGGATAATGGAAAATTTGATTTAACGTTGCTTCCAACGCAAGAATTAAAGGAAGAGTTTCGAGGTTATATTATGTATCGCTGCAAAAACGGAACGTTTAGAGCATTGATTCAGGATCGAACAGCTTATAATCATATTGCAAAGTTTTTGAACAGCAGAATAAATCGGAGAATCAAAAGCCTTGGAGATAGAAATCCAGAAAAATGGATATCACTTTTAAAAGGCTGGATGTTAGAACAGGGAATAACTATTGTAAAAGAAAAGAAGAGTGTGTATGGTACAGTAAGCTATGGCGAAGCAGTGACGATATTATATTTCAGAAACGTACTGAAATTTTTAGGGCCAGAAGATTTACGGGATGAGATAGAAAAAGATGTTTGGGAACTAAAAAATCTGGATATTAAAATCAGATCCAATCCAATTTATAATGTAAAAACACTGGATTTCAGAAAAATATATCAGCCAGATATCAGGGAAGAATGTAAGAAAGCTGTTTATATGAATCTACAGTATGAAGCAATAGGAACTGTACAGGGAGAACTGACAATAATGAGGATATTCTCAGAATATCTCCAAAAAGAGTATTCCAAAATAAAAAGCTGCAGCGAAATAGACAGAGAAGTGTTGGAAGAATTTTTGATATATCTGTCAACAAAAGATACTTCCCATAGTGCGAATAGTTCTTATGTAATTTCATTAAGACGACAGTTAGAGACAATCGGAAAAATTTACAGCTATGAAAGATTGGAGCATTTATTTATTAATACGGATATTCCACCGGAAGTAAATGCAGAATTTAGAGTGTATTCTGATGATGAAATGAAACGACTAAATGCGGAAATTACACAGATGGATGTACAGATTGCAAGATGTCTTCTGATACATCAGATGCTTGGAACTAGGATATCAGATACCCTTACACTGAGACCAGATTGTCTGACGAGAGAAAATGGCCAAGATATGATTGAAATATATCAAGTTAAAACTAAAAGATATAAAAAACCGATCAGTAAAGAACTTGCAAAACTGTTACAGAGTTCTATTGAATATACACAGGAAAAGTTCGGTGATACAGAATACATATTTGTTAATGAAAAAGAACCTGACCGCCCGATGCAGTATATGGCTATAAAAACAAAAGTCATGTCCATGATACAGGAAAAGCAGTTGAAAGATGATCATGGCGAATTATTCGGGTTTGGAACGCACATGTTCCGGCACTACTATGGCGTCAAACTTACAGAAATGCATCTGGATGACTGGACGATAGCGAGACTGTTGGGGCATAAAAGACTGAATAATGTACAGCATTACCGGAAAATGAGCAATCAAAGAATGGCAGACGAAACCAGAGAAGTAAGACAGATGATGAGTGACATTATATATATGAGTCTGGCAGGATGGGGTGAAGAATATGAGCAAATACGACAAGATGATTGAGGAAAATCAGAGAAAAAGTAAAGAGAAAATTGAACTGGCATTGCAAGCAATACAAGATATGCTGGCAAATAAAGAACGTATCAGCGTTCCAAAGCTGATGAAGAAAACTGGATTGTCGAGAGGATTCTTTTATAAAAATCCAACCGTCCGGGATACATTGAACCAAGCAGTAGAGCAACAGGCCGGAATGATAGATCCAAGAAGAGAAATCCTGAACATGGCGATGGAAAAGCAGATTGAACTGCTGAACCAGAAGGTGGCAGCTCTGAGCAGAGAAAATAAGGAACTGAAGAGAAAGAACGAAAAGTTACAGAAGGCATTACGGAAACAGGATTTGAATTTTATTAAGAACTTATAACATTGAAAATAATAAGATGGAAGAGATGTGTGCAGACACATCTTTTCATCGTTGAGGATAAAATATATAGAATGAGAGTGGGATTGTTTTATGGTATACTAAAAGTGAAATGCTAACTTTGATATGAGGTATAAAACAATATGACAGAAATACAAATTAAAAATTTAATTAAAGAATATGAAAAAGAATATATTGAGTTTATGGAAATTGAGAAATTACCACAGTATAAGATAGATTTTTTTGAAATTAATGTTGAGGAAAGCGATGCAGCAGGATTCGCTTCAGCCGCCCAAGCTTACTATAATACGAAAACAGATGAACATATATTAAGGATATGCAAAAGTTCGGAAATACCAAGGTATATTGTGTTTCATGAATTTACGCATATTTTAGATACGGAAATGTATGCAAAGCAAGATTCTTGGAAATATATGGCTTTGTCTGGTTATACAGAATATCATGCAGCACAAGTTGAATTGATGATAATGTTAGGAGCAGATAGTATACAAACTCAAGATTTTTCATTTACAGTTGATGTTGAAATAGGTAATAGTACAGTTAGGAATTACCTAAACTCAAGACATCAATTAGTAGTGAATATGATGAATAGAACAGATTTTCCAAGAGATATTGAAGCATTAAAAACAACGGTAGGTGTGCTATATAATTATTTTGGAGTGCGTTCTATATGTAAAATGTATGCGAAAGATTATACTGAAGAAGTGGATAACACAATTATTATTCAGAAACTTTCAAAAGTATTATTTGAAGAGATAAATAGCTTTATGGTTGGATGGTTTAATGAAGCACAAGTAGAGCTGAGCTTTGTGTCATATATGAAAATAATGTGGCCTATGCTTCAAAGCTATTTTGGAAAAGAATGAAAGATAGTAACAGTAAACACAGTTTTGTATACCGTTAAACCCAGTAAAATCAACGCATGAGGGGAACTGGCTACATTTTACTATCCTATCTGGTGGGGAATTGCAGCATGGCCAGTAGATAACTTTGTAAAAGAGAATGACTTTACAGGAAAAACAGTCATCCCATTCTGTACAGCAGCGACCTCGGGAATCGGTGACAGCGGTAATCTTCTGGAAGAGATGACAGGAACAGGTGACTGGAAAGAAGGGGAACGATTCCATGGTGGAGCGTCTGAATCAGATATCAGTTCATGGATAGACAGTCTTGGATTATAAAAGAATATAAAAATATTTGGAGGAATCGTAATAAGTAAGACATAACCTTTAGGTTTAAACTGCCTAACAAAGAGAGACTTCTGTCCGGAGTCTCTTTTTCTTATACTTACAGTAAAGTTTGAAATATAGAAAAGGAAGATAAAGATGGAGATAAGAATTTTAGGAAGAGACTTAGAAGTATCAGAAATCGGATTTGGATGTATGGGAATGAGTCATGCATATGGAACTGTTTCAACACAGAAAGAAGCAGAAGAATTGATTGAAAAAGCGATTGATGAAGGCTGCACATTTTTTGATACGGCAGAGATATACGGAACAACAGAAGACCCTCATCACAATGAAAAACTGCTTGGGGAAGTGTTAAGGCCATATAGAAACAAAATTGTCCTTGCATCAAAGTGTGGGATACGTTTTGATGAAACTGCAACAACTGTAAATAAACCTTTGATTCCTGATGGACGACCGGAGACGATTAAAGCATCGATTGAGGGATCTTTAATGAGACTTAACACAGACCATCTTGATTTATATTATATTCATCGTATTGACATGACTGTACCGATTGAAGAGACAGCAGGAGCTATGAAGGAGTTAATGGAGCAGGGAAAAATCACACACTGGGGGTTATCAGAAGCCAGTGAAGAGATTATTCGACGTGCACATAAAGTATGCCCGGTTACAGCGATTCAGAACAGATATTCCATGATGTACAGGGATTATGAGAAATTATTCCCGGTGCTTGAAGAATTGAAAATAGGATTTGTTGCATTTTCGCCGCTTGCAAATGGATTACTGACAGCAGCATATCATTCCCATGGGGAATTTGAAAAGCCGGGAGATTATCGAAGCGCAATGCCACAGTTTACAGAAGAAGGATTAAAGGAAAATAATGAATTTATGTCCTGGATGAAAGTGATTGCAGAAGAAAAAAATGCCACGCCTGCACAGATTTCTCTTGCATGGATGCTTGCAAAGAAACCATATATCGTACCAATTCCGGGAACAAGAAAAGTAAATAGACTGGAAGAAAATATGGAATCGGCAGATATAAAGCTGACTCAGGATGAAGTAAAATCTATTGATGAGATGCTTGCCCATATACCGATGTCGCAGGTGTTTGGAGGTTCAAAAATACAGAAGAAATAAAAGAGGTGAGCAATGAAAACAAGGAAAAAGATAACCATCGGGGTAATAGTGGCTTTCTTAGCGGTAGTCATGGTGGGTTATATCTATCTGTTTACAGGGGTTAAAATAAGTAAAGGAGAATAGAGATAATGAAGAAAATGTTAGTTGTATATTATTCCTGGTCAAATGGAAACACGAAAAGAATTGCAGAGCAGCTGACTAATGGGACAGGTGCAGATATTGCGAGAATCGAAACAGCAGAGCCATACAGCGGCAGTCATGAAGATGTGGTTGAACAGGGAAAAAGAGAGGTAGAGGCAGGCTTTATGCCTCAGATCAATCCGATATCTGTAAATCTTGCTGATTATGATGTGATTGCTATCGGAACTCCAACGTGGTGGTATACGATGGCACCTGCAGTGCTTACATTTTTGACAACAAATGATTTTACAGGAAAGACAGTGATTCCATTTATGACAAATGGTGGATGGCCGGGGCATGTTATAAAAG
>OHLZ01000399.1_pt1 | contig 18378 bp, 18 predicted proteins | sample 1569211 | NCBI WGS metagenome assembly OHLZ01 (sample SAMEA3879606, study PRJEB24766) | human gut metagenome | biome: human-associated habitat; feature: feces | place: USA | collected 1985/1987
TAATTATTTTTTTCCTCTAATTTTTTAATACCACTATCACCAAGTTTTTCAAGTGATATCAATTGTGTTCTTGCAAGTTTTCTAAGTTCTATCATCCTTTCCTTTTGTTCCATACATTTACCGATAAGAATTGCATTATAGCTTTCCATATTGGCAAGCACCAGTAACTCATTCAGACTTGCATAGTCCCTCATATTACCTTTCAAATCTGGATTTTCTTCACGCCACTGTTTTGCTCGCTTATTAAATAAGGCAACATTGAGCATATCTGCTTCACTTGCATATTTATAGGATAACTGTTCGTTGGTAAGATCCTTTAATAGATATTCTTTGATTGCATCTGTATGGATTTTATAGTTAATCTTAGAAATTTCTCTATTTAAATTCCAACCTAATGATAGCTTAGAATTCTCATCTCCTTTTAGTCTCTTGTAATCTTGGATTAAATAGAGCTTAAACTCTGCTGAAATCCATGAAGCAAATTCCATAGCTATATCAGGATGAGCAAATGTTCCTCCTCCTCGCCCAGATTTAGAAACAATACCGATCGCATTTGTATTTTCAATCCACCTTTGAGGGGATAAGGTAAATGCATTTGTTCCTGCTTCCTTTCTAAAGGAGTCGAATTCGACCCCTTTAAAATTAGGATTGTGAATAGTCTCCCAGAGACCAAGGAATTCAATTGTATCTCTTACTCGTAACCAGTTTTTAACAACATCTTTAGGTTCATGCACATTTTTGTATCTTGCAATATCCGTTAGACTTATATAGTCGTTTTTAAAGTCTTCAGTATAAATTTGAATAGCAAAACCTTTTGCTTCAATCGTGTCTTTTTTAACCTTAGACATATGAGTTCCTCCTTTATGCTAATGTACTGTTTACAACATTTATTTTTGCAATAACTGCTCTAAACAGCACACCAGCGATTCATTTTTTTGATTTTAAACTTTGGTAGAAGCTCTAAAATCCTTGTATTTACTTGACTATTTGCCACTGTCATTATTATGACACGAAACCCACTCGCAGGGTCTATCATCGTTTCATCTGCCTTTGGATTTAGCATTTTAACGCACATATCTATTACATATCTTGGCGTAAAGTATTGTCCCTTTTCGCCCTTAGAAGATTTGCTCATCAAATATTCAAAAGCGTCGTCTACGACATCGAGATTGGAGTTAAAAAGCTTTACATCTTGAAGAGAAGATACACACACGGATAAATGAGAGGGACCAAGTAAAATTTTAGCATTCTCTGAAAATACACCATCCCACTTATTTTTTGCCTTATCAAACAGCTTTTGTATCTTATCTTTCAGTTCTGTTTCCGTGTCTCCATAATTTCTAAATTCAAGATGGCGTGCCTGATTTCTTCCGCTTTCCATTTCATCATAAAGCTTTGTGAAAATTAGCTTAAAAACTTCTTCAAATACATCGACCCCTGCATTAGCAAGTACCTCATCTTCCATTTCCAAGATAAGGTCTTTTAAGCTCTTTTTCTCTGTAATCAACTTATTTTTTGAGATAAGGTCATCTATCGTCCAACGCTCGCTTAAAATATCTGACAGTTTTTCATCAAGGGTTGGAATATTCGGTAAATCTTCAAAAAAATTAGGATCTTTTCTGTGATAAAAAGAAATCTGTCCACCATTTGTCCATACGCCAATAGGAGCTTCTGTTGCGTTACAGTAGCTCTTTAACTGTTCTTTTCCGTCTTTTAGCTTAGGCTTTTTAAGTTCAACAATGATATAAGGACTTGTTGTTGCACGCTTATAAAAGATAACAATATCTGCTCTTTTCTTTTCTAGTCCAAAAGAAACACTATATTCTAATTTCATTTTATCCTTTGGATAGTTGTATTCATTGATAAGCTTATTGATATACAGTTGACGGACGAGTTCCTCATCGGTAAGCTTAATATCTTTATCTCTTATCTGGCATTTTACATAGTAAACTTTTTTACCTTTTTTGTCCGTTTTAGTAGTGATTAAGCTTTCTACACTGTCTATCTCAGTTTGATTAAACTGTTCGATTTTATAATTGGAATCTGCCACAATTTTTGAAATGATGCTACCCATATTACTGTTCTTCTCCCTTGTCTACATATTCGTCATCGAAAAAGAATATACCTTTTGACGTGCAATCAAGAGCCTTGCATATTCTCCTAAATCCCTAAATGTAATAGGCTTGTCCTTGCCTATTTGTGCCATCACATTAGGTATCAAACCTACCATAGCTTATAACATCTGTTTTCTTTAAATCTCTTTTCTCCAGTTGTATCCACAACGGTTTATAGTTCAGCACCATATATACTCTTTTATAAATACAGTTGATATCATTATGACATAGGCATTGACTGTAATCAATATTTCCTTGTTCGCAACTGGGAACTTAATTCAAAGCAATCTGGCATCTATAACTGTACCCTTCTCAAATCCAATGTTCTCCACTTTAAAGAAAGATGCCTGCCGTGAATATTCCACACTGACAGGCATCTTTTTTCTTTTCACTTATTATTCACCCAGAACCGTAACGACCGCTTTCCGGCAAAGTTCCACCGCTTTGTCCAAATCCGTTTTTTCTATATTCAGCGGCGGATTAAAATAAATAATGTCTCCCATCGGTCGAAGAACCAGTCCCATATCCATAGTTCTCCGGAAGATATGCCAGCCGATACGCTTTTTCGGATCAAAAGCTTTTTTCGTTTCTTTGTTTTCCACCAGTTCGATGGCGTTAATTAATCCGATATGGCGGATTTCTCCCACATGTCTGTGATCTCCCAGTGCTTTCATGAGCTTGTCATGGAGATAGATTCCATTTTCATTGACTTTCTCCAGAATATGATCCCGTTTCATTATTTTCAGTACGGTCAACGCGATGGCGCAGCCCATAGGATTGCCTGCGTAGGTATGGCTGTGGACGAAAGCCTTATGCGTGCCGTAATCATCATAGAAAGCATCGTACACTTTGTCCGTGGTGATGGCAAGAGACATGGGCATGTACCCTGCCGTCAGCCCTTTTGACGTACAGAGGATATCCGGAGAAATACCGGCATGTTCTATGGCAAAAAGTTTCCCCGTCCTGCCAAAACCGGCGGCAATTTCATCATCAATCATAAGCACGCCGTATGCATCGCAGAGCTTACGGAGCTTCCTTAAATATTCGGCAGGATAGATACGCATGCCTGCCGCCCCCTGAAGGATCGGCTCCACAATGACTGCCGCCGTTTCTTTTCCGTACTGTTTAAATGCTTTTTCCGCACTTTCAACGCATTCCACGCCGCAATGATTCCGCGTTTTCCCATAAGGGCAGCGGTAGCAGTCCAGACCGTCAAAATGAATATTGTCCATAAGCATGGGGTGAAAGATCTTCGCATAAAAATCCATTGATCCGACGGACAGCGCGCCGATCGTTTCCCCATGGTACGATTCAGGAAGGCACATGAACCGCGTCCGTTCAGGATGGCCGGTCTGGTAGTGGTACTGGAAAGCCATCTTGAGCGCCGCCTCTACGCAGGATGAACCGTTGTCATGAAAGGTAAAGCGGGAGAGTCCTTCCGGCAGTACCTTTTCCAGTTCCTGCGCCAGTTTAACAGCAGGCTTATGGGAAAAGTTTGTAAAAATCACATGCTCCAGTTCATCGACCTGCTTTTTCAGGGCCTCATTGATTTCTTCATTGCAATGCCCAAGGAGATTGCACCACCACGATGAAATAATATCCAGATATTCTTTCCCGTCCGTCCCGTACAGGTAAGATCCTTTCGCATGGTCTATAACGACCGGCGGAAATACTTCATTGTCCTTCATCTGCATGGCAGGATGCCATATATATTTTTTATCTTCCGCTTCCCAATAATTCTGTTTCATTTAAGTTCCCAACTTCCCTAATTTTAAATACTCCCTTATTCATACAGCGATATGATCGTTTCCGGATCGATATCCAATGCCGTATCTCCTTTTTTCACCCTTGCCAGGACTTTCATACCGGTGATTTCTTCAATCATCTCCACATTGTCTTCTTCCATCACACCGCCTTTCCAATGATTCAGGATAATTCCTTTGACAGAAATATTCCTGCGGCGGATATATTCGCAGGTAGTCACCACTCGGTTGATTGTCCCCAGTCCCGCGTCGGCGATGACAAGGACGGGCAGGCAGAGCCATCGGATAATATCTTCCAGATAATACACCGCTTTTTCATCATGGCGGATAGGGCACATGATTCCTCCGCTGCCTTCCATAGTCACATAGGGATACGCCGCTGTCACACGTTCCCAGGCACTCATAATGACATCCTTCTCCACGGGATTCCCTTCAATTCTTGCTGCCAGATGGGGCGATACGGCATTCTGATACAAGTACGAAAGGAGCATATCCTCAGGCTCACGGATCTGCGCGAAACGATTTACAAATCCCGCATCGCTTTCCTCCACCGTCCTCGCCCCGCTGATGGCCGCCTTGTAATAGCCCACATCATACCCTGCACTTCTCAAAGTTTTTACCAGGAGTGCCGTCACATAGGTCTTGCCGACATCCGTATCTGTTCCTGTGATAAAAAGTCCCCTGCCCATCCTATTCCTTCTTTCTCTTTCCCTGACAAATAAAAATGGAAACGGCTCTCTGCACAGCCGATTTCCCTATTTTTTACCACGCATGTCCTGCGCGGTATAACTTTTTCGCCAGCACTGCCGCCAAAACGCAGAGGCAGATATCGCCCGGCACGGCCAGAAGGAAACAATAAAGCACCACAGGCCAGATACCGATAGGCGTATTCAGGTAATAATTATTTATGATGTATACATAAACCATTCCAAAAAGGTAGACCACAAGAAGTCCTGCCAGGTTCGCAAATAAAATGCGGACAAATGACAGTTTTTCCATATGCTCCGACAATTTCCCCGTAAGCCAGGCTCCCGCGATGAACCCCAAAAGATAACCGAAAGTAGGCTGGAAAATATATCCCGGCCCTCCGCCCTGCGTAAAAACGGGAACCCCCAACAGACCGAGAGCTACATAAACTGCCACGGAGGCCGCCCCTTTCCTGCTTCCTAAAATCAGCCCCGAAAGAGTAGTAAATAAAAGCTGCAGCGTGAACGGGCAAAGCGGTACAGGCACACGGATAAACGCACCAATCGCCGTAAGCGCCGTAAATAAAGAAAACAATACCAGTTCTTTTGCCTTTCCCTGATTTCCTGCGGATATCTCTTCTCTTTCCACATCATCGCCTCCATTGTTTACCTTTTTATATCCCTTAATTTACATTACATAAATAATATAACAACTCAGTGCTTAATTCAAGGTTCACAATGCATCGTTTTATTTATGGTTTCCCTGTACCGGATACATCTTCCCTTATGCGAAGCAGCCGGATAAGTTTCATATTTTCTATTTCCGCCCTTTCATTTTCCCGATATGTTTTTCATAGATTTCTATCGATATTTCCATTCTTTTCCCATGCATGCTATAATGCACAAATGATATTATTTCGTAAACCCGGAGGTTCTTTATGACACAGATAAAATGGAAAGCCGCTTTCTTCGCATTCCTGCTTGCATCATCTCTGCACAGTATATATACGGTACAGGCGGAAAAAGGCGTCACCACCGCCACACATATCCGGCGCCACGAGTCCAGCACGACAATTTCTACAGAAACAGTGAAAACGGAAAGCAAGTCTTCTACAACCACAAAGGGCGTTTCCATCACACCCCCTTCCATCGGAATCCTCGTCTTTCCGGATGAAGAAGATGAACCGCTTATCGGTCTTTCCCGACCCAAAGCGCTTGCCTCCTATACAGAAGCCAAAGCGAAGTGGGATGAAAGTTTCTACCGCCACGGTATCCTTGCCATGATAAGGGACGGAAAAAAATGGGGGCTTATCGGCACAGACGGGACGGTTCTTTTACCACCCACCTATAAATTCCTGATTCCGGAAAAGGACGGGCTTTTCAAAGCCGGCGACAATAAAAAAGATTTACGGCTGATTGATAAAAAAGGAAATCCCGCCACAGCGGTAAAAACGATTCCCTCAAACCCTTTCAGCTACTCTGAAAAAGGTTTGTACGGATTTAAGAAGCCTGACGGCAGTGTGCTTATCGCTCCCCGTTACAAAGCGGTACTTGCCGGATTCAGCGAAGGAATCGCTTTTGTAAAAACTATGCAGGGGGAAAAAATCGCCATTGACGAGAATGGAAGGGCTCTTTTTAAAATCCCCTATGACGGTATCTGCCCCTATAAGTACGGTGTCGCGGAATACAGACGGCGTGTGAATACTTTCAGCGGCAAGTCCTTCCTCGGCATCCTGGCGGCCGATGCCATCAACCCACAAAAGGTGGAAGACTTTGACAATTATCATACGGCTTACAATGGCATCAAAAGAGGATATATTGATCAAGAAGGGCATATCGTCATAGACAGCCGGAATGATGAAGTCTATCCCATGACCCCTTACGGAACGATTGTCAAAAAAGACGGGCTCACAGCCTTTCTTTCTCCCGAAGGACGCACACTGATTTCCCCTTCCCGTTACACCGTGGGTTCTATTGATATTGAAGACGCCTGCCTCGTGCTCAAGAGCGACTATTCCGGAAAATGCGGCCTTTTTGACCTGTCAGACGGAAAGCAGGTTATCGATTTCCGTTACGACGATATAATTCTTCTCGGATTTAACAGGGCATTGGGGAAAGACGGCAGCCGCCGTTACCTGCTCGATACCTCCACGGGGGATGTCATAGCTTCTCTCCCGCCCAATATCGGAGCCGCCCATTTTAATGAGACACCTGTCACCTGGATTTTCAGAGCTAAAAGCTACTACGGCATTATTGATGAAGAAGGAAATATCCTGTACGAAGATGCAAAAGATCCGCTTACGGGTGTTACAAAATTCCGGCACGGTTTCAGCGGCGGACAGAAGGACAACAAAAAGTGGGGCATCCTTAAGAGCGACGGCACCTGGCTTGTACATCCCACCTACGATTACATAAAACTGCTGTAAACAGTAAAATGACGATTCCCTCAATTCGGATCGTCATTTTTTATGTTCCTCTATTCATACCGGATTCATGTAATAAATGTTGTCTGCGGGTGAACTGCCCTATCTTGCGGCAATACGCTTCCATCTTCCATAAGCGTTGCCATAAAAGCGTGTGAAAGTTTTACGTTCCCTTTGCCCCGTCCCTCTCACCACACGATGCAGCATATGCCGATAAAAGAAACAACGATCCCCAGTGCCTGCCGGCGGGACAGTTTTTCCCTGTACAAAACCGCTCCCGTCAAAATAAGACAAAGTGTAATGAGGGCATTCGTCACGATAAAGGATGCATTCATCGTCCACCCTGCCTTATAAATGAAAATTGTCCCTATTTCAATAAACGCAATGGAAAGGCCCAAGACAAGAGCAGCAGGGCGGAAACTCATAATTTCTTTCCATTTCTCTCCCTTTTTTCCGGTAAGCGCATAGATAAGAAAAGATGTAAGCGATGCCACAAGGTATGTTACTACAAGTGCCGCCAACGGATCCGCGCCGCCTGCCACTTCTTTTGCCGACACCTGGTATCCGACACCTGACAGAACCACGAGCCCGACAGGCCACCAAAAAGAAAAATTCATGCGCCCCTCACAATCATGTACATCCCTGACGATGTAAGAATAATCCCTGCCATAGCGGTAAATGAAACGGCTTCATTGTAAAATACCGCCCCCACAGCAAGGAGAGCCACCACAATCATCGCTGTATAAAGAATGAACCCCACATTCATCGCCCATCCTTCTTTATACATACACACACAGCCCACTTCAAGCCCTGTCACTGCAAAGCCTATTCCTGCCGCTGCCAGCCCGGCATGGGACATATCGGCAAACAGATTCATTCCGCCCATCCCATAGTAAAGACCGACGCAAACTGCGGCACTTACAAGATAAGTCACCCCCAGTGCAGCCAGAGGATCCGCCCCGGAAGATATTTTCTTCGCGCACACCTGGTAAATGACATCCGCCAGCACCACACAGGCTACGGGCCACCACATCTGAAATAAATTGTCCATGCTCTTCCTTTCAAAAAACGTTTTGCACTATTCTTTCGGCCGGCGCCGCACCTGCGGGATATTTCCACTTGTACACCTTCCCGTCCGGCGGCAGAAAAAGAGTCCTGTATTTGTAGGATTAAGATCATCAGGAAACGGGGGCTTCCTGCCAACCTTTGCACACATCCACCCAGCCTTTCGCCCCTGCGTATTTTTCCAGTTCTTCAGGCGTGAGTTTTACCGCGCTGTGGTCTGTCCCCGCCGCAGGATAAATCACATCAAACCGTTTTAATGATATATCAAGATAAACATCCACCGTGGACGGAAGGCAAAACGGACAAACCCCGCCGGGCCGATGGCCGATATACTTTTCGCATTCCTCCCCGGGAATCATTTTCGGTTTCTTATGGAAAAGCATCTTATACTTATGATTATCAATCCGCGCATCCCCTGCCGTCACGATAACCACAGGCACTTCTCCAACAAGAAAAGAAAGCGTCTTTGCAATGCGCGCCTCCTCTGTACCGAGAGCAAGCGCCGCAAGCGCCACTGTCGCGCTGGACTCCTTCAAATCCATGCAGCGGTCTGCCATACCGAACCGTTCAAAATAAGCCTGTACCGTTTCAAAAGACATCATAGCCTCCTTTTTTCCACTATACCATGAATCATCGGTAAATAACAGGATATATTTGTTTCACCGATGCCTTTTGCGGTATAGTATAAATATATCATTCATGTGTAAATCAAAGGAGGCTCTTATGAAAACCATACACACCAAACACGCACCCGCCGCTATCGGCCCCTACTCGCAGGCAAAACAGGCGGGCGGATTTGTATTTCCGGACAAATCGGTATCGACCCGACTGCAGGAAAAATTATCACCTCCGACATCGCCGGACAAACAGAGCAGATCTGCAAAAATATAAAAGCTATTTTGAAAAAAGCAGAAACTTCCATGGACAATGTGGTAAAAACGACCTGCTTCCTCAGAGACATAAAAGACTTTGCTGCCTTTAACGAAGTCTATGCAAAACACTTCCCGGGCAAACCGGCAAGAAGCTGCTTTGCTGTCAAGGATCTTCCCGCTGGCGCACTTTGCGAAATCGAAGTCATTGCTGTGAAATGAGGCCTGTGCCATGGACTTCCATACACTCTGCATCGGCTGCCGCACGTATCGCCGTTTCAAGCAGAAACAAATCCCTGAAGAAGTACTTGATGAACTTCTGGAAAATGCCCGTATCGCAAACAGCGCCATGAACGGGCAGCCGCTCCGCTATGTCCTTGTAAAAAATCCGGAAGCGGTTCGGAAAATCCAGCCATGCTTCCACTTTGCTGCCGCCCTTCCCAAAGAGCTGGGCCAGCCGAAAGAAGGTGAACAGCCCACCGCTTTTATCATTCTCTGCACGGAAGGGCCGGAAACCCCGTGGACAGGTATAGATATCGGCATCGCTGTAAGGACAATGAATCTGAATGCTTACATCTACGGCATAGGTTCCTGTATCATAGGAAATGCGGAATTTAAAAAAGTAAAAGAAATACTTTCTGTCCCTGAAACATGGAATCCCAGGCTGGCTCTCGCCCTCGGTTATCCCTCCCATAAGAGTACCATTGTGGAACTTCCTGAAGACAGTTCCCTGAAATACTATCTGGATGAAGAGCGCCAATATTACGTACCGAAAAGAAAACAGGAAGACATTTCCATTATCAGGTAAAACAAAAAGAGAGAGTACCCGCTTCCCGGATATTCTCTCTTTTCATAAAACGATTACTATGTTTCAGCAGAGCTCCTCTTTCCTGTCCAGAATCTCTCTTCCCGGCGCACAGGCAGGGCAGTCGCACCACTTGCCGCCTTTCGCCTTCACTTCCCGGGCATGTGCCGCATAAGCTGCTGCCTGCTTCGCGCCAAATGTTTTTTCCCCTGCATCCGATTCAAAAAACGCAAGGACATCATCGATAGAAAGCACATCGGCTTCTAATTCCGCTACCAGTTTCCGTCCGGCGTCCTTTTCCCGATCACTGCCAAGAGCAGCGATATACTCTTCCGCGATTTTCTTTAATCCCGCATAGCAGCTGGGAGCCGCAATCAACGCCTTTACTTTTTCAACGATGGCTTCATTCATTATAAGATCCTCCCTTTCGCTCAAACTATTAATTAAATAATGATATGATTCTCTGAAAAAACCTTTTGATTCTTTATTTTCAGGGCGGACAAGCAGTAAACCGAAAAGGCTGACCATCTTTTCCCACCCGTCAGGCGGTAATCATTTTTATACGCCGGATGCTTGCTTTCCCCATTTATCACTTCCAGTATACCAGAAAATGAAAATCAAAAAAAGCATAGAGAAATCAAAGTTATTCTTACATGCAGAAATACCATTGTTTTCCTATTTCGCAAAGGCAACTGCACCTTGGTACTTCAGAAAAGCAATGGTATTTTTCTATTTTTGTTACTTCTTCCACGCGGGAGCGGTCTGCATAGATCAGCCATTTTTTATTTTTAGTATGACATAGTAAACAAAGAAACGGAATATACGCTCATCGAACCTGCATCTATTCTTCCCCGAGTTCCTGTTCCACTACGGAAACAATGTCATCAATCACCCGTTCCAGACGGTCTTTATCACTGCCTTCTCCCATGACGCGGATGAGAGGTTCCGTGCCTGACGCACGGACGAGGATACGCCCGTCATTTCCCAGTTCGTCTTTTGCCGCCGCGATAGCTGCCCGGATCTGTTCATTTTCTTCCCATCCGTTCTTGCTGTACACTTTTACATTTTTCAGCAGCTGGGGATAGGTGGTCATGAGATGATTTAATTCAGAAAGGGGGCCGTCATGGTCACGGAGAACCATAAGCGTCTGCATGGCCGTGATAAGACCGTCACCGGTGGTATTAAATTCAGGGAATATAATGTGTCCCGACTGTTCACCGCCAAGGGAATATCCGTGCGCCTTCATTTCTTCCAGCACATAGCGGTCGCCTACATTGGTCGCCACGGTACGGCATCCATGTTCTGCCAGCGCCTTGCCGAAGCCCAGGTTGCTCATGACGGTGCCTACGACCATATTCGCATTGAGCCGCCCTTCTTTCTTCATACGCAGGGCGTTAATCACCATGATATGGTCGCCATCCATGATATCTCCCTGTTCATCGACGAAAAGACAGCGGTCCGCATCGCCGTCATTGGCAATACCGCAGTCCGCCCCCATTTCGACAACCATTTTCTGTAAAGTTTCCATGTGGGTGGAACCGCAGTCTTTATTGATGTTCACACCGTTCGGTTCGCAGTAGAGGGCGGTTATTTCCGCACCCAGTTCACGGAGGATGTCGGGAAGGAATCCGCTGGCGGCGCCGTTGGCGGAATCCGTTACGATTTTCATCCCTTTGAAATCCCCTTTCACTGTGGAAAGGATATAATTTTTATATTTCCACGCAAGCTCGTTGCGGTGGCGGATAAATCCGACTTTTTCGCCGGTAGGCCGTGCCAGTTCTTCGTCATGTCGAAGGATATTCTCTATTTCTTCTTCCGCCTGATCCGGCAGTTTATGCCCGTTCCTGTCGAAAAATTTGATTCCGTTATCGGGGAACGGGTTATGGGAAGCAGATATAACGACACCGGCATCATAGTTTTCTGTCCGTGTCAGGTATGCGATACCCGGTGTGGGAATCACGCCTGCCAAGTCCACATTCACCCCCGACGCGCACAGCCCCGCCGATAAAGCGGCTGCCACCATGGTTCCTGAAATCCTTGTATCCATACCGATAAGCACGCGATGGGTTCCTTCCTCCCTACAGAAATAGGCGCCTGCCGCCCGCCCCAGCTGGAATGCTAATTCGGGCATGAGTGTGGAATTTACCACGCCGCGTACGCCGTCTGTTCCGAACAATGTGACCATTCTAAATCCTCCGCGATTGATTTCTTACTATTTTGCACTGCAATTTTCAAATGATACAGCGAATATATTTTCCCGTCAAGCCGTTTATTCTTTTTCTATTTTCACATGTACCGTAACGGCTCCGGGAATAATCATACCGTTTTCCGGTTTCGGTATGTCAATCTTTTTGGTAACGCTTTCCTTTGCTCCAGTGATATCGATTTCTTCCAGTTCCACCACCGTATTTTTATCGAAATAGCTTTCCGGTGCCTTGACAGTGGCCACCGGCGGCGTCACCGTGATTTCAGAGACTTTGTATCCTTCTGCCGGTTCCCCTTTTACTATCGGTTTGAAAGGAATATTTCCCGTCTTCTGGTCTTCCGACATATGTACGGAAACACGGACACGGGTAGGCATGATGTCAATCCCCGTTACCGTATTTCCATCCGCATCAAGAACATTCACCGCATCAAACTCGTCGAAATCTTTTGTTTTCCCCGCCACATTGACAGAGATAATGGCACGGTCGGCAAGAGCCGTGCGGCTGCTGGCTCCCGCGACAGTAATATATTCCGGCGTCGTGGATTTCCGCTCCGCCTTGAAACCTGCCGGAAGCGCTCCGATAAATTCCACTTGTGCCGGCAGCGATTTCACTGCATAGGTGTCGATAAATAAATCGAAATATGTCTGATCCTGGGAAATCACCGTTTCATTTCCCGGTACGGAAATATGGATGGGTGTGTTCGGATAATCGCCGTCCGTAAATCCGTCAAGATCGACATAGGCTTTGATATTATCACTCCGCATGCTGACCAGATCGCTGCGGTTCATGCGGATCTTCACTTTCACCCTCTGGGGTACATTAAGGGCTACGAGAGAACGATCCAAATTACGCACTTCGACCGGAACGGTATAAGAGTTTTCCACAAGAGGATTCTGCTCATTCATGACATATACCCAGAAAGCAAATGCCGCCATGAGGCAGAGGAATTTAGGAAGCCACCACCGCAAATTTGTATATTTCATTTCAGCGGGCTCCATTTCTGCAATACATTACCGACGCCTTTCGCTTTATCCTGCACAAGGAAGTTCCGCAGGATATTCCGCAAGCCGTCTTCTTCGAGATGGCGGTAAATATGGCCGCCGTAAGCATAGGAAACCGTTCCCGTTTCTTCACTGACGATGACCACGACACAGTCCGCCTGTTCAGACATGCCGATTCCCGCGCGATGGCGTGTCCCCAGTTCAGAGGAGAGGCTCCTGTCACGGGTAAGCGGCAAAAGGCAGCCTGCCGCCATGATGCGGTTGTCGCGGATAATGACGGCGCCGTCATGGAGCGGTGTATTTACGATAAAAATATTTCCAAGAAGCTCTTTTGACACGAGGGCCTCCAAACGGATCCCTGTATCAATACGGTCGTCAAGCCCTACTGTCCTTTCAAAAACGATAAGCGCTCCTACTTTATTCTTCGCCATGGTCATCGTCGCTTCCACCACATGATCAATGACAGCATCTAATTCCGCTTCATCCATGATGCGGGAAGAAATATAAAATTTGCCGCGGCCAAGCTGTTCCAGAGCACGGCGGAGTTCCGGCTGGAATACCACAGGGAGCGCGACAATGAGCACTGTCATAAGTTTATCGAGTATCCAGCTGACTACATGGAGCTGGAGCCAGCCTGCAAACAATGTAAAAAGTCCGAGGAACACGAGCCCCTTCAAAAGAGCGGTCGCCCGCGTATCACGGACAAGGATATACATCCGGTAAAAGAAAAACGCAACGACAAGTATATCCAGCGCATCCCAAAGGCGCATTGTCATCAGCAGTCCCTGTATTTGTCCAAGCATAAAAACTCCCGTCGCCAAAGCAAATAATACATTATTGATAAATAATTACAGTCGTCATTTATTGTATCACGAACCTTAAGTTTTTGCAGTTATGTCCCGCTGTTTTTCATAAGGCGGAAAAATAAACTTCCAGTAGAAATATAAAACGGCAGCCGGAAAAGCCGCCGCTTCATACTATCTTTTGTCATACACATCCCATTCCAGCTCCATGATGCGGAACTGATAATCCGCGCTGGATTTCTGCAGAGAATAAATATCCTTCTGTTGTTCTTTATTTTGCTCCAGTGCCAGTGTCGCCGCCCATTCGATATTGTTCAGCTGGTCATCATACCGGCTGGCCTCCACATTCATCATCCGTTCCTGCAGATCCGCAATAAGGGACTGCTGCCATGAAATGAAAGCGAGAAGGAGAAAAACACACAGATAAAGATACCAGGTATGTTCCAGACAAAGTTTTTCTTTCCACCTGTCCACGAAAATTATCCCCTTATTTCGTCATCAAGTTTTTCTTTATTGAGAAGAGTCAAATGATCTTTTGTAAATTCAATCCACAACCGGGCCGCTCTGGAGAGGTAACGCCCTTTCTTCCAAATCGCATACAGGTGGTGGGTCATTTTCGGTTCCGTCAGCGGGCGGACGGCTATATTTCCATCTGCACTGTTTGGCGGACAAAGGCGGCTCGGCAGGATCGCCACTCCCAGTCCCGAGGAAACGGTCTGGAGCATGAGATCGCGCTGGCTCGTCTCAAAAACAATTTTCGGCGTAAATCCGATCTTCTTGCAGTTCGACAGGATATCATCATGTAAATTGAAATCATCGCGATAGAGGACAAGCGGATAATCGGCAAGAAGTTTCATGGGTATTTCTTTTCTCTCTTCCAGCGGATAACCTTTCGGCATGACGACGCACATTTTATCATCCGACAGGAAAAACGATTCAAAATCTTTATTCGGAATGGTGCAGATGATGCCCACATCAATGCGTCCTTCCTGCACGGAGGTCTCGATTACCTTGGAGCCGTATTCGTAAAGCTCAATGGAAATCTGCGGATAGGTTTTTTTAAATTCGCCCAGGAGCTTGGCGAAAACATGCGCGTCCGTAATCGGCGGCAATCCGATCTGGATTGTATCCTTTTTCAGATTGAATTCATTTTCAAAGTCGCTCTTTAAATGTTCAAAAGCGAAAAGGCAGCGCTTCGCGTAGTTCAGGAAGATGCTTCCCGGCGCAGTAATTTCGACTGTCTTCGCATTGCGGATAAAAAGGATGATCCCCAATTCATCTTCCAGCGATTTGATCATGCGGCTGATGGCGGACTGGGAAATATGAAGATTCCTCGCCGCTTTGCTGAAACTTTTTTCTTCCGCTACTTCCATGAAATACTTCAAGTGACGATAGTCCATAATACACGCTCCTTACTTTTGAAATATTTTCTTAAAAATGTACACCTTGTCATTCTTGTGCAAAAATCGTATTTCCTCTATAATGAACATAGATTTCATAATTTCCTGCTGAAAAATTATGTGTAAACAATTATGATTATATAGCATTAATTGACTTAACTATGCGATTTTCTCATAATGTAATTGTACATAATTTTTTTATATCTTGCAAGGAATATTTATGAACCGAACCCGTATCCGTCCCGCATGGGAGTTGCCCGGCGGATATTTAAAAAAGGAAGTGTTGAACTGTGAGAAACGTAAAGACAATGGACGGCAATACAGCCGCGGCGTATATTTCATACGCATTCACAGAAGTAGCTGCCATTTACCCGATTACCCCTTCGTCACCGATGGCGGAATCCGTAGATGAATGGTCTGCCCATGGAAAGAAGAATATTTTCGGCGACACGGTCCATGTGGCGGAAATGCAGTCTGAAGGAGGCGCGGCAGGCGCATTTCACGGCGCTTTGCAGGGAGGCGCGCTTACCTCTACCTATACCGCGTCACAGGGAATGCTTCTCATGCTGCCGAATATGTACAAAGTAGCCGGCGAACTTCTTCCCGGCGTCTTCCATATCGCCGCCCGCGCCCTTGCAAACCACGCCCTTTCTATTTTCGGAGACCATCAGGACGTAATGAGCGCGAGAGCCACCGGCTGTGCCATGCTTGCTGAATCGAACGTACAGGAAATCATGGATCTTGCCGGCATCGCCCACCTGGCGGCCATTAAAGGCCGCGTGCCTTTCATCAATTTCTTCGACGGATTCCGCACAAGCCATGAAATACAAAAAGTGGAAGTCATGGAGTACGACGAACTGGAACCTCTCATCGACAAGGAAGCTCTCGCCGCATTCCGCGCCCGTGCGCTGGATCCAGACAGGCCCGTCATCCGCGGTACGGCGGAAAATCCCGACATCTACTTCCAACACTGCGAGGCAGCCAACCCGTACTATGACGCGCTTCCCGATATCGTACAGGACTATATGGATAAGATCAGTGCCATTACGGGACGGACATATCACCTCTTCGACTACTACGGCGCGCCTGACGCGGATCGTGTCATTGTCGCCATCGGTTCCGTTTCCGATATCTGTAAAGATGTGGCTGACGCGATTAACGCCTCCGGTGAAAAAGTGGGGATTGTAAATGTCCACTTGTACCGTCCTTTCTCCGTCGACCATTTCATTAAACAGCTTCCTGAAACAGTAAAAAAGATTGCCGTCCTCGACCGCACCCGCGAACCGGGCGCTATAGGCGAACCTCTTTTCCTTGATGTACAGAGCGCCGTCACTGCGGCAGGAAGAGATATCAAAGTCTGCGGCGGCCGTTACGGATTGGGTTCTAAAGACGTTATTCCGGAAGACATCATGGCTGTCTATGAACATCTGAAATCTGAAACACCGCGCCATAATTTCACTGTATCCATCAAAGACGACGTAACTGGTCTGTCTCTCACCCCCGTTCCCGTTCCCGAAAAAGAAAACAAACTTGTTTCCTGCAAATTCTGGGGTTTCGGCTCAGACGGTACCGTTGGCGCCAATAAGAGCGCCATCAAAATCATCGGCGACTACACGGATATGTACGCCCAGGGATACTTTGCTTACGACTCCAAAAAATCCGGCGGCGTGACTATTTCCCATCTTCGTTTCGGTCCCGAGCCGATCCGCAAGCCCTACCTCATCCGCAAAGCGGACTATATCGCCTGCCACCGCCCGTCCTACGTGTACAAATATGACTTGCTCCGCGGCTTTAAGCCGGGCGGCATTTTTCTCCTGAACTGCCAATGGCGTCCGGAAGATTTGGAACACGCTCTTCCGGCAGCGCTGAAAAGGAAGCTGGCCTCTCTCCATGCGAAATTTTACATCATTGATGCTTTTGAAATCGCGAAGAAAATCGGTCTCGGCGGACGGATCAATATGATTATGCAGTCCGCTTTCTTCCATCTGACAAAGATCATTCCCGAAGCAGATGCTGTGAAATACCTGAAAGACGCCAATGAACATTCCTACGGGCGGAAAGGCCAGAACGTAGTCGACATGAATAATGCGGCTGTCGACGCGGGTATCGCAGGAGCCGTTGAAATCCCCGTTCCCGAAGAATGGGCACATGCGACCGAAGGCGGCTTTATTGCCAAAATAAACCGTCCCGATTTCGTGAGAAACGTTTGCGACGTCATGAACCGGCAGGAAGGGGATGATCTTCCCGTTTCCACGTTCAAAGGCTGGGAAGACGGCACGTTCACCACAGGCACATCGCACTACGAACGTCCTGCCGCGGCCATCCAGGTTCCGGAATGGATCCCTGAAAACTGTATTTCCTGCAATCAATGCGCTTTTGTCTGCCCCCATGCCGCCATCCGGCCCTTCATTGTGACCGAGGAGGAAGAAGCCCGTGCGCCGGAAGGATTCATCTGCAGAGATCTGCCGGGGCCGAAAAAGGGATTGAAATACCGCATCATCGTCAGTCCTGAAGACTGCTACGGCTGCAGCATCTGCGCCAATGTATGCCCCGCCCCGAAAAAGGCTCTCGTCATGAAACCGATTGAAACGCAGCTTGACAAGCAGAAATACTGGGATTACGCCATCACGCTCCCCCGTAAGGAAAACCCGATGAATAAATTCACTGTCCGCGGTTCCCAGTTTGAACCGACATACTTTGAGTTTTCCGGTGCCTGCGCAGGCTGCGGTGAAACGCCTTATGTCCACCTGGTCACCAATCTCTTCGGTGACAGAATGCTTATTGCCAACGCCACAGGCTGTTCCTCCATTTACGGAGCAAGCGCTCCTTCCATGCCTTACTGCACCAACGCGGAAGGCCAGGGACCCGCATGGGCAAATTCCCTCTTTGAGGACAATGCGGAATTCGGCCTCGGCATGCACCTGGGCGAAATCAAACTGCGCCGGCGGGTAGAGGAGAAACTGAATGAAGTACTTCCTTCTTCTGATGAAAACACAAAAACGGCTATAGAAGAATGGCTTGCCGGAAAGGATGTGGGGGACGGCACTCGGAGCAGGGCGGAAAAACTGGAAGCCGCGCTGAACGCAAAAGTCTCTTCTCATCCGGAATATAAAGAAATCCTCGCCCTGAAAGATCATTTTATTAAAAAGAGCCAGTGGATCTTCGGCGGCGACGGCTGGGCATACGACATCGGCTTCGGCGGCCTGGATCACGTCCTGGCTTCCGGCGAGGATGTCAACGTC
>OHLZ01000420.1_pt1 | contig 17408 bp, 16 predicted proteins | sample 1569211 | NCBI WGS metagenome assembly OHLZ01 (sample SAMEA3879606, study PRJEB24766) | human gut metagenome | biome: human-associated habitat; feature: feces | place: USA | collected 1985/1987
AAGGCGTATACAGCGAATTCCTCCCGGACGGCTTCACCGCACCGGACGGATCTACCCGCCGCAGTGAACTGCTCGATTATCTGGAAATACACACAAATGTCCCCGTTGTCAATCCATACCCGGAGCTCAAAAACCGCCGGGACTATCAGTGGTATTTCAAAACCGACACCCACTGGAACGATGCTGCCGGATTTCTCGTCTCCGGGCAGATCATCGATGCCGCTGGCGGCACCTCCACGCCGATCGAAAACATCACTGTCACCTATGAGCCGCGCGATCCGGGCGATCTGGCTAACCTGTTCCACATGCCAGAATCCATGTGCGACGATACCAAAGCAGATGTATCCGGATACCGAAACAATGTAACTATCCACTACGACAGTGCCTCCGACGATGGCAACATCGCCCACATCTCAGCCGACCAGGCGCCCGACCCGCGACGCATCACGATCTACCGTGACTCCTTCGGCACCGCCCTGCTGGCAGGACTGCCGAAATACTTTGCGTATACCGATTTTTACCATTGGCAGGTATTTGAGCCGGAATTTTTGAACGAAAATAAGCCGGATGTGCTGGTGTATGAGGTGGTGGAACGGGATTTAGGGAGGATGATGGAGGATTTGGAGAAATTGATGCCCACGCAAAAATAATATGTGCATTTTTTTATTTAAACAGTGCAAAAAAACTTTCGAATTTAAAAGAAATGTGATACAATCAATCTATGGATGCCACCATAACACGGTAGGCGGCTTGGTCCTCTTTCAGAGGGCTGCGTACCCTCTGATTACATAGATACCTGCAAGGGAATCTACCTGAGAGGAGGGATGCCATATGGAAATCATTGGAATTGTACTAGCGATTTTGAGTTTCGGCGCAACTTGCTTCAAAGCCGGATATTCACTTGGCAAAGATGTAGAAAAAAGCGCAAAAAAATAGCCGCCCATCCTGACACGATTGCGGCTATTTTCTTGTCTTAATCACTAGGGAACCAAACCGTCTATCGGTGGCATCCTTTATATATAATATAACATTATAATCCGTAAGATTCAAGCGAAATTGCAATTTTTTAGCAATTTAAAAATTTGCAATTTTCATTTCACCATTTTATCTGAATCAGCAGGTAGCTTCCCATCTAATCTATGATTCCGAAACCATCCACCGATCCGGATAAAAATCAAAAATTCTCCTACAGCTCCTTCTTCACCAGCTCCAACGCCGAAGCAATCACCGCATCCATATCATAATACTTGTACTCGCCCAGACGGCCGCCAAAGATTACCTTCTCTTCCTTCTTGGCCAGCTCTTTGTACTTCTCATACAGCGCGCCATTCTTCGCATCATTGACCGGATAATACGGCTCATCTCCTAACTTCCACTCTGAACTGTACTCACGGCTGATAACCGTCTTTGGCAGGTCATTGCCATCCGCATCCTTGCCAAACTCAAACCATTTATGCTCAATGATACGGGTCCACGGAGTCTCCGCATCTGTGTAGTTGACTGCCGCATTGCCCTGGAAATTCGGGATATCCAGCACTTCGGTATCAAAGCGCACAGAACGATACTCCAGAACGCCCAACGAATACTCAAAATACGCATCGATCGCGCCGGTGTAAACTACTTTCTTTGCCATCGCATCCCAATCAGCCTTATTCTCAAAATAATCCTCTTCCAGGCGAACCTCGATGCCGTCCAGCATATTGGCAACCATCTTCGTATAGCCGCCCACCGGGATTCCCTGATACAGGGCGTTGAAATAATTGTTGTCAAAGGTCAGACGAACCGGAAGACGCTTGATGATGAAGGATGGAAGATCCTTGCACTCTCTTCCCCACTGCTTCTGTGTATAGCCCTTGATCAGCTTCTCATAAATATCCGTGCCAACCAGGCTGATCGCCTGCTCTTCCAGGTTCTTCGGCTCGGTGATGCCTGCTGCCTTGCGCTGTTCCTCGATCTTCGCCGCTGCCTCCTGCGGAGTCACGACACCCCACATCTTGTTGAACGTATACATATTGAACGGCAGGGAATACAGCTCGCCGTGGTAATTCGCCACCGGGGAGTTTGTAAAACGGTTAAACTCCGCGAACTGGTTTACATAATTCCAGACTTTCTTATTATTCGTGTGGAAAATATGCGCGCCATACTTGTGAACCTGGATGCCCTCCATCGGCTCTGTATACACATTTCCTGCAATATTCGGGCGGCGGTCAATCACCAGAACCTCCTTGCCCGCTTTCTTCGCCTCATGGGCGAATACGGCACCGTAGAGGCCGGCGCCTACTATTAAATAATCGTACATGTTGGTTTTTCTCCTTGTCACGTGTTGTTATTCTTGTGATTTATTTATAACATACAACGACAATTTAAACAAGAATATCCCGTCAGCTTCAAGCATTCCCCAAAACAAACTCTCAATTTGGACACAATACCTTATTAATACTCCATTGCACTCTATGAGGCAAACTTAAAATGAACCAATCATTTGGTTTTAAAAAAGGATCCTTTGTTATTCGGGGTCCTCTTGTATCTGTTGTTATTCCTGCCATCGCCTTTATATATCAAATATACTCACTTCTATCGTCTCCGTTCGGTTCTTTACCAGAAAACTTTCAAGGTTGCACTTACATTACTACCAAAATATGTAAACGTAATATAGAGGGATGACCCCACAGTCATCCTTCTACCAATTTTCACAGTTTATTCTGCAACAAGAATGGATGTTCGGTCTCCATCCCCATCCATACGCACCACACTCCCATACAACAGTATCATCCAAAACATCGGCTGTCGGTAATTCACAAGGAAAAAGCTCTCCGCCAGAAGCCCCATCACTGCACAAGCCATGGCCGCATCTGCGTACCGCAGTTTCCGCCCAAGCCAGACTAGCAGGCATAGAGTCGGAATCAGACCATAACAAAACATCACGCTGAACAAGCAGCAATGAATCTCATTCACCTGACTAGCCAGTGTAAACCGGTCAAATCCGCCTTCCCCGGCTCCATACAAAAGATACTGAGGATACAGTACCAGCTTCTCCATTCCACGATCCAGAAAAAGTCCCAACAGACCACCATGAGCAACCTTCCATATCTTCTCTTGAATCCGTGTCAGCATATTATAATCCACTGTCTTCACATCAAAATCCGCTGCAGGCCATATCCACCATAAAAACAAACCAAATATAAGCACTCCCATACAGATTTCCAAGATGCATACCTTCACTGATACACCCTTTTTGCATCCAATTCGATACAGCCCATACAAAACAGCCAAAATAGTAAATACAAAAACTCCCAATAAGATTCCCGTAGACTTCGATGCTGCGATCACCGGCAAGACCAGCACATAGAACACAGGAAAGCTCCGATCCCCAAACCGACACCGGTACAGATACAAAAGCAATATCATCATAAACAGGAAAAACGCCAGCTGATTCGGATCATTAAAGGTTCCCTGATAGCGAATCGCTCCCCAGTACTCACGAAATATGCGTCCATGACCCGACAGATATATCAGCAGTTGCACTCCGATATTCACTTTTACCACACAATTAATCCCAGTCAAAAAAGCTTTTCCGCCATATTCCGCCAGATAGCAGAAACTCCAGATAGCACAGGCATTGAAGATCCAAAAACAAGTATACTTAAAAAATTCACCACGGCCAAGACGAATCCCATAATATGTATTAATCACCACAACAAATGCCAGAAACACATAAAACAGTCCTTCTATCTTCAGCTTAAAAAGACGTTCCGGTCTTCTTATCATACAGTCACATAACAGCATAAAAAAAGAGGCGAACAGACATACATCCGCCGCCTCCATCCTCCCTGAAGGGAATAAATAAAATTGTTTCAAAAATATAAAAAGCAAAAAAAATAAGACCGCCGCTGCCGTCCCATTTCCATCCGGTATACTTCTATTCCATTTCTGCAAAACGTCCATAGATCTCCCTCATCTTCTTTTCCACTGTATCCAGACTAAATTCCTGGCTTCGCTGGATGCAGGCTTCACCCATCTCTTTCCAGCAATTCTTCCTGGACAGCATATCCTCAAGAGCTTCCGCCCAGACATCCGCATCCTGAAGCTGGCTAAGCATGACCCCGCCCGGGCAAAGCTTTCTTTTCCGATCCGCCGACAGGGTCCAGCTATCTCCCATCAGATCCGTATTGCCCCGAATCTCCGAACAGATCACCGGAAGCCCACTGGCCATCGCCTCCAGCATCGCCCGCGGCAGTCCTTCCTGAAAGGATGGAAAAAGGAAGATATCCGAAGCCTGAAATATCTCCTCCATATCTTCCCTGTATCCCAAAAACGATATACGATCTGCAATTCCAAGCCTGTCCGCCAACCCATGAAGATGCTCGTTCAATTCTCCATGTCCGCACAAAAGCAGATGCAGCTTTTCATATGCACTACGATGCGGCTCATCCTTCATTCTGGCAAGCATCCGGAACAGAACCTCCTGATTCTTCCTGGATATCATCTCCCCGGATGTCAGAAGCACCACCTGATCAGGCCGCATCCCCAGCCTTTCTCTCTTCCTCTGCCTTTCCTCATCCCCAGGAAGTCGAAACTGAGAACTATCTATCCCCACTCCCGGCACATAATCCACATACTTCGCATGAAGCTTCCGCTTCGCCAGCTCATAATCTTCCCGGTTAATACAGATCTGCTGATCCGTATACCGCGAAAGAAACTTCTCCATCGGATAATAAAACAGCCAGTTCTTCCAAGGCGCCCCCTTAAAAAAATGGAATCCGTGCGCCGTATAAATCACCGGTCCCGTCTGCGAGGCATGCGCCGCCAGCCGCGCCATCACACCTCCCATCGGCGTGTGGCAGTGCACCAGTGAAAAATCTTCCCGGCGCATCAGCTCAACCATCTGACGATACACCTGAAAATTCCGCTTATCAAACGGACTCCGCACAAAATCAATCGGATGCCGGACAATCCCGGTTCCATCCAGCCTGTGATTATCCGTCCCATAGGACGGCGTATTAAAATTCGAAGCATAATGAACTTCATATCCCATGCTCTGTAAAATTCGGACGTTGTTCATCTCAAACTGCGGAACGAAGCCGCTGACATGGGTGACCAGAAGCGCCTTTTTTTGCGGCTTCTGGTTCTTTGTTTCTCTCTCCATTCAGGTACCCCCGTTTATATCCAGAACCACCAAACTTGCATCTTTTTCTTCTATTCTTTTAAATTTTTATTTTATATTTTTTTCATTACATTCATATGCATATATGATATTAGAAAAACTATATCCATTGTTATAATAAATGATAGTGAAAATGATAAATTTGCATCCGAGAAACGTGTCAACAAATAACTACCAAATGTCATATGCATTAAATATATCGATAAATTAATTCCACATAAAAATCCAATCAAACGATTCTCTTTAAACCATTCTTTAAAAACAGCAAACAGAATAATCAAAAAACAGAATACATAAAAGATACCAAATAACAATATGTATCATGGTACTCTCTGACAAATGACCAAAACCAAACCACCATACTCATATAATTTATAAATAGAAGCCAAATTCCCTTAGAAATAGAAATCGTTCTATCATCTCGAAACATTTCTCCTAAAATCATTCCCATCAACGGCATATAAACAAATACTATTTTCGAAGATACTGCAAGATAAAATCCTTTTGACAAAATCATTATAATTGGTATAAAAAGCTCCAAAACCAAAATATTCCATTCTGGTTTGATTTTTTCATAGATATACGAATATCCAATTCTCACTGAGTAGAAAAAAATAACAGGATCAAAAACCATGTAGTTCCGTTAATAACATCTCCACTACCAGTGAAATATCCCACCAAAGTGGCACTTTCAATCCATTGTCTTATTGAAAATTGGCTCCAGTAAGTCGCTTCTCGCGTAATCCATCTACTAACTTCTTCATTATCACACTGAATCTTCCCATTTGCGCTCTGAATTCCCGTTGTCTCGATAACTTTCTCCAGATATCCATCTTTATCTGCTACACAAATGCCTCTCGTAACAGTTCCATTCTCACTCAAAGTATTTTTTAAGGAAAATCCTGCCATCGCAAGATTTATCTTATCTGCATTTTCTGAAACTAGGAACTATAACGTATAAAATAACTAGAATTATCTCTTGTATTTTTATTAACACTGCATTTTTTAATTTTATTTTACAAAAAACAACACTCTAGATATTCTTTTGCTAAAGCAAATTACTCTAACAATACAAAAACTGATTACAAGCCCTCCTCCAAAAACAATACATGTTTTCGTAACATAGTTAGTAATCACTAAATATTTCGATAATAAAACAATCACTATATCATGACATAAATATACCGCAAATGCCATTCTACTAAGCCAACCAAGAAGCGCATCTATTTTTACTTCTTTTATATTTAAACATAAATTAAACATTGAAAAGCTCGCAATCAACAGCGTTAAAGAATCATACCAGACATTATATTCAACCCCATTTTTATATGCATACAGTTCAAGTACGACTGTTGATATATACCCTCCCCCGAAAAGAATTATATGAAAATAATTTTTCATTCTTAAAAAAAAGCCTTGTTTTATCATCCATCCAATCATTAATAAAACTCCATACTCTTTTCCAGAAAAAGAAAAATCTACTATCTTATATAAAGGTTCTTTTCCAAATATATAACAAAACACATTTAAAATGGGTGGAACAAACAAATATAAAACAACGAAAATCAGAGGATAGCATACAATTTTTCTATCACACTTATTAATCGCATTAGAAACAAACGGTATAAAAATATAAAGTCCTAATATAACCGGCATATACCAAAGATGTGGGCAGCTCGCATTTTTCAAAAATAGCATCTGCCGAATAAGTAATTCACCTGAAAAGCTCAAATGATTAATCCACATTGAAAACAGATAATAAATACAAATCCATATTTCTGTTGCTACAAACATTCCTAACACATTTCTTTTCCACAGCTTCACAATATCTTCTGAAGTATATGTCCGATCTAACATCAGATACCCTGTCAAAAAGAAAAACAAAGGTACTCCTAGTCTTCCGATTGTAAAAAACATAATTCCACTAACGCGAACTATGCGCTCTGCACTACAAAGAAAATCTATATTTAATGTATATATACTTTCCGTAACATGTGTTAATACAACACACAATATTGCGAAGAATCTAATGCAGTCCAGTGCCACTATACGTTTTTCTTTTGTTTCATTCATCGCTTTTCCTTACATCCTCCCAATTACCTATAACTACTCTAATCCCATAATTGTCCCGGATATACAGCTTTCTGAATCATCTGCAAAAATCCAGCCTGTGCCGGTTCTATATCTTCTTTATATGTAATTCCAATCCATTTATCAGAAGTACTCAATACTTTAACTGAGGCTTTCTGCCTCTTCAACAACTCCGCCACAATATTCGGCAACAGATATTCCTTCTTCTGCGCCTGCTCACCCAGAGAATTCAAAAATCTCGAAAATCCTTCATCTATGTACCGCAAAAAATCCGGATACCCAGCCCACATATTCATGGATACCATCGTATCCGGTGTAATCCATTTGCTTACCTTCACATTATCACACTGGATTTTTCCATCTATGCACTGAATGCCCGTCGTTTCAATGACCTCTTTCAAGTACCCAGCCTCATCTGCCACGCAAACACCTCTGGTAACCGCTCCATTCTCGCTCAGCGTATTCTTTAAAGAAAATCCAGCCATGGCAAGATTTATCTTATCCGCATCTGTATTCCCAGAAAGCAGGAACTCATGAAGCTTCGAAAATGCTTCTTTTCCATAATAATCATCTGCATTGATAATCACAAACGGCTCTTTTATAACACCCTTGCAAGCTAAAATCGCCTGTCCGGTGCCCCACGGTTTTTCTCGTCCCTCTGGCACCTGATAACCTTTCGGCAAGTCTTCCAACTCCTGATAGACATATTCCACTGGCATAACCTTAGATAAGCGATTTCCAATCACTTCTTTAAATTCTTTCCCAATAGCTTTCCGAATTACAAATACAACTTTTGTAAATCCGGCTTCTTTCGCATCGTAAATCGAAAAGTCCATAATGATTTCTCCATTGGGAGCCATCTTTGCAAGCTGCTTGATACCGGTTCCAAAACGTGAACCAATACCGGCAGCCATAATAATAAGGGTTGTTTTCATTTTCTCCTCCGTAAATAATATTAAATTTATGATTTCTTTTTCGCTTTCATTGCCTGAATCACTTTCGACAAAAATGAATCATTCAAAGTACTTTTTAAATCTATCAGCTCTTTTTCAAGCCTGTTTATCTTTTCTAACTGCTCATTTAATTCATTTCTATGAACCTGAATATCCCACTTTCTTCCTCCCAACGCTTCTTCTGCCTGTTTCAGCCTTGGTTTTATATCTTTCATTTCATATTGATATTTCAGTAAACGTTTCAGCAGAATATCGTAACCATCCAGTTTTATCTTTTTTTCTTTCAGTAAAGCCCTTTTCAACCAGTTTAAAGAGCGTTCTTTTTCCATTTCAATAATCGAATCGACTTTTTTATAGTCTATTTCTTGGTCACATATTGCTTTTATTTTTTCTTGTTCCACATCAGCCGTAACAATTCTATCTGATAATCCTAACTTCGAGGTTAATTCCCTAAAACGCGTTCCTCCTCTTTCTTCATTAATGACCGCAATAAACGGTTTATGAAATATAATCGAAAAGCACATCCCATGAAATGAATCTGTAATTACAAATTCACTGGTAATTATATTTTTTAACCAATCCTCACAAAATGCTTCTTTGTGAAGATTTATTTCTTCGCTCCAATAATCATCATGCTTTTTAAATGCATCTGTAATAATATATTCCGGAATCCGAATCTTCTCTTTTACATTTTTTATAATATTAAGCTTCCTGTTTTCAATATCAAGCATATACACGCCAATGTATTTTTCCGGCATGTTCGCTTGTGATTTTTTTGATAATTCAACATATTTTTTTGAATCACACACAAAGACCGGATCTAATACCCACTCAGCCGTAACATTAAATTTTTCTTTGCAAATCTCTACTCCACTTTTTTCTCTAACAGAAATAAAATCAAATTTTTGTAAATCTCTTGTTGTCTCTTGAACATCTTCTTCCGTGCCATTCCAGTACTCTCGTCCAAAAGAAGCGGCATATGCTATCTTTTTCTTACTGTTGTATATATAATCAAAATAACACACTTCGCCAAATGGCTTATATAAATCATGATGCCAAATCTGATCGGATCCAACTAAAAAGATATCACTTTTCTCGTTCAATTCAATCATTTCATCTTTACTCTTGTACAGCTCATGGCATGCATAGGATGGATATGGTGTTGTCTGGAATAAGGGAGTTCCTTCATTTGGCCCCCACACAGCTGTTTTGGGGCGTTCTACCATGAGAACATTATAGTTTAAATCACTGAGCACTTGATATAATGCATAATACGTCAATTCCGACCCGTAATTTTTTTCACTCCAATTTCCCCAAAGCACAATATCATAAATTCCATTTTTACTTTTTTCTACCGCATCTTTAAAACTGCCTTCCTGTAATAATTTATAGAAATAGTCTCTATTTCTGTGCGCTTTTACCCCCGGTTTCCGATTGTTTTCCATGCATTTCAATTCAACGCGCTCGCATACTTTGAACTGTGACTCTATTGTTTCAAATATATCTTTTGCTTCCTGATTATTAACCAAAATGCAACTTGTTCCTTTTTGATCATTCAGCTCAGGATGATATTGTTCAATCCACCAAAAATCTCCAATCGAAAAATCCCCCTGCCTTGGAATATCCGCAAATTTACAATCTTCGCATACTTTTCGCATATATAAACGGACATGATATCCCTGCTGAAATGAATCATTAAATTCTCTGCATCGTTTTTTGGCTCTATTTTTTAACTTTACGTCACAAATATCAGCGATCCAACCCTCATCTTTAATACGAAATTCAACCGAATCTATATTTTCCTTTCCATAACTTTCTTCTAAATATTTCCGCATTACAACAGGAGATGGTGTATAATTGCAATACAGATCCACTGTTATTAAATTTTGATATTTCGCTTTCAAATAACTTTTTAAACCTGCCACTTGGCAAGGGCAGCCTACAAAAAGAACTTTTTTCCCACATTCAAGATATTTTTTAAGTTCTCTATATACATATTCAATCCTGCTTTGGACATATTTACTTCTTCTTAGTAATGGCAACTCACTCTTTTTTGTCACTATAATGTGATGTACTTCGAATTCTTCGCCCCAGGCAGCACCACATACAACACCATTCTGTTCAAGCACATAATTACTTAGTATTGTAAAAGCTCCTCCAGAGCTGCTTCTTGTTCTTATATCATCGTCTGCCATGACTGCATAGCATTCTGGATCTTTCCAATTATCATTGAGCGAGGTATTTAATTGAGGGCAGACAGAACGACATAGTCCGCAATCAACACATTTTTCTTGATTAATTTGCGCAATCAAGGAGCCATCTTCCTCTATGTTTTCTTTATAAGAAATTGCATTTTCCGGACAAATGTTCACACATGCTCCACAACCTGTACACAATAAATTTTTCTTTTTTAATATCGAATACATAAATACCTCTCTCTTCAATTTCTATCATCAAATATGTATGAATTCTTTTACAACTTTCTTTAATATCTCACGTCTCCTGCTTTTATACGGAAAAAATACAACCGACAGCCTTCTTACAAAAGACTCCTTTTCTTCTAAATTTTCGACTTGTGATACAGGCGCAAGTACATTAACTTCATCTTCTAAACATCTTCTAATATGATAAATCAATCTAGTATAATACGGAGAATCACTCGCATATTTCCAAAAATATTCTGAAAAATCACAATCCGCTACATCCCAGGGTTTCTGATATCCTGCAAAATGAACAATACACGGTTTTTTTCTTGCCTCAGAATATTCCTCAAAAAGTTTTCTTGGTGCCATCTTTAATATATCCATACGGCATCGTCCAACCTCTCTCCAATCCATTAATGTATTCCATCGCTGTGATAAATATCTAACTTTATTCTTACAAATAATATTCAAAACATCCTGATCATGACAACGAAACGATTTTGATATAGCTAATTGAATCATCTTTTTCGAAGTTGCTATTTTACGCAATTCATCCAAATCAATCACTAATACCCCTGCTTGAAAGTAATCATAAGGGCTATCAAGTTCCAGTATTTCTTTTGCGTATTCTTTCCAATTATTTTGATTTAAATTTAACTGTCCTGCTACATCTATATCTTTAGATGCTCCTACAATCATCCCATTTAAATTTTCCTCATAAAGATCTGCCACATCACAATCCACTACCATATCACAATCCAAGTATAAGATTTTATGATAATCTGGCATAATTTCTGGGATGATTAATCTATAATACGTTTCTATTGATAAATGTTGATCAACAAATAAATTCTGTTCATCAAAATAATCACTCACTCGAACAAATCGGATCGCTACATTTGTTTTAGATGACATTTTAATCAAATTCTGATTTCTTTGTGAAATATCATTATATAAAATAATAATATCATAGTTATTTTTATCCGACGCATTTTTAACAATCGAACGGATCATAACATCCAAATAAGGAGAAAATTTGTCATTTGCAGACAATACAACTGGTATCTCTTTTTCATAAACTGGCTTAAGAGTTGATCTTGGTGTTGTATCTTTAAACAAGGTTTTTGAAAGCTCAAATGTTTTAATTCCCGGTTGTTTTTTCAAGTATTCAAAATACAATCCACAAAGTCGTTCTGCCAAATATCCCATTACTCGATATTCTTCTACACTATAAAATGTAGTATCAATCTGTTTTTCAACTTCAAAAAGAATATCAAAAAGCCATGAACAATATTGTTTGTAAATTTCCTTTTTCATAATGAACATATTGCATTCATGTGCTACACCCGATTTCATATATTCTTTTACTGTTTCAGAAAATTTCGGATATTTGTTGATAAGTACTTTTAATGTTTCATCTAAATCCTCTCTATGTTGGAATACCGCTTTTCCATATTCCTCATAAATATTTATTTTTTCTTCTTGTTCCGGATATTTTCTTCCCTTTACTGAAATTACATCATATTTTGTAATCAGCTCTTTCATTTCTTCCGGATTTAATTTCATTTCTCGTATAGCTTCTTCTGAAATTTTTTCATATACAATATTTCCCCACATATCTTCCTTATTCGCATCTGGATCAAATGAAAAATATCTACGATAATGGAAGAAGCCATAATAATCTGCCTCCATATTTTTCCAAGCCCAATACTGAGCAGTCAATTCACAATATGTTTTATTTTTATTAGAAATATTATCACCTTCATCATCATGAAGCATTCCTAATAACTTATTCGACGCCAATGCAGTTCCAACTTGAATAGGATATAAATATGGATTTTTCGGAACATATGATGGTTTATGACACACCACGAAAATTTTTATATCTGGCATTGTATTTATTTGTTTCTCCATTATATTATTCCCCTTATATTTTCTAAAACTTTTTCTTAACGATTCCTTTAACCCACTCTCTCCTCCGACTCCCAATCGGCAGCACCTTATTGGCAATCTTCCGGATGCCCGCGTTCTGCTCCATCCTTGCGATTTTTGACAGTTCTGCTTCTTTCTCCTCCATCAGGCATCGTTTCGTTTTTCTCAGGATCATCGGATAATACGGCGACAGCTTCGCATACTCCCAGAAATATTCCGCGAAATCACAGTCCACTACATCCCACGGCTTCTGATATCCGGCGAAGTGGATCAGATACGGGCGTTTTCTCGCCTGTGTGTATGCTTCATAGATCTGTCTCGGTGCCATCTTGAGAATATCCATACGGCTGCGTCCTATCTCCTGCCAGTCCATCAGGGTGTTCCACTGCTGCGGTAAGTAGGTTACCTTGTTTTTGCACACGATATTCAGGATATCCTGATCGTGACAGCGATAAGAATGTGTCAATGCCATCTGAATCATGTCTTCCGAACTCATCGTCCTGCGGAGTCCGTCCAGATCAAGAATTAGGACGCCCGCCTGGAAATAGTCATACGGACTGTCCAGTCCCAATGTCTCGGTTGCATAGGTCTGCCAGTTGTTCTGATTCAGGTTCAGCTGACCTGCTACATCGATATCTTTAGCCGCTCCAATCACGGCTCCGTTCAAGTCAAAATCATACAATTCTGCCACATCATGATCGGCCACCATGTCACAGTCCAGATAGAGGATCTTATGGTAATTTGGCATGATCTCCGGGATGATCAGGCGGTAATATGTCTCTACGGACAAGTGCTGATCGACAAATAATTTGCCCGCATCGAAGTATTCACATACTCGGATGAAACGAATCGATATATTCTGTTTGTCCCTGGCTGCCATGGAAATCAGATGCTGATTTTTCTCAGAAATGTCGTTGTACAGAATAATGATGTCATACTCTTTCTCCGGTGAGGCATTCGCAATCACCGAGCGGATCATGATGTCAAGATACGGTGAAAATTTATCGTTGGCAGACAGCACGATCGGCACGCCTGCCGGATAAACCGGCTCCAGAACCGCTTTCGGCGCTGTCTCTTTGAACAGGGTTTTCGGCAATTCTCCCGCCCGGATTCCCGGCTGGGTTTTCAGCCACTCATAGTAGATGCCACAAAGGCGTTCCGCCAGATATCCCATCACCCGGTATTCTTCCACGCTGTACCAGGTACTGTCGATCCGCTTTTCTGCCTCAAAAAGGATGTCAAAGAGCCATGCACAGTAATTTTTATAGATCTCTTTTTTCATGATGAACATATTGCACTCATGAGCGGTTTCGGACCGCATATAAGAATCTGCTGTCTGTGCAAATTCCGGATATTTTTCCTTTAAGATCTGCAGGGTAATATCCAGATCTCTCCGATGCTGGAAAGGAACCATGCCATATTCATGGTACACATCCATCGTTTTTCCTTCTGTCTTAATGCGCGGATACCGGCGTTCCCGGACGCTGATCACGTCATATTTTGTGATCAGATCGCGCATAATCTCCGGCTGAAGTTTCATTTCCTCGATCGCTTCTTCTGAGATGCGGTCATAGGCAATATTCCCCCATCCATCGTCTTTGTTCAGAGACGGATCAAATGCCAGATAGCGGCGGTAATGGAAAAATCCATAGTAATCCGCCTCTTCGTTTTTCCATGCCCAATACTGTGCCGTCAGCTCACAGTATGTCTTATTCCGTTCGGAAATATTGTCTCCCTCATCGTCATGCAGCATCCCCGGAAGTTTTGTTCCAGAGAGTGCGGTTCCCACCTGTATCGGATACAGATATGGATTTTCCGGCACATAGGCCGGTTTGTGGCAGACCACATAGATCCGGATATCCGGGATCTGTCCTGCTTGTTTTTCCATGTATGTTACATTCCTTTCATCTACAGCATTTCTGGGGATTTTTATGAATTTTCCGGCAGATTTAAGCTTTCCATATAGGCATCACAGACGCCCTCTGCCTCTCCCTGCATCACGACATTACCTTTATTCAGCCAGATCGCGTGATCGCAGAGTTGCCGCACCGTTGCCATCGTATGGGAGACGAACAAAAGCGTCGTACCATTTTCCAGCATATGATGCATACGTTCCTGACATTTTTCCTGAAATGCCGCATCTCCGACGGCCAGCACTTCATCGACAATCAGGATTTCCGGCTGCACGATCGTCGCGATCGCAAATCCCAGTCTCGCCGCCATACCGGATGAATAGTTCTTGATCGGCATATTCATGAAATCTTTGAGTTCTGCAAATTCGACGATCTCATCATAATGCGCATCCATAAATTCCTTGCTGTAACCGAGAACAGCGCCATTTAAATAAATGTTTTCCGTCGCCGTCAGTTCCCCGTCGAATCCGGCACCCAGCTCGATCAGTGGTGCAATGCTTCCTCTCACTTCTACCGTGCCGCGGTACGGTTTCAGAATACCGCAGATCAGCTTTAAAAGTGTCGATTTACCGGAACCATTCGTTCCGATGAGGCCCCACGCTTCGCCGCGTTTTACCTCAAAATTGATATCTTTCAGAGCCATAAATTCCTGGAACATCAGCTCGCGTTTGATCAGTTTTACAAAATATTCTTTCAAATTATCAATGCGCTCGGAAGCCATATTGAAACGGACCGCCGCATTTGTTACTTTTATGATTGTGTCTTTGTCCGATGCCATTTCTGCCTCCTAGATATATAAGATAAATTTATCTTGCGTCTTTAAGAATGCCCACACTCCAATCAGAAGTGCCACTCCGGCTGCCACAAATCCAGCCAGAATCAGGTACGGATCCGGCATCCGACATTCCAGCACGATCTGACGGAACTGCGTGATATAGAAATACATCGGATTTAACATCATAACCAGTTTCCGCAGCGCCTCCGGAAGCAGGGTAATCGGATAAAATAATGGAGTCAGATACATCCATGCGGTCAATACTGCGTTATAAATATGCTGTATATCGCGGAAGAATACACACCCCTGCGCCAAGAGCATTCCCAGTCCCAGGCAGAACAGATATTCCTGCAGAAGAATTACCGGAATAAATAGATAAAAAACATTCGGAACGACCCGGCATACCACAAATACGATCACTAGCGCCCCCAGTGCAAATACCATATTTACAAAAGAACTTGTAATTTTAGATACGGTAAATACATATTTCGGCACATAGGTTTTTTTCAGCAATGACGCATTTCCGATAATGGAGAAGATCGCCTGTGTGGTTGATTCACTCATAAAATTATAAAGCGTCTGTCCGATAATCAGGTATACCGGAAAATTGACAATATCAGACCGGAACATATTGGAAAATACGATCACCATGATAACCATAACCATCAGCGGATTCAGAATACTCCAAAGATACCCAAGAAAACTTCTCCGGTATTTCAGCTTGATATCTTTTGTCACCAGCTGCTGCATCAGGAAGCGGTACTTGTAAAATCCGCCCAGTCGTTTTAAGAACAAATTCATATTTTTTCCTCTTTCTTCGATTTTGCTTTTATTTCAAAAAAAAACCGCGCAGCAATACCCGCCGGAAACTTCCTGCCGGAAACAGACGGTTTAACTTACGCATATCTATTTTAATTTTTAAGTTGGTCGGTTTTAAACGAAACTCCCGTATATTCGATACTTCTTCCTCCTTTCCCGGTTCAGTATGATAGAATTTAAGATAAGGAAGCTCGGCACATTGTATGCCTTTCTTCCTCTGGTAAAAGTAAAAGATACCAAACAACCGCTCCGCAAGATAGCCATACAGCCTTGGTTCCTGCGGTTTGTTTATCTCTTTTCTCTCCTGCTCGAATGTATCTAAAAGTGTAAAAAGCCATTCCATATAGGTATGGAACAGCTCTTTTTTCATGATATACATATTCATATAATAGATATCTTTGGAACTCATATATGCCTTTGCCGAATCTGTATATTCCGGGTAAACCCGGTTTACAATCTCCAGCATATGATTCAGTTCTTCTGCTTCATGATACTGGCAGTACTGGCGGTATACCGTCGTATTGATCCGCTCCCGGTCAAAAGATCGTATTTCGCGATCTGTTGTACCATCCACTCGGCTTCCATCCAATATGGTGTCAGATCGTCCCAGACGGAATCCAGCTCTATATACGGATGCTGGCGTTTTCCAAGGATTCGTCCACTCGCCATCACGGGGCAGACCCTGTGAAACGTCAGATAGCGGCGGTAATGAAAGAATCCATAATAGTCGCAGTCTATATTTTTCCAAGCCCAATACTGTGCCGTCAATTCACAGTAATCCGGATTTTTCCCGGATATATTATCGCCCTCATTATCTCGATATGCCATATGTTCCAGACGTTTTTCCGTCAACGCCGTTCCCACCTGTACCGGATAAAAAATTGGATTTTCCGGTACATAGGTCGGCTTATGGCAGGCAATAAAAATGCGTATATCTGGTTGTTTTTCCATGTCTTATTTCCTGTTTATAGCTTTTTATTCCGTTATTGCTGTTCTTCTTTGACTCCTTCCGTACTTTCCTTCATCAGCATAATCTTCGGCGTCATGATAATCAGCTTCAGATCTTCCAGCACTGAATAGTTGCGTATATACGTCAAGTCCAGTTTCAGCTTGTCATAAGGGGTCGTGTTATATTTTCCATACACCTGCGCGTAGCCGGTCAGACCTGCTTTGACCTGCAAGCGGAATGAAAATTCCGGTATCTCTTTTTCCAGTTCGGCCGCCAGCTCCGGGCGTTCCGGGCGCGGTCCAACGATAGACATATCACCTTTTAAGATATTGTAGATCTGCGGCAGCTCATCCAGGCGGGTTGCCCGCAGCACCCGTCCGATCGGCAGG
>OHLZ01000429.1_pt1 | contig 17048 bp, 18 predicted proteins | sample 1569211 | NCBI WGS metagenome assembly OHLZ01 (sample SAMEA3879606, study PRJEB24766) | human gut metagenome | biome: human-associated habitat; feature: feces | place: USA | collected 1985/1987
TCTTTAAATATGCTTATAATTATAATACACACATCTTAAAAAGTCAAGAAAAAACTATATTTTTCAATAGGTTTTTAAGAAATATTTAGCCGACTCGGATCAAGATGTATTTATTCCCCGACTTTTAGGTCATTGTCGCGCAAGCTCGGCAACTGCGCAGTCTATCTGCTTAGACATAGAGTCTTTGAAAAGGCGCCTGTATTGACACGCAAAGAACTTGATACGGAACTCAGGCATCAATACGGCAGTGACTATCGAGCTATGCCGTCGGCTGCCTCCGCGCAAAGACAAGGACAAGTCATAGCCAAACAGTTCAAAGGCTTTGCGAAGGCGGCTGCTGAATACTCGAAGCACCCTGAGAAGTTTCAAGGGAAGCCTCGCTTGCCGGGCTATAGGAAGAAATATCGTACGTTCTATGTCGGCCGCAACGGCTACCAAATCCGCGATGGCCAACTGACGATCACCGGAGGGAAAGATATCGGTTTTTCTCCCATTCGCGTAGTTTGCTGCGAACGTCAAGAGTTCAACGCCAAAGCTGAGGAGGCAATTGCGGGAGATCTGAGAATTATTCCGATGGAGAATACATTCATTGTAGAGCTGACTTATCGTGTCGATAAGGATGAGTGTAAAAATTCAAAAAGCGTCTCATTGAATCCGAATGAAGCTTTGTGCTGTGATTTAGGCATTGATAATTTTGCAACTTTCGTTTCGACTAAACCCGGAGTAAGGCCGTTTTTAGTCAAGGGCAAAATACTTAAGAGCATCAATCAGCGGTACAACAAACAAGTCGCTGAACTCAGAAGCAAGAAACACCATGAGCACATTCGGATAAAAGGGGTTAAACGTTATTGGCAGCTCCAAGACTTGATGCATAAGATCAGTCGCCTGGCAGTGAATTTTTGTCTTGCGCATGATTTGGGCCGTATAGTCATCGGAACAAACAGAAACTGGAAACAGAGACTCAACCTTGGCAAACGCAACAACCAAAATTTTGTGATGCTGCCGCACAATAAGTTTATTGAGATGGTCCGGTACAAGGCTGAAGAATATGGCATCCAAGTGACAGTGCGTGAGGAGAGTTACACATCTAAAGCCAGTGCAATGGACTTTGATGAAATTCCTGACTTCGATCCAAAGGAAAGAAAACCAGCGATTTCCTTCTCAGGGAAGAGGTTCAAACGCGGTCTCTATCAGTCATCAAAAAGACATTTGATCAATGCCGATATCAACGGCGCAGCAAATATCGGCCGAAAAGAACTCGGGGATGAGTGGCTCAAAAAGCTGCTCGAACTCGATGGGGCGTCTTTGTGGACACGCCCGCAGTTGTACGAAACCTGCATGAATGTGTAGGTGTTCGTCAGTTGCTAAAAATGGGAGCACGCTCCCATGAAACCGTGCACGTAAGTGCGCGGTAGTTCATCGACTTGGCGCGGGTAGTTCGGAGGAAAAGCGAGCGGTCAAAAGAAAAGCCGCCGGAGAAAAACTCGAGCGGCTTTTGATAGTACCGGATATTAGAGAACAACCGGTGTATTGGGTACCGGATCCTGAACAGGTTTGTTCGGGAAAGGCTTAGAGAGGATCGCGGCTAACGATCTGAAAGCCTGACAGACACCTTCTTCGAACTTTTTATCGGCAAATGCAATTTCCATCTGTTTGACGATGTCATCCAGCTGGGTTTGTGTAACCTCTCGTGCCGCTCCTCGATCTAAATAAATCTCAATCGCGCGGTCTGAGAGGTTTAAATAAATTAAGACGCCGTTGTTGTCTTCCGTGTCCCAGACGCCATAACGGCCGAAAAGCTCTTTGGCTCGCTGCGCGTCAGTGACGTTCTCGCGCAAACCTTTAGCAGGGATGCTGCGTTCAATGATGAGTCGGAACTCAGCACTTGTCCGTTGTTCGCATTCTTCAATGCACTTGGTGACGGCATCCAGAGAAGACTGCGGGAAAGCCAGGGTTACGGGGACGGGAGACATCACCCAATGTTTAAGAATTCTTCCGATAGACATTTTTACCAGCCTCCGCTCGCGCCGCCGCCGGCTGCGTCACCGCCTCCGCCTGAACCGGCGCCGCCCATGCCGCCGCCAAAACCGCCTCCGCCGAATCCGCCGAAGCCTCCGAATCCGTCATCTCCGCCGCCGCGTTTACCGCGGTAACGTCGATCGGTACCGTACATTTTGGCGGTGCGTCGGGCGCCGGCCTCAAGAACAGCGGTAGGAATGCACATGGCAATGACAACCACAATCAAAGCGATGACAATGCCGGCAAAGAGCGACTGCATGATAAATGCCGCCAGACCGCCGACAGCCAATCCTGCCAGAGGGGCTGATTTACGGCCCATCAGTTCGCGCAGCATCATCGTAATCACAAACCCGATGAAAAGCACGGCAACCCAAGGTTCGTCCCAAAGGGCTTCCGCCGGGTCGTAAAGAATATTGGCTTCTGCACGCTTTTTCTGCGGCGCCGGAAGTTTGGCATCTTCAATCAGCGTAAATACTTTGTCCAAGGCCTGACTGATGCCCTGGTAGTAGTTGTTCTGACGGAAGTTAGGCGCCATCACGTCCGTGATGATGCGGGACGCGGCCACATCGGGAATGGCACCTTCAAGCGCTCTCATCACATCAATGCGGATTCTGTGATCGTTGACTGCAACGATCAGAAGAAGGCCGTCTCCGACATCTTTACGGCCCAGCTTCCAATTGTCGCCGACACGATGTGCATAGTCTTCGATCGGTTCGCCGTTTGTGGACGGAACGATGATGACGGCAATCTGAGAACCGTACTTTTCTTCAAAGCCGGCAAGTTTGGCTTCCAGAGAGCGTTTTTGTTCGGCGGTCAGAAGATGAGCCGTGTCCGTGACGTAGGCCACTTCCGGTATCGGAAGCAAATCGGCCGCCGAGACCGTGCAGAATAGTGCGCTCAGCCAGAAGAAGAACGCACCGATGAGGAGGCCGAATCGATTAAGGTTTGGCCGGAGCTGTAGCTGCTGAACCATTGAAATCTACCTTCGGAGGTGTCGTAATGGCAGCTTCGTCGGCTACCGCATACTGAGCTTTCGGCTTGTATCCGAGGATCCAAACCCAGACCATCTGCGGGAACTGACGGATGTACGTGTTGTACTGCTGGACGGACTTAATGTAGCGGTTGCGTGCAATCGCAATACGGTTTTCACAGCCTTCAAGCTGCACGCGCAGGTCCTGGAAGGCTTTGTTGGCCTTCAGATCAGGATAGCGCTCGACAGTCACGAGCAGGCGGGATAATGCGCTGCTCAATTCGCCCTGAGCTTGTGTAAATTTCTGGAAGGCTTCGGGATTTTCCATCAGCTCAGGCGTTGCCTGAATGGATGTGGCTTTCGCACGGGCATTGATCACCTGCGTCAGCGTGGATTTTTCGAAATCCGCTTCGCCCTTAACTGAGTTCACTACGTTCGGAATAAGGTCATTGCGGCGCTGATACTGGTTTAAAACTTCGCTCCAAGCTGCCTTGGTCGATTCATCAAGAGTCTGAATCTCGTTGTATCCGCATCCGGTCAGCATGGTTGCAGACATGAACATGCCGAGAAGAATAAGGAAAAAGCGTTTCATGACGGCCTCGTATTGTTTACTTCTTAAGAAAAATAGGTTAACAGTTCGTCGTAGACGGGACGGACCTCAGCGCCCGGCGCATTCGGTTTTGCGGTTCCGAGCATAATCCAGCAGGCGATGACTTCGTCCTTCTTGCAGAGGGCATCGACGGCATCGCGGTAACGGGTAGACGAACCGCTCACGATTTTACCTGCGTAGCCTTTGAGTTCAAGAGCCGCAAGGAAGTTGGAGGTGGCGGCGCCGACTGTCATCCATTGTTCATAAGCAGGAACTCTTGCGTTGTGTTCGTCGATTTTGGCGACCACGGCGACCATGGCCGGAGCTTTCAGCGCTTTGCTGCGGGCTCGTTCCGCACCTTCTTGGTCGGCCCCTTCGGCTAAAGCCCCGGCTTCAAAGAAGTCTGCAAACTTCTGACGCTCTTCGATGACGACAAAGCGGGCAGGGCTCAGACGGCAGTGATCAGGCGCTGCAATGGCCCAGGTCAGGGCTTCATCGTAGTCTTCTTTAGTGGGGGCAGGTGTGGTGAGATATTTTGCTCCGAGAGAGCGGCGTAACGTAACACGTTCAAGAACAGAGTCGTGCATTTGAGTGAAATCCAAAACTTTCTTTAATTGCCTGAAGTATGGCAGTCCGAGTCAGCGGCAGCGTCTAAATTCGCTCAAATTGGATGATTTGCAGGTCGGAAAGCATCAAGAAAGAGTTGGATCCGCCGCAGGAGGATCGGAACGCAGATCAAGCGCTTCCTCAGAGCTCCAAAGACGTTCGATGACAGCGCGATGTTTTTCTGCATCTCCGCTGATATAAAACACTTCCCTGCCTTTGGCACAGTCTGATAATAAGTCTCGTTTTAAGAGCTGATGTTTGAGTTCTCTGGCCACAGCGGCGCTCGGATCGATAAGTTCTGTGCCGCCGCCAAGTTCGCGCTTTAATGCGCTTGATAGGAAAGGATAATGTGTGCATCCGAGGACGAGCTTATCGGCGCCGGCCCGCTTAATCGGGTGCAGATACTTTTCAATCAGCTTTTGGGTCCTGAATGAATCCCACTCGCCGCTTTCGACGCATTCCATAAGGCCCGGGCACGGGACGGAAACGACCTTGACCTTGGTACCGGCGAATTCTCGAACTAATCTCAGGTACCGTTCGCTGGTAATGGTGCGGGTCGTGGCGATGACGCCGACAACGCCGGTTTGTGTGGCGGCTGCGGCCGGTTTAATTGCGGGTTCGATGCCGATGATCGGAATGTCAAGCGTTTCCCGCATCGTGTTAACGCCTTCCGCTGTTGCCGTATTGCAGGAAACCACGATGGCCTTGGCGCCTTTGGAAATCAAAAAACGCCCGATCGCAAGACACCGTTCCTTGATGTATTCGGCGTTTCGGTCGCCGTAGGGTGCATAAAGGCAGTCGCCGTAATAAAGGATGTCTTCGCCGGGAAGCGCATCTCGAACAGCGTGCATCACCGAGAGGCCGCCGAGTCCTGAATCAAACATTCCGATAGGAGCGTTACGCACGGACATCCTCCTTGCGGATACGGCCGCGATTCTTGAGGTAGCCGGGAAGCCAGGAACTGATAAGGATGCTCAGCACCACCATCACGGCACCGACCACGGTGCCTTTGGTAAACGGTTCTCCGATGGCAAAGCCGATGACTCCGGCAAATACCGGTTCAAGGGTGTAGATGAGAACGGCACGCGTCGGAGAGACGAACTTCTGAGCCCAGCACATCATGACCTGATTAAAAACAATCATGCCGATCAAAATAGCCATGCAGAGACAGGTAACCGGCGTCGGATCAAAGCGGATGTCTTCAAATCCGATGCAGTAAAGCGTGCTCCAAAACGTGACGGTAACAAGCTGAGTAAAACAGAAAGCCTTTGGGTCGCAGGAATTGGCGAAGTGTCCGAGAACCAAAATTTCCATTGCGCAGGCAGCCGCGCTGGCAATCGTGAGCCATTCTCCGATGCTGCCGTGAAGGGAGATTTTGGTGGGATCCAAAATCAAAAGCATGCCGATGAAGGCAAACAAGATGCCGCCTGCAATGATCGGTGTCGGTCGCTTCCTAAAGAGAATCCATTGGAAGAGCGGGACGAACGGCACATAGAGCGCGGTCAAAAAAGCCGAAATCGAGCTTGTGATCGTCTGCAGGCCCACCGTCTGAAGAAAGTAGCCTAAGAAGATGCAGGTACCAGTAGCGCATCCTGCGATCCAGTCTTCTTTTTTGAGTTTAAAAAGCGTCGATCTCAAGAGGCACGCCATGAGAACGGCGCCGCCTCCGAAACGTAAGGCAACAAGCAGCCCCGGCGAGAGTCCTTTGAGACTCAGGGACAAAAGAATAAAAGAAGAACCCCAAAGGGCCGTCACCATCACAAGGCCCCACTCGGGGCTGACGTTAAAGCGACTCGGCGTCATTGGTCTCGAGTTTTTCTAAAGTTTGGTTTACGTGGTTTGAGGTTTTGCGGGCGACGCGGTGCGCTGAGGGCAGGTCTGCCGGTGACGCCCCTTTTAGGAGCAGGACCGCTAAAGCTTTCGCCGTCTTCCAGATATCTCCACTTTCCGACGGGAAGTTTGCCGAGACGGACGCTGCCGACACGAACCCGCTTTAGTGCGAGAACCTTAAGTCCGACCAGATCGCACATACGGCGAATTTGACGATTCCGTCCTTCGCGAAGGACGAATTTTAATTGGTCTTCGTTCAGCCAAGAGACTTCTGCCTTCTCCAAAGGCTTCCCGTCCAGCTCCAATCCGTGATTTAAAAGCGCGAGTTTCGCAGGAGGAAATTCGCTGTTGGGGCGGCCGTCAGCCATCGCAACACGCACAATGTATTCTTTTTCAACGGAGCTGTTCTCACCGATAATGGTTTTGGCAATGCGTCCGTCCTGAGTCAGGACGAGAAGACCCGTGGAATTGATGTCCAGACGGCCGGCCGGAACCAGGCTCTTTAACTGAGAAGGATTAAAGCGGGGAGACGGGTCATCGATCCAGCGGTTTCTCGGCGTAATCAAAACGCGTGCCGGTTCGTGACCGTCCTCGGCTTGTCCGGAGACATAACCAAGAGGCTTGTTGAGAATAATGGTCACGCGTTCGTTCTGCTGATCCTTGGCCTTTCGATCAATCTTGATCTTTTGATCCGGACGTACCTTACTGCCGAGTTCGCTGACAACTTCTCCGTCGACTTTGACCCAGCCTTTGGCAATCCACTCGTCGGCTTCCCGTCGGGAACATAAGCCGAGTTCGCTCATGCGCTTTGATAAGCGGACGAGATCTGCGGTTGTATCGCTCATTTGCTTTCCTTGTTGGGTCTTTCGGCGGCGGCGCGGGTCAGTCGATCCAAAACACCGGCAGAAGAATCGGTTAACTCCGGCTCAACGGCAAAGATCACATCTCCGCCGTCATGGTCGAGTTCGTGCAGCCACTTGTAAAGGTTGACCTGAAGTTCCTTGGCGTCCTTGTAGCCGCGAACTTTTTCTGCGACAGTACAGAAGCGCTTCGCGATTTTCTCCGGCGCAATCAAAGAGAAGGTCTTGAAGTGACGGGCTAAGAGCTGCGTCTCTCCGGGCAGGTCGTCCGCCGAGACAATCTTCAGAACGTGCTCAGGAGCGTAATGACTCTTCATAGAGCCGGAGACGCGCGGAGAAGCGCCGATGGCGCCGTGTTCAACGGGCTTGCCGATGACCTTGGAGATCATCTCGCCGCTCACGTCGCCTTCTCGAAGAATACGCGGTGCCTCACCGGTGAGGTCAAGAATTGTGGACTCGATACCGACAGTGCATTCTCCGCCGTCCAGGATGAAGTTGGTTTTGCCCTCGGGCTTTTCTCCGAGGTCGTCACGAACATGCTGAGCGGTTGTCGGACTGATCTTGCCGAAGGTGTTGGCGCTCGGGGCCGCTAAGCCGCGGCCCTTACCGGCGTCAAAACGTTTTAAAAGTTCGTGCGCCAAAGGATGAGACGGACAGCGAATCGCAACCGTGTCCTGGCTGCCCGTCAGAAAGTCTTTGGCGTGTTCGGAACGCTTTAAAACGATCGTCAGAGGCCCGGGCCAAAAAGCTTCTGTGAGTTTCTTAGCATCTTCGGGAATTTCTCGGGCCCAGTAGGGCAGGGCTTCCGCAGACGCAACATGCACAATCAGCGGATGCGTGGCCGGTCGGTTTTTAGCGGCATAAATTGATTTAACCGCCGCTTCGTTTTCTGCGTCGGCGGCCAAGCCGTAGACCGTTTCTGTGGGAATGGCTACCAAACCGCCGGCTTCGAGAATTTTGACGGCCTTCTCAAGATCAGAATGCATAACGTTATTCAGGAAGTTCGAGACCTAAAATGCGGGCCGCCATTTGGGCTTTAAACATCGCTTCCTCTTCCGTGGCGGCTAAACAAGTGATGTGGCCCATTTTACGTGCGTGCCTCGGCTGCTTCTTGCCGTACAGATGCAATTTGAGACCCGGGATGTCCAGTACCTGACTCCAGTCCGGCTCGCGGATGTTTTCGTTTTCATCGAACCAAAGATCGCCGAGCAGGTTGAGCATGACGGACTTAGAAACCTGAGTCGTATCGCCGAGCGGAAGATTGGCCATGGCGCGAACCTGTTGTTCGTACTGGCTGCAGATGCAGGCTTCAATCGTGGCGTGGCCGGAGTTATGCGGCCTCGGAGCTAATTCGTTGACGACCAGACGTCCGTCGGAGAGCACGAAGAGTTCGGTGCAAAGCACGCCGACGTAATCGAGTTTCTCAATAATCTTGGAAGCGATTTCACGAGCGCGGTCGGAGATTTCTTCATCCAAGCGGGCCGGCATGACGGAAACAGCCAAAATGCCCTTGCGATGGTAGTTCTCAGAGACCGGGAACACGGCCACTTCGCCCTTGCTGTTGCGGGCGGCGATGACGGAGACTTCCTTAAAAAGCGGCAGACGCTTTTCCAAGACGCAGCGAACTTTACCGAGCTTCTCAAAAGCGATTGCCAGCTCACGGCGGTCATTAACCGTGATTTGGCCTTTGCCGTCGTAGCCCAGACGGGCGGTTTTCAGGATGGCGGGGAAGTAAGGAGCGGAAGTCTTCTTGAGGTCCTCGTCGGATTCGATCAGCAAATGAGGAGCAACGGGGGCGCCGGCAGATTTGATGAAAGACTTTTCATCGAATCGGTCCTGCGTGATGCGGACAGCGTTTGCTGCCGGACATGTTTCCGCACCTTTAGAAGCTAAAAACTCTAAGGCGGCAGCGGGAACGTTTTCAAACTCGGTCGTGACGGTCTTGCAGAGCGAGGCAAGTTCGGTCAGTGCAGCTTCGTCCGTATAGGGAGCGCAGATGTGCTTTTCGGCAACGATGGCTGCCGGGGCGTTTTTATCGGGTTCTAATACGCAGACGCGGTAGCCCATCGTTGCAGCGGCTTGAGCAAACATACGGCCTAATTGACCGCCGCCCATGAGTCCCAGCCAGCTGCCGGGGAGAATCGGTGTGTCTTTCATCATATTTGGGCTATTAGAGAGGGAGAGTCATGTTACGGGCTTTTTCGTTCTGAGCCTTGCGGAAAGCGGCAAGCTTATCTGCCAAGCCGACATCTGTCGTACCCAGAATCTGGACGGCGTAGAGCGCAGCGTTGGCAGCGCCGGCTTCACCGATGGCAAAGGTGGCGACGGGGACGCCCTTAGGCATCTGAACGATGGAATACAGAGAATCCTGGCCCTTCAGGTAGCGGCTCGGGACCGGAACGCCGCAGACAGGAAGCGTCGTTTTAGCGGCCAGCATACCGGGAAGGTGAGCTGCACCGCCGGCGCCGGCAATAATCACACGGATACCGCGGTCGCGGGCAGTTTCTGCGTATTCGAACATTTCGTCCGGCATTCTGTGTGCGGAGACGACTTTGGCTTCAAACGGGACATCAAAAGACTGGAGCATTTCAGCAGCGTTTTTCATGACGTCCCAGTCAGAATTGGATCCCATCAAAATAGCGACAACCGGTTTCTTTTCTTGCATCTTGAGATTCCTATTGGATTTCTGTTAATCGAAACGCGCCGCAAGCGGCGCGTTCTGTGTTTCATTAGGAGGATTTTAGGCGGTAACGCCTTTGCCTGTCAGACGGATCAGAGCTTCTTCATACTTGCTACTGGTCTTATCCAACACATCCTGCGGGATCTTGGGGGCCGGAGCTTTCTTGTTCCAAGGCTGGCTTTCAAGCCAGTCGCGGATGAACTGCTTATCAAAGCTCGGTTCGGACTGACCGACTTTGTATTCATCGGCAGGCCAGAAGCGGGAGCTGTCCGGTGTCAGGATTTCGTCCATCAGAACGACGGTGCCGTTTTCATCCAAACCGAATTCGAATTTGGTGTCGGCGATGATGATGCCCTTAGTAGCTGCGTATTCGGCGGCCTTCTTATAAAGGGCGAGAGTGTAGTCTCGAATCTTGGAAGCGATGTCTTCGCCGTATTGTTTGACGACTTCTTCGTAAGTGATGTTTTCGTCGTGATGACCGGCTTCAGCCTTGCCGGCAGGAGTGAAGATCGGTTCGGGCAGTTTTTCGCTTTGCTTTAATCCGGCAGGAAGTTTGACGCCGCAGATCTGACCGGTGGCCTGATATTCCTTCCAGGCGCTGCCGGAAATGTATCCGCGGGCAACGCATTCGATAAGAATCGGTTTCAGGCGTTTTGCAACAACGGCGCGTCCCTTAACCTGATCACGTTCTTCGGGAGCAACCACGGTTTCGGGATCGATGCCCGTCAGATGATTCGGGACGATACCGTCGAGTTCTTTGAACCAGAAGTCGGTTAAAGCCGTCAGAATCTTGCCTTTCTTGGGGATCGGGTCGCCAAGAATGACGTCAAATGCAGAGATGCGGTCGGAAGCGACGATAAGAAGTTTGTCATCACCGACAGCGTAGCTGTCACGGACTTTGCCGCGATAGACGAGCGGAAGAGACTTGATGGACGTCGTAACAATTTCAGCCATGTTTTCTCCTGAACACTGATTCCCGCTGAAGGAAGGAGTGATGTACGTGAGGAATTGAGAATTTCGGAATGGCATCATTTTAATTCAGTGCAAGTCCCTCCGACGGGATTAAAGCCACGAAAGTTCGGCCTAAAAAATGACAAAAGCCTGAGATTTGCCTCAGGCTTTCGAACAAAAATACTTCCTAATTAGGAGGCAGGTTTTACAAAGATGTTGGACGCCACGGCGTTGAAGAAATCGCTTTCCGCCTGAAGTCTTTGGTTTAGGGCGTCGGTCTTTTCATCTTTGCCGCGTAAGACCTCACCGCAGACCGTGAAGACCTGATCTCCTGCCGGGACGGCATAGTAATAGACGGCATTCTCGGTATCGGTTTTGGCCGGGAAGTAAACGCGGACGATCTGAGAATTAGGCAGTTTTTCCGTTACAGCGCCGGGACGAGCTTTCTGCAGTCCGGCAACAATGCTGTCCACAGTCGCTCCGGTCGGGGTTTCGATTAAAGCGACCACATATTGACCGGAGCCGGATTCACTACGCCAGCTCATGAATTCATTTTGTCCGAGCTGCAGGTTCTGAGAAAGATTCCAGGAGAGCGGCAGCGTGACCTGAAGCGGACGATCCATGCCTTTGATGGAAACCGGGTATTCACGGCGGTAGCCCTGGTTCCATTCGTCCATCGGATTGGGATAACGCATTGCGAGAAGGTAGGGAACTAGAGGGTCTACGACATTGTCGGTCACGCCGTTCTTGAAGTTGGTCATCCACTCTTCGGCTTTGTTGATGCGTTCCTGAGAGAAAGTCTCATCCAGCCATTTTGAAACAGCTTCTTTGGACTGCTGGCCTTTCTCCATGCCTTCGCTGAGCTTCTGGTTGAACTGCTCTTTGATAGAAGGCCATTGTTCTTTGAGCTGGTCTTTATAAGTAGCAGCGTCCTTAGACCACTCTTCGCTTTTTTCGCCGAGGGTTCTAACGGAATCGGATAATTTATCGAGCCAGCCTGCGACTTTATTTGCCATGCCGTCAGCGGCTTGTTCAACCTGCTTTGTATCTTGTGCTACAGCGGACGGAGCTTCCTGTGCGTGGACAGCCTGACTGACAGCAGCGGAGGCAATCAAGGCGGTCATCAAATGCTTCATTTTTACGTTCATTCCCTACTCCGAAATTGTTTCGTATATTGTCGGCATAGTACATAGAAGAACGGTTTGGCTTAGACTTGTGCCGCCGTAATGAGTACGTAACACTTCTTTTCCGTTCGAATCTGGTTCCTATGAAAATCCGCTGGCAGCTTTGGTTTCTGGTCACGCTTTTAATTTGCGCTTTCTACTGCATTTGGGACACGACCTTTGCGTTTTCCAGAGGTGAAAAATTAGCGCAGGCGGATTGGACATATGTTGAGAAGGCCGGGCACAAGGGCTTGGCTGACTACTGCACCAAGATCGGTATTACCGGAGACGGCAAGACCCCTCAGACGGTAACGAAAGAAATTTTTGAGCCGGCAAAAAATCCCTTGATCTGCGCTTCTTCTTTGGATGAGGCCAAGCAGAGCTATGGTTTATTTGTTCAGGGACAGTCAAGAAAAGCCAGCACACAAATGGTATTCATGTTCATCGGTGCATGGCTTGTGATTCTGCTTACGCTCTTTGGCCTGATGAAATGGACAAACAGAAAGGCCGTCCCCGAATCTTCAGGCACGGCCGAAAAAACGAAATCTAAATCGAAAGCGCGTCGTTAACCGCTTTCTTTATGGCAGCTGCGGCGGCCCTCGGATTTTCCGCGCCGCAGATTGCGGAGACGACTGCGACACCGTCGGCTCCGTGACGAATGCAGTCCGCGGCATTGCTTTGATTGATGCCGCCGATGGCAACGTTAGGAAGTCCCGCTTCTTTGGAAATGTATTCCAGCAGGTCTAGGCCCACTGCTGCGCCTGCATCGACTTTTGTCTTGGTAGAAAACACCGGCCCGATTCCGATGTAATCAACCTCCGGCCCGATGGTGTTTAATTCTGCAATGCTTCCGACGGACAAGCCGACTACGGCGTCGGGACCTAAAAGCTGTCTAACGTACTTCGGATCGATGTCTTCTTGTCCGACGTGAACTCCGTCTGCCCCGCTGAGTAAAGCGATATCAATGTGGTCATCCACAATGAAAAGTACATCCGTATCTTTAAGAAGCTTCTTGAGAAGAAACGCAGCCTCAAGCTGCTTCTTCTTTTTCCATTCCGGCGCGCGAAGCTGGACAACGGTACAACCGCCTTCTACTGCTTTTCTTGTCGTTTCAACCATTCCTTCCGGAGTTTTACAAAGGTTGGCGTCAAGCACCAAGTACAGCGAGAGATCTAATTTTCTATCTGCTTTCATTTTCTGAAATCTTCGGGGCGGATTTGATAGAGGGCGTCTAAATATTGGACGTGGAAGGACCCGGGACCGCTCGAGCGGGTAGAAGCGGTGTCGTTGGCGTAGTTTACGTAGTCGCAGCAGGCAATGCAGGCCTCAAGCGAGCGCTCCGCGCCTCCGAGGAAAGCGGCGAGAAGGGCTGATAGCGAGCAACCTGTTCCGACGACTAACGTCATCATTTCACTGCCTCCGACGGCGCAAAGCACGCGTTCGCCGTCTGTGGCGTAGTCCTTGTGTCCCGTTACCACGACAAATGTTTTGTACTTACGGGCAAGGGCCTTGGCCGCTTCAATGGCGGAAGAAGAGTCATCCAAACTATCCACTCCTTTGCCGCCGGTGCCCACACCGGCTAAGAAACGAATCTCGGAAGCGTTGCCTCGGACCGCTGTCGGATGCATTTCTAAGAGTTCAAAAATGATTTTGTCGCGCCAGGGAATGCCGCCGGCGGCAACCGGATCGAGAACCCATGGTTTGCCTGCGGCAAGAGCGCCGCGAATTGCTTTCTTCATGGTTTCGATACGTGCTTCGTACGGTGTTCCGACGTTGACCGAAAGTGCAGAGGCAATGCCGGCGAAATATTCGGCTTCGCCTTCGCCTACTACCATCGCGGGGGAGGCCCCTGCGGCAAGAAGCACGTCAGCCGTAATTTCCTGTACGACTTCATTAGTAATGCAATGAACGAGAGGGCGATTGGCACGGAGTCTTTGAAGGATTTCTCCGGTCTTGCGGGACAAACAAAGTTGGACAGAGTCTGAAGACATGATATAAGGAGCTTCTCAGTAAATAGAGGTAGACAAATTATGGCAGGTTTTGAGCACTATGCATGGCTGATGAAATCGGAGCCAAGCGAAGTTTCCGTTGATGACGTCCTGCAGATGGACGGCTGCAAAGTCGGGTGGTTCGGCGTCCGTAATTATCAGGCCCGCAACTTCATGAGAGATCTTTGCAAGATCGGAGATCCGGTTCTTTTCTATCATTCTTCCTGCGCTCAGCCCGGGATCGTCGGCATTGGTGAGATAGCTTCCGAACCTTATCCGGATCCGACACAGTTTGAAGAAACTTCCGGATACTTCGATGCTAAGAGCACTCAGGAAAAACCGCGCTGGGTTCAGGTCGATGTTCGCGTACTGCATAAGGTCAGACTGGTTTCCATCGCAGAGCTTCGAACGATTCCCGGCTGTGAGGGAATGCGCGTCCTTCAAAAGGGCAATCGCCTCTCGATCACGCCCGTGAATGAAGACGAGTGGAAAGCGCTTCAGCCGTACCTCATCCCGCAAACCTAGTATTTACGCCACTTCCAGCGAAAAGCCGTTAAAAAACGAAGATAAGCGCTAAGATTTTTCTTATTCAAATTTTCAAATTCTCAAACCATATAAGAGGATTAAGTGGCACTCACAACAATCGGCCTTATGGCTTTATTAGGCTGCTTTACGGGATTTATGGCAGGCCTACTGGGTATCGGCGGCGGCATGATCATTACACCGTTCCTGATTATGCTGATCCCGTCGAGTTTGATTCCGCACGATCACATCGTTCACGTGGCCATCGCGACGTCATTGGCAACGATCGCTTTTACTTCGCTTTCTTCCGTCAGAGCTCACCATAAACGCGGCGCCGTTCTGTGGAATGTCGTGGCCTCTGTCGCCCCAGGTATTTTGGTCGGTGCGGTCGTCGGTGCACAGATCGCAGGCTGGCTGCCGACATTCTGGCTGTCCTTGATTTTCGCCGGTTTCGTCGGGTTCTCCGCGTTCAAGATGTTCCTGAATAAATCCCCGCGTCCGGACCGCAATCTGCCGGGAACGATGGGCAAGTTCTTCATGGGCATCGCGATCGGTATTCTCTCCGCCCTTGTGGGCGCCGGCGGCGGCTTTATCTCCGTTCCCTGGATGGTTTGGTGCAACGTCAAAATGCAGAACGCTGTGGCGACCAGTGCAGCTTTCGGCTTCCCGATTGCGCTCTTCGGCACTATCGGCTACATCATCAGCGGCTGGAACGTGTCGGGTCTGCCTCCCTGGCCGATTGACCTTGGCTACATTTGTATTCCAGCTTTGTTCTCAGTTGCGATTACCAGTGTGCTTTTTGCACCGCTTGGCGCTAAGGTTGCCCACTCTATCGATACGAAGCCGCTTAAGAAGATCTTCGCCTGCCTGCTGTGCTTCGTCTGCCTCTACATGATTAGACAAGCATACTTGGCGATGTAAGTTAAGCTTTTCCAGAGTGTGAGCCGGCAGAAACGCCGGCTTTCGTTTTTTTACGCCTAGCCGCGCCTGCGAATGTGTCGGATAACTGAGGATTCTTGTAATATTGGCCTACTTCATTTTGCGAAAAGTCCATGACCGATACCGTCAACAATTCAACAACTTACCTTTGGTACGACTACGAAACATTCGGAACAGAGGCACGTAAAGACCGCCCCGTGCAGTACGGATCATTTCGAACCGATACCAATTTCAATATCATCGGACAAAGCATGGTGCTTTACGCCCAGCTTGCGGACGACTACATCCCGTCTCCCGGTTCTTCTCTGGTGACGGGCATTACGCCGATGTCGCTCATGGATGAAGAAAATGCGCTGGCTGAGGCCGATTTCGCCAAAGTCATCCGAGATGAAATGGGCAAACCCGGCACGATTACGATCGGCTACAACAATCGTAATTACGACGATGAGATGACGCGCTTCATGTTCTGGCGCAATCTGCTTCCGGCCTACGACACCGAGTACGGAGACGGACGCGGACGATTTGACGTTTTTCTTTTAGTGATTGCCGTTTATGCGGTGGCGCCGCAGATTTTGAAATGGCCGACGAAAGAAGACGGTACGGTTTCTTTCAAATTGGATCGCCTGACGCCTGCAAATCAGCTGCCCCACCGTCACGCGCATGACGCAAGCTCGGATGCTTTTGCAACACTGCAGCTGGCCAAACTGATTGCAAGCAAGAATCCTCGCCTTTGGGAGTATGCGCTTTCGATCAGCAAGTCCGACAAGATCGTCGAGCTTCTGAATGAAAGACGTCCGCTTCTCTATGTGGATCGCTACAGTCTCCATCATCGCAGAGGCTTAAGACCGGTGATGCCGCTCTTTGAGAATCCTTCCGTTCGAAACGAATGGATTTGCTGGGACCTTTCCGCAGATCCGAGCGAAATGTGGGCGATCACGGAAAAAGACATGAAGGAAAGATCCTTCGTGACGCGTGAGCAAAAAGAGCAGGGCATCAAACCGCTGCCCTTTGTGCGCATTAAAACCAAAAAGCAGCCCTTCCTTATGAAGGGTATGTCTGCTTGGATCACGAAGAGCGGTCAAGGCTTATTCGAACAGCCTGCAAGCTATTACTCCGAGAACGCCTCGAAGATTCTTGCATCCGTGGATCGCCTGCCAGAACTTCAGCCGCTCTTTATGGCGCTCGCAGACAGAAAGGCCGAAGAGCACGCCAGGGACATTCCGGAAGAAGCTCTTTACAGCGGAGGCTTCCCGAGTAACTCGGATGCCCGAAAGATGGCCAACTTTAGAGCTTTGCCTCCTGAAGAGATGGCAGATGCTTTCGATCGGCTTGAGTTTGATCGAGAAGATTTAGCGGAGCTGACGCTGTATTTCATGGGGCGCAACTACCCGGAGTATGCACTCACTCCGGAAACTGAAAGACTGTGGCGTCTTCACAAATACAACAAGCTTGTCAAAGGTTTGGGGGACTCAAGAACGTTTACTCAGTTCTACGAAGAGCTCGAAGAAGCCCGAGCCGGTGCTGATGAGCACGGTTTGGAAATTCTGGAGGACGTTGAAGGTTACGTCGAGAACCTCCGTTCTGAATACGAGGCCTAAAGAATGCTGGTTCATCCTCAGTTTGATCCGATTGCCGTTCAGGCGGGACCATTGGCCGTGCATTGGTACGGTCTGATGTATCTGATCGGCTTTACGCTTTTTTATCTCTTGGGTCTCTACCGCTGCCGTCAGGAGTGGAGAGGAATAACCAAGGCGAATCTTGAAGATTTGCTCTTTGTCGGCATGGTCGGCGTGATCGTCGGCGGCCGCTTGGGTTTTGTGCTGCTCTATCAGCCGGAATACTACCTGACACATCCGCTTGAAATCTTCGCGGTATGGCAGGGTGGTATGAGCGCGCACGGCGGATTCATCGGCGTCATTCTTGCGCTCTTT
>OHLZ01000442.1_pt1 | contig 16563 bp, 10 predicted proteins | sample 1569211 | NCBI WGS metagenome assembly OHLZ01 (sample SAMEA3879606, study PRJEB24766) | human gut metagenome | biome: human-associated habitat; feature: feces | place: USA | collected 1985/1987
GTCCGGCTTCGCCGGCCACCTCCTTATAAATAAGGAGGCTTACCCAATCCCTATTTTTCCCGTTAGAATCCCTTTCCTTAACACAGCAGCAAATCCTTTGCTGTTGTTTCGTATGACACCTAATGGAAATCATATGCTTCGGCTTTTAACTCACAACTAACAGCTAACTGCTAACAGCTTATAGCTGACAGCTCACAGCTGATAGCTTTTATCTTCTTGCCATACGTACCGATTTCAGCAGTGGAAACCGGCTTGCTGCATGGTTTTTCTTCCGGTTTGACTCCTCTTCTTTTTGTGGTACAATGGGGGTGGAAGCAGAGTACTGTTTCCACCATCGTGTCGGGGATTTTCTCCTGTGTGCCTTTCAATAGATATTTTTTAATATACTGTAAACCCACTGTTCTGATTTAATGAAAGTCTGATGAATCGGTAACGGTACACAGGACCCCCTCCATCCCCGGCAGATTCATACGGATCTCCTCGATCCGAAAAAATCCCGCTCCCCCATATGGCGGGATTTTTTCATTGCGGTTTTCTCTGTGATAAAATAAGAAAAGATGAATTACCCAAGATATTTTACCTGTCATTTTATGATTAAGGAGTTTTCATGCGTATCGTAATTTTAGGCGCGGGGCATCTGGGCTATACGATTGCCGAGCTTCTCTCCAATGAGCAGCATGATGTGGTTGTCGCCGATTCTGATGAAGAAAAGTTATCCAAAGTCCGCGACTCGCTGGATGTACTCACGATCACCGCCAACGGGACAAGTCCGGATTTCACACGGGATCCCGATATACGGGATGCATCTGTTTTCGTGGCGGTGACCGAAATGGATGAGGTGAATATCCTTGCTTCCATGCTGGCGAAGAAAAACGGAATCCCCCACACGATTGCCCGCATCCGCGACCCGAAATTCCTTCAGGAATCCACCGAATATCTCCAGGAAAATTTTGACATTGACCTGGTTCTGAGTCCTGAGCTGGTCACGGCAAAAGAAATACGGCGCATCCTCATGACGCCCGCCGCCCTTAATGTGGGAGATTTCGCCAATGGCCGCGTCCGTTTGTATGAGACACGGATACAGCGCCAATCTCCTTATATCCATATACCGTTCAAAGATTTGGAACTGCCTGATGAAATCCTTGCCGCCATGATTTTCCGTGATCATCAGATGATTATCCCCCACGGCAATGACTGCCTGCTCCCTTACGACAACGCTTACTTCATCGGCGCGCCGGAAAATATAGAAAAATTCAGCCGGGGTATGGCGGAAAGCAGTACCAGGCATATCAAAAAGGCCATCATCATCGGCGCAGGACGGACAGGAACGGCGCTTGCCCCCATGCTGGAAGCCGACGGTATATCCGTAAAAGTCATTGATCTTGATCCGGAGCAGTGCCGGCATATTTCTTCCAAATTAAAAAAGTCCATCGTCCTTTGCGGCGACGGGGCGGATATAGATCTTCTCATGCAGGAAGGCGTTTCTGAAGCGGATGTGATGATCTGCACGACGAAAGATGAACGGCTGAATCTCCTTGTCGCCCTCCTTGCCAGGCACCTGGGCGCGAAAAAGACAATCGTCCGCGTCGTCCGCGGGGAATACGCGGATCTCATGACACAGGTAGGCGTGGATATCGCCTTGTCGGTCCGGCTTCTGGCGGCAGGCGAGGTTTTGAGTTATGTGCGGAGCCGCAGTGTCGTCTCCGTCTCTCTTCTTGAATCGGCGCAGGTGGAAGCGGTGGAAGTTATTCTGGAAAGCGGCGCTCCTGCCGAAGGCATTCCTCTCATGAAAGCGGGGCTGCCGGCGGAATGTCTTGTAGGCGCTTATGTCCGGAACGAAACGACACATATCCCTGACGGCCGCTCTATCCTTGCCGCAGGAGACCGGGTCATCATCCTGATCCGTACCCCCTGCTCGGCAAAAGTCCTTCCTTATTTTAAAGGCAGGAAACCGTTATGAATACTACCGTCGTTTCAGCACTCATCGCCAAACTGACTGCGGGATGCGGTCTCGTCCTCCTGCTTCCCCTGCTGACCGCCCTGTTCGGGGAAGAACCGGTTCTTCCTTTTATTTACTCCATGGCGCTTTGTTTTTTACTGTCCGCATTCCTGCGGTATAAGGGCAAGAAAAAAGTCATCAATCTGAATCCCCGCGACGGTCTTGCGGTGACCGCGCTGTCATGGATATGTATTTCCATTCTTTACCTTTTCCCTTATTTCCTGTCCGGTCTCCTTTCTCCGCTGGACGCTCTGGTAGAAAGCATTTCAGGTCTGACAGGCACTGGCGCCACCGTTTTTTCCGATTTAACCGTTCTGCCGAAAAGCATTCTTTTCTTCCGCTCCCTGACCCACTGGCTCGGCGGCCTGGGAATCATCGTCATCTTTGTGGCTCTCTTCCCGCAGGCCGGAAAAGGAAGCGCCCGCATGATTGATGCGGAAAGCACGGGGCCTTATTCCTCCCGTGCCGTTCCCCGGATCAAAGAAATGGCAAAAGCTCTTTTTGCGGTGTACCTGCTTTTTACCGTTTCTGCCGCATTGATTTACACACTCCTCGGCATGAACTTTTTCGACGCGGTAAATCACGCCTTTTCCACCATCGCCACCGGAGGTTTCTCCACAAAGAATGAAAGCATCGCTTTTTACGACAGTACGCCTCTGAAACTGTCCGTCATATTTTTTATGGTTATTTCCAGCGCCAATTTCGGCATCTATGTGGCTGCCTGGAAACGGGGCATCCGTGTTCTTTGGGAAAATACGGAATTTAAAGTCTATCTTTCCATCGTAGCCGCCGCCACTATCCTTATCTCTTTAAATTTAATGCTGGAAAGCGGACTGTACGCCCCTTCCGCACTGCTGGAAGCGCTTTTTACCTCGGCGTCTCTTTCGTCCACCACGGGATTTATTTCTTACGACTTTGAAACATGGCCCCATTTTTCCCAGGTCATATTGCTCATACTCATGTTCATCGGCGGCTGCGGCGGATCGACTTCGGGCGGCCTGAAAGTAACGCGCATCATATTGCTTTTCAAATCCATGACCGCCGTTCTCCGCCGGAAACTCCACCCCCGGGCCGTCATACAGACCCGTGCAGGAGGAGAAAACTTCTCCGAATCCATGCTCCTCGAGGTTTTCTGTTTCTTCTTCATCTATACGATGTCCATTTTTTTATGGACCGCCCTTATCGCCGCAAGCGGCGCGGATATTCCTTCCGCCCTGGGCCTTTCCATTGCCACCATGAGCAACTCGGGGCCGGCACTGGGACAATTCGGCGCCACCTGCAACTGGTCGGCCATGCCTGCCATGACAAAAATAGTCGTCGCCCTGTCCATGCTTATGGGCCGGCTTGAATCTTTTACGCTTCTCATCCTTTTCCTCCCCTCTTTCTGGAGAAAAAACGGATGGTAAAACAAAACGGATATTTCTCCAGACCAAAGTCTGTCAGGAAATATCCGTTTTCTCATGCAAGGAAAACGTCCCGGGGGTTATGGGGATCCGGGACGACTTCCTTGTATATTTTTTTGCAAATGTCGGGGAACATTTGCTGAAAAGAGGCGCAGAAGCAACATGACTAACAGTCACCTCTGCTGTACATAGTATACCATATATTTCAATCCGATGCAAGGATGATCCTGCCAAAAGCGCAAAGAGGAAATTCCCTTCCCGCTTTGTATTTTACTCCCCCGTTTCCTTATCCCGCCGAAGAGCCGCGTTCTCTTTCCATCAGGATTTTCCTTATCCGTTCCAGCCGGCTGGGAATGTCGGGATGGTCGTCAAAAAGACGGGAAAACCAGTCCCGCCTGCCGCTGCGGAAAATATGTTCCAGGTGGACCAGTCCGACGGCAAGTTCCATCCCCAGTCCAAGACCGCAGGCATATTCGTCGGCGGCATATTCATTTCTCCTGCTGCCGAACTGTGTGAAAAACCAAAGAGGAATCTGCAGAAATATTTTCAGGAAATAATATTGTATGAGGATAAAAAAATTGACAATGCCTATAAAAATCCCCAAGACCGGAATCCAGCGTAAAAATGCCAGGAGCAGTGTCACCACACTGTACACATAGACAATGATACCGCTGAACCATTCCATGCCATAGCGCAGAAGACCGAAACGGCTGTGCCCGTTCTGCAGATGTCCCACCTCATGGGCAAGAATCCCTTTTACCTCTTCTTCGGAAAATTCGTTCAGCAGACGTTCCGTGACGGTGATATGGGTTCCGCCGATTGCCCAGGCATTGTAATCATCTGCTTTCGCCGTATAAAGACGGAAATCGGATAATTCCAGCCTGCCCCGACGGCAGATATCGCGCATCAGACGTTCCAAATACATTTTCGTTTCTCCCGCAGCCCTCCGCCCGCCGTTTTCACGGACAAAGAAATACTGCATGACGCCTGTTCCCGATAAAACGGCAGGCACAAGAACACACGCCAGAGAAAGCTGCAGGATGCGCTCCGTCAGAAGTTCATAATTTCCTGCCAGCTCTTCATGGAAAAAAGGCACGGTAAATAAAAAATAGAGCGCCCAAAAAGAAGCGCTCACGATCCAGTTGGTTATAAAAGTAAAAATAAGCAGAAGAAGATTCATGTTTTTCTCCATCATCCAATAAACGGATTGATTTTCCCCATTATAACACAGGAATGAAACGTGGTTTCTGTAACGAACGGCAAAGCAAAGGCAGTCCATGGAAACTGTTCCCTGCGATTCGATTTTCTTCTTCATGGATAAAAAAGTTACCCCGCCGGCCGGTGAGGTAACTTTTCATGAATAACAAATTTATTTCTTTTCAGGCAGCGTCAGAACTTTCCGCCTCCTCCGCCGTTGCCTCCGTTTCCGCCGCCCATGGAGCCGCCTGCTCCGATGACACCGTCATCTTTCTTTTCAGGAAGGGGCGTGATGATACGGTTGGTATAGAGGTAATAGTCATTCTCACCGGTCACGGCGAAACTGTCTTTGTCAAGATAGTGGGAAGCGTTCACACCGGGCGCCACATTACTCATCGTTCCTATCAGGTAGTTCCTTACGCCGAAGGCGCCGAGCAGGGAAAGGACAGCGGCAATCCCCAGTCCGAGAAAACTGAATTGATCGTCAGGATCATACGCTTTCCCTTCTTTCTCATAGTAGGAAATAAGGAAGTCTGCCTTCTCCGCATAAGCTTTGAACGCTTCCGCGTAATTCCCTGCGGAAAGCTTGCTTACAAAGGCGTCTTTCATAAGTTTGATGCCTATATCATTGGTAATCATCGCCTTCATTTTGGGATCGGTGGCAATGTACCAGTCGCGTTCCTGCATATCAAGAACGAGAACCATATTTCCTTTTTCTCCGCCTTTGATCACAGTGCCGAGAAGTTTATCGGCATAATCGCCGATTTTCATTCCCTTCACGGAGGGCTGGGTGACGACAGCGATACGGACATTATGTTTCTTCTCTACCGCTTCCAATGCGTTCTTTACTTCCGCGGCCGCCTCACCTTTCACGATATCCGCCCCGTCATGGAAAGACGGCATCTCCGCCGCGTCAGACATCACGGGCAGGAAGAGGACGGCAAGGAGCATCGCTAAGATCTGAAATATTTTTTTCATAGTCCCGCCTCCTTATAAAGAACCGAACATCATTTTAATGAGGAAGTAAAGGATGGGAACGAAGACGACAAATGCCGCCGCCGTGTACATGGATGCTTTATTTTTATCCACCGGCAGGCTTCCCACGAACTTGCCGCTCTGGGCGTTCATAATGAAAGTGTACGGCGTGCCGTTATAAGTGGTGGAAAGAATCCATACCGGCGCAAGGGCATAGGAAACGGTGTTTTCATCTTTAGACACGAAACCGTCTTCCCGATTACAGCTTGTATAACCGGTGACAGTGCCATCCATCTGCGCAAGCGCGGTATTTGTTACCAGCTCATCGGCGCGGGGCGCCATTTCTTCCGCCGGCACATCATACTTATCAGCCAGGTACCCTGCCAGGTATGCCGTGGTAAAAGGAACCATGGTGGAATAATCGAAAGGTCCGATACTTTCCATCCATGTATCGTCCATTTTCTTACTGCCGTCCATAGGTACCCGGTTAAATTTCATTTCTCCCTCACGGTCGCACCGGTAAACCCTTTCTTCCGTGATCTGATTCTTTCCGACAACGAAAGTATTTATGTTTTTCGCTTTGTAGCTGGCGACAGCGGTGACTTTGGAGTCAAAGAGCCAGAAAGGAACATACATGCCCTGAATCGCATCCACCCGGTTCTGGCTGACGAAATTGGACGGCAGGAGTAATTTCCCCTTGTAGAAATTTTTAAAGGCTTCCTGGGCATCCTTTTTCGTCTTCTGGAACGGAATCACATAGTCGGGACGCAGAGCGCCGTCATAACGCTGGGCAATCATCGTCGGGTTTCCGCAGTAGCAGCATTCCGTGGCAATCGTATTTTCATCGCAGACGATTTCCGCTCCGCAGGAAGAACAGGTAAAGGCGCGGAGAATCTTCGCCTCGTCTTCGCTCCATTCCTTTCCCGCACCGTCAGTATCCCACTTTTTCTGCCGTGCTTCTTCCGCTTTTGCCGCGTTTTCTTCCTTCGCCGCGTAGAACGCTTCCAGATCAGCGATGGACAGTTCCGTGCCGCAGTATTCGCAGGTCACATGATCCGCGCCGGGAGCATATGCAAGAGGAGCGCTGCAATTGGGGCATTTAAAGCTTACTGAAGTATCAGCCATAAGTACTCCTTTTCCATAATCGCCGCCTTTTCCATAAAGGAAACAAAACGGCAGTGTGAAATAGGGACAGGGCAGCAGTAAATCTATGCCCGCTGCCCTTTTCTCAACTGTTCCATTACGGACGGGGATGTCCGCAGTTGGCACAGAACTTGCCTTTATTCTGCGTACCGCATTCGCTGCAGGTCCAATCAGCCGCAGGAGCGGGCTTGCCGCAGTTGGCACAGAATTTGCCCGTATTCTTTGTACCGCATTCCGCGCAGGTCCATTCAGCCGCAGGAGCGGGAGCGGGTTTTCCGCAGTTGGCGCAGAACTTGCCTGTATTTCCTCCTGTACCGCACTCCGCACATTTCCAGCCCGCCGGCTGGGGAGCGGGAGCAGATGCCGGCGCGGGTGCCTGCTGGGGCATCTGCTGTTGCTGCTGGCCTGCCATACCGTACAGGTTGGACGCCTGCCATATTCATCCCCATAAATCCAAATGCCGCGCCCATGCCGCCTTCATTGCCCGCCGCCGTACGCATAGCGTCAGACTGTGCGTCTACGAGAACGCCCGCCCCCATAGCAGGATTTGACATGGCCATGCCCATCTGGATCTTCTGGATCTTCGCTTCGTCTTCCTCATTGGCCTTGACACTGTTCACACCGAAAGAAACGATAGCAAGGCCGCGGAGCTCCGTCCATTTCTTGGAAAGCACTTCATTCAGAGCCTCGGCAATTTCAAACGTGTGTCCCGCCAAATCGGTGTAGTCGATGCGCTGGGCAGAAATCTTGGCAAATGCCGGCTGGAGAGCCGTAAGCAGTTCCGATTTCAGCTGGCCGTCAATCTGGGAACGCTCATAACTGTCCGACGCGTTGCCGGCCACATTGGTGTAAAAGAGGATCGGATCCACGATCTTGTAACTGTATTCACCGAAACAGCGGATACGGACGGACAATTTCAGCCCGGTATCCGCATCAACCACCTTGAACGGAATCTCGCTGGGCGTACCGTACTTGTTCCCGACAATTTCCTTTGTGTTGAAGAAATAAACGCGCTGGTCTTTCCCCGTATCGCCGCCAAAGGTAAAACGTCTCCCCATCTGTTTGAATACGGCGATGACGCTTTCCTTATTCAGACCGCCCGTAAAGAGCGACGGTTCCGATGACTGATCGTAGGTATACTCTCCCGGTTCAGCGCAGAGATCGACGACCTTACCCTGTTCCACAATCATCATGCACTGCCCGTTGTTGACGGCAATGACGGATCCGTTGGAAATAATGTTGTCTTCTCCGCCTGTGTTCGAGCTGCGGCCGCCGGTCCGTTTCTGTCCTTTCATCATGAGGACATCAGGCGGCATGCTGTCACAATAGAAGAATTCCTTCCACTGATCGGCCAGTACGCCTCCGACCGCGCCCATTCCTGCTTTAATAAGACCCATACACTCTCCTCCTTCTTCATAAATAATTAATTATATATACATCTGTTTATATTTTATCATGTAAGCACCTTATTTATCCACAGATTCCCTGCACCGTAGATATAGAAAAAATCTTACTCATCATTATTGCATGACAAATACACATAAGATTTCCTTCCGGCACCTCTTTTGAAATGCGGGCACCATAAAAAGACGGCATCTCTGCCGCCTCATGTCCTTTTACTTTTTAAATCCCGCCTTCAGTTACGCACGGAATAAAAAACGCATCGTATACGCTCCGCCTTTCCTGTCTTTCTTTAAATCATCCGTTCTTTAAATTCCTTATCCATGCCCCGCGCCTTGCATTCTTTGCAAAAACCGTAAATTTCCACACGATGCTCCGTCACTTCAAATCCGTTTTCTTCTGCCAGACGGTCTTTATACTCCGGTTCCAGCCGAACCTCGACAGGGAAAATCTTATTGCACGACAGGCACACCGCGTGGTGCACATGGTCACCCTGCGTATATTCATACCTCGTCAATCCGTCAGCAAGCATCGTCGAACGGAGAAGCAGTCCCTTTTTGGCCAGCGCTTCACAATTACGGTACACTGTAGAAAGACTGAGCTTAGTATCTCTCTTCCGCACCGCTTCATATACATCCCCCGCGGTCATCGGCAGGCTCTTCTGGAGCACCTTCAAGATCATGACACGCGCTTTCGTACGTTTTAAATGCTTCTTTTGAAGTATTTCCTCAAAACTGTCCATTCGTCTGCTCCCCTTGAAACCGCTCTTTGCCCTCACGGCAAATTACATAGTATACGTTGTAATTTCAATTAGATTATATCATATCGGAAAATATATGGAAATCATTTTTCAATCCGTGCGTCCTGCCGGCATTTCAAAATAAATACGATTCATCCGCCCCTGCATTTATAATAAGAAATTAATTTTATTCTTATTTTATACCATCAAAAATATATTTTCCACAATTCCTTTTGGTGTCATAAAAGAGAAAATAGTGATATAATGTGTTCACATTTAAACAGGGAGAACTCCCTTATTCCATGGGCACATCCCAAAGGAGATCATCGTGGGCGCCAATATCCGTAAGCATTGGAACGATCCTGTCTGCATACAGCGCGTTCTCTTCATACTTGTCATCACCCTCATCGGCACTTTCATCTATGCCGCCGGACTCAATATATTCCTTGTTCCCCATCACTTTCTCGCAGGCGGCGTCACAGGCATCGCCATGATCCTCTACTACCTCATGGACATTCCCATCGGCCTGTCCAATCTGGTACTGAATATACCTGTCCTCATCCTGTCCCTGAAATTCATGGGAAAATTTTATACGGTCGTCACCATTTTAAGCACAGTGAGCCTGTCACTCTTCATTGACCTCACCGCTTTCATGGCGGACTGGTGTGTCATCAGCAATCCTCTTGTCGCTGCCATATCGGGGGGCGTTGTCCTCGGCGCCGCCCTGGGACTTCTCTACCGCTACAATTCAAACAGCGGAGGCCTCGACGTCATTGGCGCGGTTATCAAAAAATTTTACAATCTGGAAATCGGCTACGTCGTCTTCGGCCTGAACTTCATCATCATCATGTCCAGCGCGTGGATCTTTACACTGGAACCTGCCATCTGCACCCTCATCGCCATGTACATCAATGCCACCGTTTCCAGCCGTATCGTCATCGGTTTCGCCCAAAGGAAAGCGGCTTTCATCGTTTCCGACAAACCGCTTGAAGTGGCGGACACCATTTTGAGAAATATTCATCACGGCGCCACCCTTCTCTACGGACAGGGCGGATTCAGCGGAAAAGACAAGAAAATCGTCTTCGCTATCGTGGATCTGACGCAAGTCACCAAACTGCGCCATTTCATCGAGGACATAGACCCCCACGCCTTCCTTTTCATCATGAATACCACCGACGTCATCGGCCGCGGCTTCACCAGCCCCCTCACGCCGAAACTCCCCGGCACCACCAGGTACACCTTCGGTGCTGACGGAAAGATGACTCCCACCCGCTCATGGAGCTGGGAAATGGAACAGGAATCCCATAAGTAAAGAAAACGCCGCCGGCCATACTTTCCCAAGCATGCCAAGCGGCTTTTCAGCTGCCTACTTTCCCTCCATCTTCCCTATATTCTCTTTCATCTGCGCTGCGGAATCCATCAGCTTCTTCGCTCTTTCCATCATCTGATCCAGACGGTCCGATCCCTTTTCTCCGGCACGCATCCCCTCCCCGAAATAACTGCCGTCAAAATGACCGCCGCGGATATCCACGTAATAGTCACCGATCACTCCGCTCTGCGAAACGGTAAACTCCGCGTCCAGAGGAATCTGCGCATCTTTCTTTATGCGCATCTCAAGAATCCCTTCATTTCCTTCCATGGAAATTTTGGACACTTCCCCCACACGGACACCGGCATAACGCACTTCATTTCCTTTTTTGATCCCCTGTACACTGGAAAAGGATGCTGTCATGCGGAAATAATTCCCGTCAAACCAATCTTTCGGACGGACAAAAAGAAACACCGCCATAGCAACAACCAAAACAATGAACGCCATCATGCCGGTTTTTACTTCTTTTGTCATAACCCGCCTCCTTCCTGACCTCTTTTTCGACTTCCGGCTTCCTCGCTACGTCAGCAGATCCTTCACATTCGCTTCGGATGATGCTTAACATTCCCCCCATTATGACGCTTTGCCGTCCGCTGTCATTCAGCACTTTTAGTTGACAGCTGATAGCTCACAGCTAACGGCTAACAGCTTTCAGCTCACAGCTGATAGCTTTTATCTTCTTGCCGATTCCCTCACCACGGGTACAGATCCTTCACGTTCGTTCAGGATGACGTTTAACGTTCCCCCCATTATGACGCCTTTTCTCCCAATCGTCATTCTGAATGGACGCAAGAATGCTGTTCGAGAAAAACGGGAAACAGCAACATGACACCGAGTGAAGAATCTATGACTCTGATGACATCTTACCACTTTCCTCACCACGGTAACAGATCTTCCGGATGACGTCTGACTGTCAGCTTATCCTCACTCATACAAAAATACGGTACCCATCACATCTGACGAGTACCATATTTTTGTTTCTTAAGTTATTTCCTTACCCTTGCTTTCCGTTACGCTTTCGGGGAAATATGAGAACCGTACACATCACGGTAATCATTGTTCGCCTTATCGTCTTCGCTGTTGACGCGGACACGTTCTACCTTATTTCTGTCATTGTCCTTGCCGGAAATACGGTCGACACGGATACGATCCAGACGAATCTGGCGGAGTTCCGGTTCGAACTCATTCATAGCTCTGTCCATATTGTCATCTACCGGTGCTCCATTCTTCAATGCGCGATAGAACATCGCCGCAAATTCATAGCGGGTCATGGAACGTTCGCCGCTGAACATGCCGTCCGGATAGCCTTCAAGGATGCCGTTTCCTGCCAATGTAGCCACATATTCATAAGCCCAGTGGTTTTCCGGCACATCGGGGAAGTCCTTCTTTTTACCCATATCCAGGATGCCGAGAATGGAATTCATCTTCTGCTCCATGGTATCCAGACGTTTCTTCAAGTCCTTGTTCTCATCACGGAGATCGACGATTTCTTTCGCCATGGCTACTTTGGATGTGGATACATGATTGCCCTGTCCCAGCTTCACGCTGACTCCGGCATTCACCATGTTTTCTCCTCCCCCGAAGGAGCCTCCCACGCTGAACATGGTGTCTTCATTGGGACGGTAGAATGCGCCTACCGCTACCGCATGGGCGTCTTTGTAGTTGCCGTAGCCGGCTGCCACATCCCACTTGTCATCCGGGTCGAAGTCCAGCGGGTGGAGGGCTGCCAATGCTGCCGCTCCTGCTCCTACTCTGTCCATCCGGTCTCCCAGTTCATTGACGGCTCCTCCTATATTGTTGATTGTCTGGTTTGTTTTCCACAGCTGTCCGCCATTCACGGCATCGGTGCTGTTCGGGCTGATGTCTCCGGCTGCTACGTTGGTAATCCGTTTGCCGCCTGCGTCAACGCCGGTCTGTGTGATACTCGGGCCGTTCTTGATCGTCAGGCCGCTGCTATTCATCACCGTATTTCCCGCGGTTATTGTCTTGAAGGTCGGTGTATCGACTACAGCTACTTTGTACTCCGTGCCGCCGTTTGCATTCGTCCCCGTTGTCACGAAAATATTGCTGCCTGCCGTTACGGAAGAATGCTTGCCTGCCTGGCCGGATACAACCTTCAGCTGGTCTTCCGTCGCCGCCTGTCCGCTGGTGATATTGTTCGGATCCCATGTCTTATTGGTCAGTCCGTTCACTGTACCGGCCGTGCCATTGACAGTCACCTGTCCGGCCTTGATCGTACCTTCGGTACCTTTAATGCTGATCTGCTTGGAAGGATCACTTCCCAGCGTAATATCATCATTCAGGTTGACATGGTACGTTTTGGATCCGTCAGCATTCGTTTCAGAAGTCACCGTCGTATTTTTGCCGTCTGCTACTTTCGTGGTGGCACTGGCTGCCGCTTTTTTCAGCTGGCTGACATTGACGGCATCGGTATCCGCCTCGCCTGCCGCTACATTGGTGATCTTCTTGCCGCCTGCGTCGATTCCCGACTTGGTAACACTGGGGCCGTCCTTGATCTTAAGTCCGTCTTTGTCGACTGTCACCGCCGTATTTCCAGAACCGTCCTGAACGGTAAGCCCGTCGGTATCCATTCTCGTACGGCCTGTGGCGACACTATTCAGCAGGATATCATCCTTAAGCCCCACTCTGACTCTGCCGCCCTCGACTCTGGTGGAAATATTCTTACCGTCACCTACAACGTCCACAGTTTCGCCAAGCTTCTTCTTTACTTCATTCCCGTCTTCCGCTTTTATGCCGAAGCCCTTATTGATGATGTCCGAACCCTGACTTTTCAGCTGACTGACATTAACCGCGTCTGTGCCGTCCACACCATCGGCCACGTTGGTGATTTTGTTGCCACCGTTATCAAGGCCATTCTTGGTGAGGGATACGGTGTTTCCGGCTGCACCGTTGCTAATGGTTATTCCGTTATTGTTGATGAATGTATCGCCGGCAGTTATGCTTTCCAGGCCCTTCAGAGCTTTGGCAAGGCGGACTTTCAGATTGTTATTGCCATCGGATACGACGCCGAGGTTGTCTTCTGTCGTCAGCTTGCTTTCGTCTGTAATGCCTCCGACGACGTTCACCTGTTCGTTCAGTTTCTTCTTGATGACCGCCCCCGTATCACCGCCGTATTTCATGCCGTCATCCAGTGTGGCTACGTCATGCTTCTTTCCGTTTTCTTCAAGAACGAGACGGGTAACATTAGTGCCGTCAACAGCCGGCTTGGCATCTCCGCTTTTCATCGTAAGCCCATTAGCACCGTTGGCACCGTTCAAGCCGATGGAGCCGTCTTTACCGTTGATAGCGACAGCAGAGCCGTCTTTACCCTTGACTCCGATGGAACCGCTTTTACCGGCCGCACCCGTTTTACCGACAGTAAGCTCGTCATTCAGCTTCAAATTATAAGTAGCTTGACCATTATTGTCTGTTTTGGTAATAAGCAGGTTTCCATCAGTACGGTTTTCCTGCCCGTCTACTTTGACGACGGTATGTTTCCCTGCCAGTGTCTTTACGTCATGCAGCTGGCTGCCGTTGACGGCATCGGTGCTGTTTGCGCTGACGTCTCCGGCTGCTACGTTGATGATTTTGTTGCCGCCGTTGTCAAGGCCGTTCTTGGTGAGGGATACAGGATTTCCGGCCGCGCCGTTATTGATTGTAACGCCGCTATTGTTCATAACTGTATCGCCGGTTGTCACGCTTTCGAGGCCTTTCAGGGCTTTGGCAAGGCGGACTTTCAGTTTGTCATTGCCGTCGGATACCACGCCGATATTGTCATCGTCCGTCAGCTTGCTTTCGTCTCTAATGCCGCCGACTACATTCACCTGTTCGTTCAGTTTCTTCTTAATGACTGCCCCTGTATCACCGCCGTACTTCATGCCGTCATTTAGGGTAGCCACTTCTTCTTTGGTGCCGTCCGGTTTCTCGTATACGATACGGGTCGTGGTCGTTCCCGGCGCGCCGTCTACTCCGGGTTTGCCGTCACGGGTAACGGAGATGTTTGTCGTTACGCCGTCTTTTCCGTTGATGCCGATTTTTCCATCTTTGCCGTTTTCACCTGTAGCGACGATGGTTTCGACTTTCAGGTTTTTATTCATCTTCACGTCGATTGTCGTATTTCCGGCAGGGTCCTGCGTGATAAAGGTTTTAAGGTTTTCTCCGCTGTATTCTGTATCGGCCGCGGTACCTTCTCCTTTCACGGTTATCTTGGAGCCCAGTTTATTGGTTTTTGTGCCGCCTGCATTGGCATCGAACTGCAGGCCTTTGGCGATTACATCATCCAATTTGGATTTGGACGCGATGTCCTTTAATTTTACGGTTTCTTTCTGCCCTGCATGGTTTTTATCTTCTACGGTCAGATCAATATCGCCGTTGGTATCGACCGTATAAGCCCCGTCCACATTGGACGCATTTTTTACCAGTCGATAATCGGTGGCGTTAGCGCCTTGTTTCTTCACTTCATCGCTGACGATCTTTAACTGGTCTTCTGTGGCACCACGGCCGGATACGATGTTGGGATTTTGAATATTCCAAGTCTTATTATCTAAACCTGTTACATAATTACCGGTTTCATTAGCTCCGGCTGCATTAGCCACTGTTTGACCGCCCATCGTCACACCGCCGGCTTTCACCGTATCCGCAGCGGTTACCGTCTTCACGTTAATGTCCTGGTTAAGTTTTACGCCGATTTTCGTATCGTCACCGGTTTGAGTGATCTCCGTCGTAATGTTACTATCGCCGTTGACGGTGACTTTAGAGCCTAATTTGTTCGTTTTTTCACTATTATTATCCGCATTGAAACGAAGGCCTTTATTGATCACTTCATTTTTAGCATCATGTAATTGGCCGCCGTTAACTGCATCTTTAGAGCCTGCTGCCACCTGACCATCAGCAACATTGGTTACCTTTTGGTTATTCGCATTGATGCCGTTATTGGTTACATAGGTCTTTCCGCCTACGGTCAGCCCGTTATTATTGATCACCGTATTGCCCGTTGTGACGCTGTCCACTTTCACATCTTTGGCCAGTTTGATATTCAGCGCACCGTTTCCGGATACTACACCGATGTTTCCATCTGACAGTTTTGACGCATCGGCACCGCCTTTGATATCCAGCTGCTCACCCAGTTTTTTATTGATAACTGTTGCATCATCGCCTTTGAAGTTCAACCCTTTTCCAATTGTCGTATTGATGTTTGTAATATCATTGGCATTCTTTGTGATATTTGTCTTATTGGTCTTCACGCCGTCGCTGACTGTTTTCAGCTGGTCTTCCGTGGCGGCCTGCCCGGATACGGGCTGCGGGTTGTCAATATCCCAAGTCGTATTTGTAAGGCCGTTTACGGTTCCGGCATCCCCATTCACCGTGACGGGATGGGTCTGCCCTACGGTAACCACATTCCCCAGCCCGACAGTGAATTCCTTGCCGCCATCCCCGTTGGTTCCTTCCGTAACAGTTACATTAGCGTCTTTTGCTTTGATTGTCGTATGTTTCCCTGCTAATTCTTTTACTTCATTCAACTGACCGCCATTGACAGCATCTTTAGAGTTAGGGGCTACGTCTCCATCCGCTACATTGGTGATTTTCGCACCGCCGACATCTACTGTATTGGTAGTATCGCCAAGCGTAATCTTGGCACCCGTTGTAGTACCGCCGGGAGCGGTCTTCTGATTAGAAATCGATGTGATTCCTGTCAGATCGCCGGATACATTCACCGCATAGGTTTTGACCGTACCATTCGCTCCGGCTTCTGTACCGGGAGTAACGGTCGTATTTTTACCATTGACGACTTTTACCGCATCCGCCGCAATATCGTTAATAACAGTCTTGCCCGCATTGGTAATGTTATCCATGTTAGTATTCGCCTTATCACCCAGCTTGGTATCCATTGTAGGCTTATCGTAGTAATTATTGTTCAGATAGGTATTCACTGTATCACCGGTTACAGTCTTATTATCTCCGGCAGCAATCGTACCTCCACCGATATTATTAATTGCCGTTTTTGTAGCCGCATCCAATCCTACTGTATAAGCGATAACGCCATTAGCATCTTCTGTACCGCCTGTTACAGACACTTTGCCGCCAGCTTCAGCAGCCAATGTTGTCTTGGTCGCACTGACCACATAATCAACATGACCATCTGCGGCAGTCGTATTTGTAACAGTCGCCTGCTTGTCCCCGGTAACAGTAGCTTTCGCTCCGGCAGCCGCCTTCTTCACATCTCCGATATTGGCTGCATTGGAATCTGTCGTTCCGCCACTGGCCACATTCGTAATAGGCGCATTATTCGCATTGATGCCGTTATTCGTCACATAGGTATTTACGCCTACGGTCAGTC
>OHLZ01000448.1_pt1 | contig 16333 bp, 17 predicted proteins | sample 1569211 | NCBI WGS metagenome assembly OHLZ01 (sample SAMEA3879606, study PRJEB24766) | human gut metagenome | biome: human-associated habitat; feature: feces | place: USA | collected 1985/1987
CGTCCACATTCCAGTAGACTACTGCGCCTTCTATTTTTGTGGGATCATACTTCTTGTGGAATTCCGCTTCATAGTAGATCAGTGTCGCTTTCACCAACCTGAAGTCTCCGTTCTGCTTCTGATAAGCGATGGCTGCGTGCCCGTATTGCAGGTGGTCGGTCAACGCTTCCAGGCGCTCCGCCATCCATTCGGCACACATTTCAGTGTATCCTTTCTCAAAGACAATCCGTTTTTTCCATCTCAGTTTCATGGCTTCACTTTGTGATGCCGGTCTTTTCTTCTGTTTCATACGTATATGATTTAAAGGGTTAATAGATAAATTATCGCCCCAAAGGTAAGTCGGATCGAATGTATTCCGGTTTGATAAAATTCATTGTACGTATTTCAGCGCTTTCCTTCTTGGTTCTTTTTCTTTCTTTCCATCTTATTCCAGATTTCGTTGACGTAATTCCTGATTGTGCTGAAAACTAATGGTTTGAATACTCCATTTCTCATTTTTCCAAAAAGTTCTTTTTCCTCTATGTAGCGTGCCAACGAATCTTTGCATGTTTTGATATTTTGTTCTTTTGCGTCCAATATGTAGGATGTTATCAGCGCTTTTATAACTCCTTCATTGTTGGAGATAATTCCCGGCATCTGCGCTCCTGTTTTTCTGCCTCTTGTTTCTTTAATGGGTTCTGTGATAGGATGTTGCGTTTTAGTGTTGGCGTTTTTTTACACTTTTGTTCACTGCCTGTAATAATTCATTTTCTTTATTCATGATTTTTTTATTTAATCAATAACTAAATGTTGTTAATATGTTGCAAAGGTAGAGAGTAATCTTTCAGTGGGCAAATGAATGTGGAATTAAAGGAGAAATAAAAGGGAAAATAAAACCTTTTCTCTTCTTAATTGTCTGACATTAAATGAAATAATTCTTAAAAAAGTGAGTGTTTCAATAAACGATCGTTTAATTGAACGCAAAGATAGAGGGTATTTTCATAACTGCAAAATGTTTAATAAAAAAAATGTTTTCCTTCATGGCTTGATCTATTTAATTATTTGATAATCAAATGTCTATAAACTAACAAAAAACGCTTTAATATCTGTCTGCTTTTATATGTATTTTAATTGTCTGGATCTTTAAAAAAGTGTGTTTCAAAAGACGATCGTCTTTTGAAACACTTTCGCTTCATAATAGACTCGTTTACAGATTGTAAGATCAGTAAGGCCCTGTTTTTTCAAAACTTCGTTTTCTGTTCTTCTTTTTCAAACTGTCTCTCCTGCGATAGGGGAGTACCTGATGAAATGATATACGCTGCAAGGCAAACAACAGAATTAGCAAACTTGACCGGAAGGTGTTTCACTACCCCGGTGTCCCCCAATTATATCCTTTTGTGAACAATAGCATTAATAAATCCTGGTACGCCCTTCGTATCACCTATAGCCGTGAACTTGCCTTTAAGGAATACCTGGACTCCCGCGGAGTGAGGAATTTTCTTCCCATGCGCTATGAATACGTATTCCGTGGTGAGCGTAAGATCCGTAAATTGGTTCCTGTTGTTCACAACTTGGTTTTTGTTTATGCCACTCGCAGTGAGGTTGACGAAATGAAATCCACTGTCGGGGCTTCTCTTCCTATTCGTTATATCATGGACCGTGAGACCCGTCAGCCCATTACCATTCCTGAAGTCCAAATGCGTAGTTTTATCGCTGTTGCCGGTAATTACGATGAACAGGTTGTTTATCTGGATCCTTCAGTCGTTTCCATGAAAAAGGGAGACCGTGTCCGTGTCACCGGTGGCATCTTCGAGGGAGTTGAGGGTGAGTTTGTCCGTATCAAAGGTGACCGCCGTGTGGTGGTTTCCATCCAGGGGGTTATGGCAGTTGCCACGGCCTTCATTCATCCCTCTTTAATCGAATTAATAAAGAATTAAAAACTCTGTGAACTCTGTGCCCTCTGTGGTGCATATTCCAATACGTAAATAAATCACCATGTTGTCTTTGCAATCAGAAATCGATTCTTTGTGCGCCGTTTCGCACGAACTTCTCCATTTAGGTCTGGATGGCGAACCCATCTACTCCGACCGTTTCCGTCAGTTGAATACGGATGTGTATCATCGTTGTGAGCATCTTTTCAGTTCACATGGACGTACCCTCGAAGAGGAAGCTTCTCTTTGTATCGCTTTGTTGACCGGCTATAATGCTACCATTTATAATCACGGTGATAAGGAAGATAAAATCCAGTCGGTCCTCAATCGTAGTTGGGATCTCTTGGATACACTTCCCGTCTCTCTGCTGAAATGCCGTTTGTTGGTAGCTTGTTACGCCGAGGTCTTTGACGAAGAGCTGGCGGCGGAGGCACATGCAATAATAGACGGTTGGAAGGATCGGGAATTGACGAGGGAAGAGTTTGAGATTGTGGAGCATTTAAAGAGTTTGGAAGCTAATCCATATCCGTACAGCGAACTACACGAATGATTCGTTCCTTTCTTTCCCGTTCTCCCCTTTACGTTTTGGCTCTCTATGCCAGCGTTTTGATTTTTCTGGTTTATACTTGTGCCTATGCCTACCGTAAGCCATTTACCGCAGCCATTTATGAAGGTGAGATTCTTTGGGGATTCGATGTCAAAATCCTGTATGTCCTTTCTGAGATTATCGGCTACGCCCTTTCCAAGTTCATCGGTGTTCGTATTCTGCCTTCGATGAAAGCGGGTCACCGCATCTATTATATAATAGGGCTGCTTAGTTTTTCCGAAGTTGCTTTGTTGGGTTTTGCACTTCTTCCGGTTCCTTTGAAGGTGTGTTCTATTTTTCTGAGCGGTCTTCCCCTGGGTATGATCTGGGGTGTCATTTTTAGCTATATCGAAGGGCGTCGTATCAGTGAAATATTGAATGTCGGGCTGAGCGTTGCTTTGATAGTCTCTTCCGGTTTGGTGAAAACCTTGGGACAATTCGTGATGGATAATTTGCATGTGTCGGAATATTGGATGCCTTTTACCACCGGTTTGTTGGTATACCCTGTTATGTTGCTTTGCAGCTGGCTTCTCAATCAGATTCCGGCTCCCAATGAGCAAGATATCATACAGCGTACCAAACGTGCTCCGATGGATGGTAAAGACAGGCGTAAATTTTTGAGGCAATTCTTCTGGGGAATCTGCATGCTGGTTGTTTTTTACGGTGCCCTGACCGTGTTCCGTGAGCTTCGTGACTCTTTCGCTGCCGATATTTGGAAGGAGCTCCATATTGAGGGTGCAATGATCTTTACTCAGACAGAGGTTCCCATTGCCGTTTTTGTCCTTGTACTGATGTTCCTGATTGTGTTTGTCCGTAATAACCGTTTGGCTCTTAATATCATTTATTGCATTGCCGTCACAGGCGGTTCCTTAATGGTTTTTTCCACATTGCTTTATGTGTACGGTTTTCTTTCTCCTATTTGGTGGATGATTCTTTCCGGTCTTGGTCTGTATATGGGGTATATTCCTTTCACTTACCTGATAGAACGTCTGATTGCTTCCCTTAGGGTGGTTAGTACGGCTGTTTTTATTATTTATTTGGCCGATTCTTTCGGCTATCTGGGCACTACGGGTGTGTTTATGGTCAAGAACTTCGTTTCTGCTGACATTTCCTGGACTGTCATGCTGATGCGTACTGCCCTTTTTTCAGGATTTGTTTCTGTCCTGTCGATTTTTGCGATTTACTGTTATTTCAAGCAACAATTGAATTCACTTATATTAATTCCCTCTGAAATTCATGATTAAAACAGCAATGATCATGGCTGCCGGTCTTGGTACCCGCTTCGGGCATTATACCGAGCTTGTGCCCAAAGGTTTTGTGGAGGTTGGTGGAAAACCTATGATTATCCGCTCTATCGAAACCCTTCTTTCCTGCGGTATCGAACGTATCATCCTCGGTACGGGTTATAAAAAAGAGGCTTATGAAGCCCTTCAGGCGGATTTTCCCCAGATAGAGACCTGTTTCAGTCCCCGTTATGCCGATACTAACAGTATGTACACTCTGTACAATACGCGTGACGTGATAGGCGATGACAGTTTCCTGCTGCTTGAATCGGACCTTGTTTTTGAACGCAAGGCCATCCTCTCGCTGCTGGATGACGAATTCCCGGATGTGATGCTTGTCTCTTCTCTGACCAAGTTCCAGGATCAGTATTATGTGGAATATGACCGCAATCACATCCTTACTTCCTGTTCGGTAGACAAGAACGCCCTTGAGGCAAAAGGCGAGCTGGTCGGTATCCATAAACTTTCCAATACTTTCTACCGCCGGATGTGCGCCGATTATGCGACCATCCTGGAGTCCCAGCCTAAACTGGGTTACGAGTACGAACTGCTCCGCATGTCCCGTTCCGTTTCCCCTGTCCGTGTGCTCAGGGTGGAGGGTCTTAAATGGTATGAAATCGATGATGAAGCCGACCTTTCGTATGCCGAGGAGCACATCATCCGCTATTGTTAAAAACAAATCTTTTCCATATATGAACAAGAAAATCTATGTCGGTATGACCGCGGATATCATGCATCCGGGGCTGATCCATATTATTCATGAAGCTACTAAATACGGTGATGTCATCGTCGGTCTGCTGACGGACAAGGCCATCGCCGAACACAAACGCCTCCCTTACCTTACCTATGATCAGCGTAAGGAGGTTGTTGAGAATATCAAAGGGGTTTGCGAAGTTGTTCCCCAGGAGGACTGGAGCTATGTTCCGAATCTGGAAAAACTCAAGCCTGACTATATCATCCACGGTGACGACTGGAAAACGGGTCCGTTGCGCGAGGTGCGCGAACAGGTTTTTGAGGTGATGAACGCCCAGGGGGGCAAGGTAATCGAGATCCCTTATACCCGGGGCATCAACTCCTCCTCGCTCGACAAGGATATCAAGGCGATCGGGACTACCCCTGACGTACGTCTTAAGTCCCTCCGTCGCCTGATCCAGGCCAAGCCTGTGGTCCGTATCCTGGAGGCTCACGACGGTCTTTGCGGTCTGATTATTGAGAATCTTGAAGTCCAGAAGGGTGATAAGCGCGAGGTCTTTGACGGCATGTGGTCCAGCAGCCTGACCGACTCCACGAGTAAGGGTAAACCGGATATTGAAGCGGTCGACCTTACCACCCGTTTACAGGACCTGAACAATATCCTTGAATGCACCACCAAGCCTATTATTTTTGATGGAGACACGGGTGGCAAGATCGAACACTTTGTCTTTACTGTGCGCACTCTGGAACGTCACGGCATTTCTGCGGTAATCATTGAAGATAAAGTCGGTCTGAAGAAGAATTCCCTTTTTGGTACTGACGCTATCCAGACTCAGGATAGTATCGAGGGTTTCTGCGATAAGATCAGAGCAGGGAAGAATGCCCAGGTCACCGGTGACTTTATGATCATTGCGCGTATCGAAAGCCTTATTGCCGGCAAACCCATGAGTGACGCCCTCGAACGTGCTTATGCCTATGTACAGGCGGGTGCGGACGGCATCATGATCCACAGCAAGGATAAGTCGGGTGAGGATATCCGTGAGTTCTGCCGGACTTTCCGCAAAGAATACGCCCATGTTCCCATTGTCGTTGTTCCGACGACTTATGACCATGTGCACGAATCCGAACTTCACGAATGGGGTGCCAACGTAGTCATTTACGCCAACCACCTTCTCCGTGCCGCTTATCCGGCCATGATGAACGTGGCTAGGACCATCCTTGAAAACGAGCGCGCCGAGGAGGTCCGTCCGCTTTGTATGCCTATCAAGGAAATTCTGGAATTGATTCCGGGCACTAAATAAATCAGACGGTTATGGTAAGTGTAGAAAAGATATACGATACGTTCCTTCATCACGGTGTTGACTTCTTTACGGGTGTTCCCGATTCCCTTTTGAAGAATATTTGCGCCTATATCACGGATCATGCTCCGCGTGGTAAGCATATCATCGCCGCCAATGAAGGTTCCGCGGTGGGCATTGCCTGCGGTTATTATATGGCTTCCGGCAACGTTCCTTTGGTTTATATGCAGAACTCCGGTCTGGGAAATACGGTGAATCCCCTCTTGTCCCTTGCGGACGAGAAAGTGTACAGCCTTCCTCTTCTTTTGCTGGTCGGCTGGCGCGGTGAGCCCGGCACGAAAGACGAACCCCAGCATAAGAAGCAGGGCGAGGTTACCCTTGATCTTCTGAAAGCCATGAAAATTCCTTTTATAATTCTGGATACGGATGAAGACGAGGCCCTGGCGCAGATCCATGACGCGGTTGTCTCGGCGAAGAGCCGGTCGATTCCCCATGCGATTGTCATCCGTAAAGATACGTTTGGAAAATATAAATTGCGTCAGGAAGCCTTGAATGACTATCCTCTGTCCCGCGAGGAGGCGCTAATGCAGGTTGTCGACCACCTCGGGGACAATGACATTGTGGTTTCCACCACGGGCAAGCTCTCCCGTGAGCTTTTCGAGTACCGTGAATCGAAAGGGCAGGGGCACGCAAGGGATTTCCTAACTGTGGGTTCCATGGGGCACAGTTCTTCCATTGCCCTGGGGGTTGCCCTTGAGAAGCCTGACCGCCGTGTCTACTGTCTTGACGGTGACGGTGCCTTTATCATGCACATGGGTGCTGTCAGCAATATCGGCGATCTTTCTCCCAAGAATTACAGGCACGTCCTTTTCAACAACGGTGCCCATGAATCTGTCGGCGGTCAACCCACGCTCGGTTTCCGTCTGGATATCGCCTCGATAGCGAAAGGTTGCGGTTATGCGCATGTACTGACTGCCTCCGACAAGGAAGGGCTTTCGTGTGCGCTTGAGAAGCTGTCCGGCCTGTCCGGCCCGGTTCTTCTTGAAATTAAGGTCCGGATCGATTCACGTGATGATCTGGGTCGCCCTACGACTACTCCGGTAGAGAATAAAGAGCATTTTATGGCATTTTTAAAAGATACGCATTCATGAATATCGAAAGAAAGATCCTTTTGAATCCGGGGCCCGCCACCACGACGGATACGGTGAAGCTGGCGCAGGTTGTTCCCGATATCTGTCCGCGTGAGAAAGAGTTTGCGGGTATGATGAAACAGTTACGTGACGACCTGGTCCGCGTTGCGCATGGAGACCTCTCCAAACATACGGCCGTCCTGTTTTGCGGCTCGGGTACGATCAATATCGATATCTGCCTGAACTCTCTTCTTCCTGCGGATAAGAAAGTTCTGGTTGTCAATAACGGTGCCTACAGCACCCGTGCGGTGGAAGTCTGCGAATATTACGGTCTTCCCCATATCGATTTGAAGTTTTCCGTTTACGAACTTCCCGACCTGTCGGTAATCGAAAAGACGCTTTCCGACAATCCGGACATCGCTTTGGTCTATACCACGCACCATGAAACGGGTACGGGTATCTTGAACCCCATCCGTGAGATCGGAAAAATAGCCCATTCGCATGGTGCCGTTTTTGTTGTCGACACCACTTCTTCCCTGGGTATGATTCCTTTTGATATCGGGAAGGATAATGTTGACTTTTGTATGGCTTCGGCTCAGAAAGGCCTTCAGGCCATGACGGGTCTTTCCTTTATCGTAGGTGATGAATCCCTGATACGTGCTTCAAGGGATTATCCGAAACGTTCCTACTATTGTAACCTCTATTTACAATACGATTACTTTGAGAAGACGGGTGAGATGCATTTTACTCCTCCTGTTCAAACCGTTTACGCTGCCCGTCAGGCTCTTGATGAATATTTTGCAGTAGGTGAAGAGGCTAAATTCGCCCGTCACAAGAGGGTCTTTGAAGCCATCCATAAAGGTTTGCAAGAGCTTGGTCTTCAGTATGCGATCAAACGTGAATGGCAGTCGGGTCTTGTTGTTTCTGTATTGTATCCTGATGATCCCCTCTGGGATTTTGATAAGGTTCATGATTACTGCTATGAACGTGGCTTTACGATCTACCCGGGTAAGATTTCCACAACGAATACATTCCGGCTTTGTGCGTTGGGAGAGATTGATGTGGAGGATATTGAGAGGTTCTTTGAGGTGATGAGGGAGGCATTTTCTTTAATTAAAAATATTACTAATCTATGAAAGCTGTTATTTTAGCAGGAGGGTTCGGATCTCGTTTAAGTGAGGCTACTAATTTGATACCTAAGCCAATGGTGGAAATTGGGGGAAAGCCAATACTTTGGCATATTATGAAAATTTATAGTTATTATGGTATTAATGAATTTATTATTTGCTGTGGCTATAAACAATATGTCATAAAAGAATATTTTGCAAACTATTTTCGTCATAATTGTGATATGACAGTTGATCTATCTAATAATAGCACTACTATTTTAGATAATCATTCAGAGAACTGGAAAGTAACTATGATAGATACTGGGGTGAATACAATGACTGGAGGACGTGTAAAACGCATCCAGAAATATGTAGGAAATGAATGTTTTTTGTTGACTTATGGTGATGGTGTTGCAGATCTTGATATATCTGATACGATAAAAGTGCACAAAGAATCAAAAGCAATTCTTTCTCTTACAGCTTATAAACCTCACGGAAAATTTGGCTTATTAGATATATCTAGTGAGACGAATATGGTGAAATCATTCCTGGAAAAACCGGATGGTGATGGAAACTGGATAAATGCAGGCTTTTTCGTTTGTGAACCAAAAGTCTTTGATTATATACCTGCTAATGATGATTCTATCGTCTTTGAAAAACAACCGTTAGAATCGATTGCCCGCGATGGTAAAATGTATGCTTATAAACACTGTGGCTTTTGGAAGCCGATGGATATGTTAAGGGATAATATAGAACTGAATGAAATGTGGAATAATGGGAAAGCCCCTTGGAAAGTTTGGTAGTATATGAGTGTAGATGTATTTAATAACTTCTATAGAGGAAAACGGGTTCTTGTTACCGGCCATACTGGTTTTAAAGGTTCATGGCTTTCTATCTGGTTATACGAATTAGGTGCTGAAGTGGTAGGTGTCAGTTTGGATCCTATTACAGAACGAGATAACTATGTTCTTTCTGGTATAGGACAAAAAATTAAGGCGGATATTCGTGCCGATATTTGTGATGGCGAAAGTATGAAAGGTATCTTTCAAGAATACCAACCTGAAATAGTCTTCCATTTGGCAGCCCAACCATTGGTACGTCTCAGTTATAATATTCCTGTTGAAACATATGAAACAAATGTAATGGGAACGATTCATATACTTGAAGCCATTCGCGTAACAAATAGTGTTAAAGTAGGAGTAATGATAACTACGGACAAATGTTACGAGAATAAAGAACAAATTTGGGGATATCGTGAAAATGAACCGATGGGGGGATACGATCCTTATTCAAGTAGTAAAGGAGCTGCTGAAATAGCGATTGCTTCCTGGCGTCGCTCTTTCTTTCATCCTAAACAGTACAAGAAGCATGGTAAAAGCATCGCTAGTGTACGCGCAGGAAATGTAATTGGTGGTGGTGATTGGGCATTAGACCGCATAATTCCAGATTGTATAAAAGCTTTAGAAGCAGGAAGGACTGTTGATATTCGAAGTCCTAAAGCAATTCGCCCTTGGCAACATGTACTTGAACCTCTGAGTGGATATATGCTTCTTGCACAGAAAATGTGGGATGAGCCGACTCAATATTGTGAAGGTTGGAATTTTGGTCCTAGAGCAGAATCTATTTCTACCGTATGGGATGTTGCTAGTAGGGTCGTGGAGAGTTTTGGATGTGGTGAATTAAGGGATTTGTCTGACCCGAATGCTTTACATGAGGCTGATTTATTAATGCTGGATATTTCTAAAGTAAAATTCCAACTGGGCTGGGAGCCAAGAATGAATATTGATCAAACAGTAAGATTGACTGTAGATTGGTATAGAAGATATCAAAAAGAAGAAATGTATAAAGTTTGTGTGGAGCAAATAGAAAAGTATATCCGATGAAAATAACTATTATAGGAGGAGGAAGTGGAATGCTTTCGAATAGCATTGGAACTGTTTTGAAAAAAGTTGGCTATTTTATTCAGGTTATCGGTAAGAGTTCTCCTGTAGCATTTGCTCCTGATGTATTTATAAGAAAAAATCTTTTAGAGGATGCCGTTTATATTACGGAGTTATTAGATTCAGATGTTATTATATATGCAGCGGGAGCGGGTGTACAAGCAGCAGTGCCAATAGCGGCAAATACAATGTATACAATGAATTTGCTGGTACCTATAAAACTCTGTTTATTATTGAATGAGCATAATTATCTGGGGACTTTTGTATCTTTTGGAACTTATATGGAGATTGGATGTAATGATGAAATGTATAAATCATTTAATGAAGATGAACTTTTGCATTCTTGTCTTCCTGTAACTAATGATTATGTCCTTTCTAAACGGCTTTTTACACATTATATACATAATGCAAATTTCGTTTTTAGAAAATATCACTTTGTTTTACCTAATCTCTTCTCAAGAGATGAAGTTGGAACAAGATTGTTACCTTATGTTGTTAATTATCTGAGAGAGAGAAAAAAATGTAATAAAGTTGAGCAACCTCGGTTTTCTTCTGGTTCTCAGATTCGACAGTATGTGTTTATAGAAGAAGTGATAGAGGCTATTTTTAAATGTATTGAAGGTGAAGTAGTAAGTGGAATATACAATATTGGTGGTGGTCAGACAGCTACAATAAGGGAATTCATAGAAGAACTTTTCAATGCTTTTTGTGTAGATGTAGATGAACACATGTTTGGAAAAGAATTAAGAAGAGACAATGATATATTATCACTCTCATTGAATGATGCCAAACTTTACAAGGCTATACATTATTCTCCTATAATTAAGATAACAGATATATATCATGAGTAGTATAAATATAGAATCCAAAATCAAGATAATCTCTCGAAGAAAAATTTCAGATAATAGGGGATGGTTTTTAAAGATAATTGATGGAAAAGAAAATTCATTACCTAATTATACAGGTGAAATATACATCGTGAGTGCCATATCAGGGGAATCTCGTGGAGGACATTATCATAATAGAGCGATTGAATGGTTTACTTTGGTTGAGGGAAGCGCTGTTTTAAAACTTGAAGATATTCGGACTAATGAAAAAAAGGAAATTTATTTGAATGATCAAGAGCCTGTTACCGTGTTTGTCCCTCCACATATAGCACATGAGTTTATAAATATAGATAGTGTTCCATTTATTGTGATTGCATACACTGATCAGTTATACAAACCAGAAGATACAATCCAATATATACTGAAATAAGATATGGATACTTTTTCATTGTTTTTGATTACTCGTAATCGTCCTCATTTATTAAAACTGGCATTAAATTCTGTACTAAATCAGACCATCTCTAATTTTCCAATCATTGTTTCTGATAACTCTACAAACAATGAAACGAAAGAAATGGTAGAATCTCTCTATTTAAATCAATCTAATATTATTTATCGGAAAAGAGAAAGAGAATATGGTTTAATAGAACACTGGAATAAAGTTTTGTCAGAAGTCCGTAGTGAATATTTTATGATATTTCATGATGATGATGTAATGCATCCTGATATGATTAGGACAATGCTTAACATAATAAAAAAGGATCATTCATTAGCTTTTATTGCCACAAATGCAAGAATTATAAAAAAAGGTAGAATATGTTATTCTAAATATAAGGGAAAAGAGAAAATAATGCGATTGAAAGAAGCTAGAGAACTTTTTCAGATGTATGCAGTGGGAAATTGGATTCCTCCCTTTCCGTCTTACATATATTCAAAATCTATTGCTGATAATATGAGATTTGCAGAAGATAAAGGTGGAAAATATTGTGATGTTGCTTTTCTTTTAGATGCTTTTGATCTGGGGAATTTAGCTATTATTACAAAACCATATATGGATTATTATTATCATGATGGGCAAGTAAGCCAATTTAACGATTATTTTCAAAGAATAAAATTGATAAATTATGTACGTCAAAAGATGAGAATATCTCCTCACGATCGTCCTTTAGTTAATTTTAAATTAATGAATCTTTATTGTTGGATTAATAATTTGGTTAGAAATTCCGATGATTTAGTTTCGAAAAAGAGATTCATCAATTGTCTTAAAATCTTTCTTAAACATAGAAAGTATATGTATGTTTTCAAATTGTTAGGGTGTATTATTCTTAGAGAAAAAATGAAATGCGGCAAATTGTAACTTGTACAGGACATGGAGGAACAGGCTCTTCCTTTATTACAGATTTTTTTAAAGAATTTGAAAATGTAAAATCAACAGGAGATTTTGAGTTTACATTGAGTTATGACGTTGATGGTATTTATGATTTATATCATAATATAAGTCATTATAGCGGTTTCCATATAGCTGAATCTTTTGATCGTTTTGATAAATTGTGTAGTGATATTCGTAAATCGTATAAAAATACATTGGGATGTGATATATATCCTTTGTTAAAAGATTATATCTCTGCAATTACAGAGGTTGACTGGAATGGATTTTGGCCTGAGCATGTAAGGCGTGAACCATATATAAAAAAAATTCTTTTGTATTATCTTCCTAACATAATACAGAGAAATCTAAATAAAATTGTAAAATTTAATGGTGATTATGAATATGTTGATAGAACAATTAGGCAGTCTATGAGACTTTCTGTTGATTCATCGTTGTTTTTACAGGAAACAAGAAAGTTATATAATAAAATTTTTGATATTGTTGATGATTCTAATGAATGTACACATCTGGTATTAGACAGACTGGTACCTCCTACAAATATAGAAGATTACATGATATTCATTGATAATTTGAAGGTTGTGGTTGTGGATAGAGACCCCAGAGATTTATACCTATTGAATAAGAAATATTGGCATGAAGGATGGATTCCAGAAGATGTTGATAAATTTATTAAGCTATATCGTTTCCATCGTTTAAGAGATAAAGAAAGAGACTTAATAGAAGATCATTCGTCTATTTTAAGAGTGAAATTTGAGGATGGTATTTTTGATTATGATAATACAAGTGCCCAATTATGTGATTTTGTAGGAGTAAATAGAGGAAGGCATACAAAGAAAATGCAGTTTTTTAATCCGGATATTTCGAGAAAAAATGTTCAATTATGGAAATATGAGAAATGTTATTTTGCAGATGTTCTGAAGATAGAAAAAGAGTTAACGGAATTTTTATATATAGTTTAGAGTTATGGAACAGATTTGGAAAGTTGCAGTATATAGTGCTACTACCCACCCTTTAATAAAACATTTTCCCAAGCAAATTCCTAAATGGGGGAATTGTGAGTTTATCTTAAACTCGGGTAGTGAAGACTGTGATTGTTTATTTGTCATTGATTCTATTTTAGGGGATATTCCTGTTAAATGTGGAAAAGAAAATACTTTTTTATGTATTTGTGAGCCGGCTTCTGTTAAGTTATATAGCTCTAAATATATTAATCAATTTGGTAATATTGTTTCATTTAGAAATTTTTCTCGTTATAAAGGAAATACCATTTCTTCATTTCCATTATTGCCGTGGATGGTAGGCTCTAAATTTGATTTTGATTTAAAAGCTTGGGATAAAGATAATTTCTTAGATTATGATACTTTACAACAAAGAGTAACTTGTGATAAAAAGAATAAAGTTGCGGTGATTACTTCAAATAAAACATTGACTCGAGGACATCGTCAGCGATTGGATTTTATATTGAAATTAAAATCAATAATACCAGATCTTTTGGATATTTATGGTGAAGGCTTTGATTTTGTTATAGATAAATATGATATCTATTCAAAATATAAGTATGTGTTGGCTTTCGAGAACTGTCGAGAAAAAGGATATTGGACCGAGAAGATTGCTGATGCCTATTTATGTGAAGCTTTCCCTTTTTATTGGGGGGCTCCTGACTTATCTAATTATTTTTCAGAAGCTGCTTATGAAGAAATTGATATGTCTTCTGTTGATTTTGCCGCACAAAAAATGAAACAGTATATCAAAAGTAATTATTATGAAAATAAACTTCCGATGATTTTAGAAGAAAAAAAGAAAATATTGAACAATTATAATCCATTCATAAGAATATCTCAAATTCTTGAAAATCGCATTGTAGAGTCAAAATCTGCAGATTATTGTCTTTTTCAAGAAAAAAAAACATGGATTCATAAGATAAGACAACTTTATTATCGTACTATTAAATAAAATATAATTCATAAGTATGCTGATTTATAATCAACTTAGGCGATTAAAAACTTTATTGGTAAATATAAAAAGATTCTATTGGAGTATTTCTCCTAAAGGCTTTGTTCCAAATATAAATTTTGATTATGTAGAAAAGCAAAAAAAAGTTTTGCTATCTTATTCTTCTTGTTCTTTTTCATATGATTATCCTTCTGTTTTATATCATTCAAATTCAAGAGAAATTACTCAATTTATAAAAATATTGATTGAGTTAGATTTTTGTGTAGACGTTATTGATTGTGATTATCCCTTTCCTAATAAAGTTATAGGGAGAAAAACGTATGACGTCGTGATTGGATTTGGAGAACCATATAAGTTGGCGTGTCTGAATTCTCCTAATGCTATTAAAATATTTTATTTAACCGAAAATTTACCTTCTTATGTAGCCGAAAAGAGTAAAGAGAGATATATGTACTATAAGAAAAGAACAAAAAATAGACGGATTGGTATCCGTAGAGATGCTACTCTTTTTAAAGAAGAATATTTATATCTATCTGATTTTGTAATTGAGTTAAGAGCTAGTCCTCTAAATTTAGATAATATTACTGAATATTGTATTTCTCCTACAGGACTAATTAATAGTAATTATGTCTGGATGGATAAAGATTTCAAAAAAGCAAAAAGAAATTTTTTATGGTTTGGATCAAGTGGAGCAATACATAAGGGACTGGATATTTTGGTTGATATCTTTAAGAGGCTACCTGATCTTAATTTGTATATATATGGATTGGATAAATCAGAGTCTTTTGTATTAAAAGCAAAATCTGATAATATACATGTTTGTGGAATTATTAATGTGAATAGTCCATTATATTTAACTGAAATTGTGGAGCGTTGTGCTTTCGTAATTCTACCTAGTTGCTCAGAAGCACAATCTACTTCAGTGATTACTAATATGTTACATGGATTAATTCCGATTGTAAGCCGTGAGTGCCAGTTTCCTAAATTTCCATTTGGATTTCAATTAGATAATTACACAGTGGAATATGTTGCTGAAGTGGTTAATGTTGTTGCGGAACTTTCGGTTGAAGAATTAAGAGATAGAAGTTATAAAACCTATATTTACGCAAGAGAACATTATGTTATAAAAGCTTATGCTTCTAAATTGAAATCTATTTTAGAAAATATTATACTTAATGGTGTTGGGCATAATGAGAATAATAGGAAATAATAAAGTAGATCGGAATTTATTGAGAGGTATGTTTTCTGTGCTTGGAGCCACTGGACTAGATGCGATTTGTCGTTTATTAGTGGTAATGATTTTAGTGCGGTATTATTCTAAAGAGTCATTTGGTGTTTGGGCTGCTATAACTTCTGTTGCCGCTATTGTAGTCACAGGAGATTTTGGAATAATAAATGCATTGAGAAATAAGATTAGTCAATTATTAGTGGAAGAAAATGAGAGTAATGTTATTTCTCAGAAATATTTCTATTCTGCCTTCTATTTCTTTTTATTAATTGCTATCGTTTTAGCATTATTATTGTTGTGCTTTACACCATATATTCCTTTTGAATCTTTGTTTAAAACAAATGATTTTGAGTTACAATCTATTGGCGTTAAAATATTAATTTATGTACAAATTATTTTTGTGTTTACTATTCCTTTGACTATTGGAAACTCTTTATATTTTACTTTTCAAGAATCACATTTTAGTGCGCTATTTACTTCTCTACAAGCGGTTTTTACTGTTCTGATTATATATATACTTTCATTGTGCCATGTTTCAATTGTATTTATTTCAATAGCATATTTTCTTATCAATACTTTATTTTCTTTTTGGGGGACTCTATATTTTGTATTTAGGCATAAATGGTTTCATTTTAAAGTTAGTTGGAGAGATATTTATAAGTGTAATATTGAACTGTTTAAAGTAGGAATAAAATTTATGAGTTTACAATTGTCATCTAGTTTTTTGCAAAATGCAGGTACTATAATTGCAAGTGCTGTTCTTGGAGTTAAAATAGCGGCAGATTATAGTATGTATACTAAACTATATACATTGGGAATAGCGATATTTCAGAGTGTTTTTAATCCTTTGTGGGGAAGTTATGCTGCTGCTATCTATCGGAGAGACTTTGTGTGGTGTCAAAGAACTTACTATTACAATCTGAAAATTATTTTTTTTATATTTATCAAGATTACATCATTAGTGAGAATTGAGTGACTATTCTGTT
>OHLZ01000468.1_pt1 | contig 15618 bp, 14 predicted proteins | sample 1569211 | NCBI WGS metagenome assembly OHLZ01 (sample SAMEA3879606, study PRJEB24766) | human gut metagenome | biome: human-associated habitat; feature: feces | place: USA | collected 1985/1987
CGGTGATCGGGCTCTGGTTGGATACTCTCCGCTGATGCCGGCGCAGCAGCTGCAGGCAACTGATGCAAACGGCGCTGTAACGAAAGAAGCAGTGATTGTCAACATTTCAGTTGCAGCCCTGGGCAACGTTCAGAACATCCAGCTGTATTTCTACAATGAGACAACCCATGCATGGGAACTGGCAGCTGTAAACAGTGTTGATTATGCGACCAACACAATCAACGTTACGATGCCGGGCAACGCCATATTTACACTGGTTCATAAGAACTAATCTGTAGATAGGCGGAAAGCGGCAGGAACCTGTTTGGGAAAGCCTGCTGCTTCCCTAAAACAATAAAAATAATTTCTAAATTTCTAACTTTGAGTGGGACAGACCATTACAAGACCAATACAGATAAATGGTCGTGACCCGTCAATGTCAAATAAGAAAGTCAGATTCGTTAGATTATCGGAACGAAAACGAACTGGCGGAATATACCCGAAAACAAAATATCGTTGATTTTGCCGGAAACGGATAAGGGATTTATCTGGAATATAGGTTTCATCCAGAGAACAGGGCAAAAATTGACAAGGGGGAAGAAGTATGTACAAAAGAAATTCGGGCGGCTGGATGAAACACGTTGATTTTATCATCCTGGATATACTCTGCCTGCAGGCAGCACTGACGCTTGCATATGCGTGCAGTGGGTATGGATGGGATATATACACACCGATCTTATATCGGAATGTGGCTATGTTTCTGGGACTGGCAGATCTGATGCTGCTCATATGCCGGGAAACGATGAAAGGCGTGATACGGAGAGGACATTTCCGGGAATTTACCATGACGGTAAAGCAGGCAGTTTTTATAGAAGGAATTGCACTTTTATATCTGTTCCTTTTACAGGAAGGGCAGAACTATTCGAGGCCGGTATTGCTTCTGATGCCGGTATGCTACAGCGTTGTGGCATATGCAGTCCGGGAGCTCTGGAAATGGCACCTACAGAAGAAAAAGACGAGCGACGAGGGAAAAAGCGCCCTTCTGATTGCAGCGAGTGAAGATGTCGTCGAGCGCGTCGTCAAAACAATTAAAGAAAATAACTATGCACAATATATAGTTGCAGGTGTTTCTCTCATCGGAGGTGGAAAATATTCCGTCGGAGAGAAAATAGATGGAGTTCCGGTCGTGGCAGAGGAAGCGGGTATTCCGCACTATGTCTGTCAGGACTGGATCGATGAAGTCCTGGTGGTCACCTCAGACGAGGTGCCGTATCCGGGAAAGCTTTTAAGCTGATGGAAACCGGCGTGACGGTGCACCTGAGTCTGGCAAAGGTAATGAGTGAGCCGGGGAAAAAACAGTTTGTCGAAAAGATAGGACCGTACACGGTGCTGACAACCAGCATCAACTATGCGTCCTCCTTCCAGCTTTTCTTAAAGCGCGCAATGGATATCATGGGCGGTCTGGTCGGCTGCACAATTACAGTACTATTGCTTCCGTTTGTCGGCACAGCAATCTACCTGGCGTCCCCGGGACCGATCTTCTTCGCCCAGGAGCGTGTTGGTAAAAACGGAAAACGGTTCAAGATGTATAAATTCAGAAGCATGTACATGGATGCCGAGGCACGAAAAGCAGAGCTGATGAAAGATAACCGACTTGGCGATGGAAAGATGTTCAAACTTGATTTCGATCCGCGTGTTATCGGAAACAAGATCCTGCCGGATGGAAGCCACAAGACCGGAATCGGCGATTTCATCCGCCGTACCAGTTTAGATGAATTTCCGCAGTTTTTCAATGTGCTGAAAGGTGATATGTCGATCGTCGGCACGCGCCCGCCGTTGATTTCGGAAACCAATCTTTATGAGCTGCATCATAAAGCCCGGCTGGCGATCAAGCCGGGGATTACCGGGATGTGGCAGGTAAGCGGTCGGAGTGACATTACCGATTTTGAAGAGGTTGTAAGGCTTGACCGAGAGTATATCAGTAACTGGAATATCGGGATGGATATCAAGATACTGGTGAAGACGGTGATGGTGGTTTTGAAGGAGGATGGATCGATGTAATGACCGGTAGAAGAAGAGCCCAGAGACGGATTGGATGCTTGGATAATAAATGTCTACGGGGCAAACAGAAGCAACGTAGCATAGTCAAAAAAGACCCGATTTTCACACTCAACATACCGAAGATTCGTTGCAAAACGCCCTGATATATGAGGCGAAAATGGGTGATATTTACACAGTTTACCGGTGGATGAGGAACGCATAGTGGGAAGGATAAGGCGGATGTGGGTGGAATGAGAAAAATGGTGACTCAGATGATAAATACATCAAAAATCCATGAGCTTATCACCTACTCTGCTAATGTTCTATTGAGTACACTATCGCCGGTAAATATGAGGGCTACTTTTCTTATGAGGGCTACTTTTCTGCGGTTTATTGAGTCATGAAAAAATGGCGATTTCTACTTCGCAACTTTTCTGTTGAGTAGACCTGTCGTGTAGATGATAGGTACATAAAGACGGGGTGTCGAGGGTAGAAAATCTGCATGATTTGTTCATAGTGGCGAAATGGATGTGGTTGAAAGTGGATGATGTATACAGTTTCAACAACATATACGCGCCTGCGCCCTTTGAGTGTATAAAACAGCACTTCGCAAAAATGGGGTATGAGCATGGACGGGGGTTGACAGTATAAAACAACACTTCGATGATTGCAAAAGCAAGACAGGTGTACTCGATAAACCGGAAAAAAGTAGAAATAGTGGAAAGTCATAAATTTGGAAAATAGATGGTGGGAGAGGACATGATGAAGGAGAAACTCAGGGTGGCGATGTTCGGTCAGAAACGCCTTTCACGAGAAGGCGGCATCGAAATCGTTGTAAAAGAGCTTTGCACTCGGATGGCACGAGATGGATGTCAGGTGACTTGTTACAACAGGTCAGGACATCATGTGAGTGGGGCAGAGTATGATAGGAAAATTGAATATGAAGGAATCTGTCAAAAATCCGTTCCAACCATTGAGAGAAAGGGCCTGGCTGCTGTATCATCTTCTGCTTTTGCTGCACTTTATAGTGCATTTGGAAAATACGATGTGATTCACATTCACGCTGAAGGACCTGCATTTTTTGCGTGGCTTCCAAAGATGTTTGGAAAAAGGGTTATCGTGACGATTCATGGCATTGACTGGCAACGTGAGAAATGGCAGTCAGGGTTAGGCTCCAAATTTATCCGTCAGGGCGAAAAAAATGCCGTGAAGTATGCGGACGAAATTGTTGTTCTGAGTAAAGGTGTACAAGATTATTTTCGAGAAACCTATGGGCGAGAAACTCATTTTATTCCGAATGGGGTGAGTCGTCCGGTAAATCGAAAGGCGAATCTGATAACAGATCGATTTGGATTGACGAGTGATTCTTATATATTATTTCTTGGCAGGTTAGTGCCAGAAAAAGGCATCCGATATCTGATGGAGGCGTTTAAGAATGTCAAGACAGAAAAAAGGCTTGTTATAGCTGGTGGTTCCAGCGATACGGATTCTTTTGCAAGAGAGTTAAAAGATTTGGCAAAGGATGATCCCAGAATCATATTCACGGGCTTTGTTCAAGGAAACCTGCTAGATGAACTATACAGCAATGCTTATATCTATACACTGCCTTCAGATCTGGAAGGAATGCCACTGAGTCTGTTGGAAGCAATGAGTTATGGAAACTGCTGCCTGGTGTCTGATATTCCTGAATGTTCAGAGGTCGTGGAAGACAAGGCACTGATTTTTAGAAAATCGGATGTAGGTGACCTTCGAGAAAAATTGCAAGATGCCTGCGACCATCCGGAAGATGTCATGAAACTAAAAAAACAGGCAGCAGATTTTATCTGCGGAAAGTATGACTGGGATGATGTTGTTGAAAAAACATTAAATCTGTATAGGGGAGAACGATGATGTGAGTGTTAATAATCAACAATCTCCTCTAACCGAACGCAGGTAGTGAGATGTACATAGTGAAAACGCCGGAAAAATAGCGTATTTACGGCACTTTTCGAGAGATGAGTAGAGCTGCGAGAGCAGTTTTTATCTTGCCACCTGGGTTTGGTAACAGCAGATGATTTTATCATAAGAACTTTCAGTATCACTACCTGCGTTTGTATGGAGCACTCTGGTTTATGAATAACATATTGGAAGTGCTTCATCTGAACAGAGGTAGTGAAATAGAACATAAAAGGGAAAATACATGAATAAACAGATTGCGGTAAAAACAAGAGAAAAGTGGGTCGATGATATAAAAGTCATTGCTTGTATATTGGTTGTGCTAGGTCATTTTTTCCAAAGCATGACGAAGGCAAATATTTTGCCTGAAAATGATTTGTACAAATGGTTTAACACAACGATTTACTACTTCCATGTGCCACTGTTCTTTATCTGTAGTGGATACCTTTATCAGAAGTACAGCAAGGTAACTAGTGTGGGAAATTGGTACAGAAATATAGTGAAAAAAGTGCTGGCACTTGGCGTACCATATGCAACTTTTACGACTGCTACATGGGTGCTGAAAAAAGTGTTTTCAAGCAGTGTCAACGACCAAATCGGTGGTCTAAGAGAAACATTGTTTCTTCATCCAACAGCACCGTACTGGTATCTGTACGCATTGTTCTTCATCTTTCTTATTACGCCGACTTTTAACAGTGTGAAAGCAGCCGCAGTTGGATTGGTAGTTGCATTAGCTGCAAAAGGCCTAATTTTGACGGGGGGGGGACGGCGTTTACGCAGTATCAACAGTTCTCTCAAACGAAATTTGGTTTGTGCTCGGTATGAGCATTTGTGTATTTAATGTGCAGCTAAAAGGGAGAAGAATGCGGAGCCTTGTTTGTGATTTTGAGTGTGGTGGTGTATAGGGCAAAAATTAGTGGCGGTGTGATTCCTTTTGCAATGGGATTGTTGGCTTGTGTAGCCGTCATCCTGATGGTGGCGGGGGCTGAAAGAAGATTTGGCAGAGGTATGGATATTCTTGCAAAATACACAATGCCGATTTTTCTGATGCATACGTTGTTTGCGGCACCAATGAGATCAGTCTTACTGAAGTTGGGTATCGGAAGTTCTGTGATCCATGTGGTGCTGGGACTAGGAATTAGCTTTTTAGGTCCAATCATTGCAGCTTGGATTATGAAGAAAACGAAGTGGTTAGAGTTCTTCCTGTATCCGAATAAATTTTTGAAGATAAGAAATTGAGGAGTAAAAATATGAGCACAGTAACTTTAGATAATAAAACAATTTTAGTCACAGGTGCGGCGGGCTTTATAGGCTCCAATCTTGTGAAGAGAATCTACCAGGAGGCTCCTTCTGCTACGGTTATTGGCATCGACAATATGAATGCCTACTATGATGTGGCACTGAAAGAATTCCGCCTGAATGAGCTGGCCAAGTATCCTACATTCACTTTTGTAAAAGGCAACATCGCTGATAAGGCACTGATCACCGAGCTGTTTGAGAAGTACAAGCCGTCTGTGGTCGTCAACCTTGCAGCACAGGCTGGTGTGCGCTACTCCATCACCAATCCGGATGCTTATGTGGAATCTAACTTGGTCGGCTTCTTTAATATCCTCGAAGCCTGCCGTCATTGTGAGAGCCTGGAGCATTTGGTTTATGCTTCTTCCTCCTCCGTCTACGGCTCTAATAAAAAGGTTCCGTACAGCACAGATGATAAGGTGGATAATCCTGTTTCCCTTTATGCAGCCACCAAGAAATCTAATGAGTTGATGGCACACGCATACTCCAAGCTCTACAACATTCCGTCCACTGGTCTGCGTTTCTTTACCGTGTATGGTCCTGCAGGTCGTCCGGACATGGCCTACTTCGGATTCACCAACAAGCTGGTGAAGGGCGAAACTATCAAAATCTTCAACTATGGCAACTGCAAGCGTGATTTTACTTATGTGGATGACATCGTTGAGGGTGTTGTCCGTGTGATGAAGAAAGCACCGGACAAGAAGAACGGTGAAGATGGGCTGCCGATTCCGCCGTATGCAGTTTACAACATTGGTAATCAGAACCCTGAGAACCTGCTAGACTTCGTGCAGATTCTGAGTGAGGAGTTAGTAAGAGCGAAAGTTCTGCCGGAAGATTATGACTTCGAGGCACACAAGGAACTTGTTCCGATGCAGCCGGGTGATGTGCCTGTGACCTATGCAGATACCAGCGCACTGGAGCGTGACTTCGGATACAAGCCGAGCACAAGTCTGCGGACTGGATTAAGAAATTTCGCTGAGTGGTACGCTGAGTTTTATAAATAAGGAAAGTTTTATATTGGCACTTTGCTGATTACAAATAAAGGAGATAAATATCATGAGAGAATTTAAGGATTTGAAGATTGCTGTGGCTGGTACGGGTTATGTGGGCCTTTCCATTGCGACGCTGCTGTCTCAGCATCATAAAGTGACTGCTGTGGACATTGTTCCTGAGAAAGTGGAACTGATTAACAACAAGAAATCTCCTATTCAGGATGAATATATCGAAAAGTATCTGGCGGAAAAAAAGTTGGATCTGACAGCAACTCTGGATGCTAAGGAAGCGTATAGTGACGCTGATTTTGTAGTGATCGCTGCTCCTACAAATTACGATAGCAAGAAGAATTTCTTTGACACCAGTGCGGTAGAAGCCGTCATCAAGCTGGTCATTGAGTACAATCCGGAAGCCATTATGGTTATCAAGAGTACGATTCCTGTTGGTTACACTGCAAGTGTTCGTGAGAAATTCCACTGCGACAACATCATTTTCAGCCCGGAGTTTCTGCGTGAGAGCAAGGCTCTGTACGATAATCTTTATCCTTCCCGTATCATTGTAGGTACTGATGTGGATAATGCTCGTCTGGTGAAGGCAGCACACACTTTTGCAGAACTCCTGCAGGAAGGCGCAATTAAGGAGAACATTGACACTCTGTTCATGGGCTTTACCGAGGCAGAGGCTGTTAAACTGTTCGCCAACACCTATCTGGCATTGCGTGTCAGCTACTTCAACGAATTGGATACTTATGCCGAGATGAAGGGGTTGAACACTCAGCAGATCATCAACGGTGTTTGCCTGGATCCGCGTATCGGCACTCATTACAATAACCCGTCCTTTGGCTACGGTGGATACTGCCTGCCGAAAGACACCAAGCAGCTGCTGGCGAACTACGCCGATGTACCGGAAAACCTGATTGAGGCTATTGTTGAGAGCAATAGAACTCGTAAAGACTTCATCGCCGACCGTGTTCTGGAGATTGCTGGTGCTTATGAAGCGAATGACAGTTGGGATGAGAGCAAAGAAAAAGAAACCGTGATTGGTGTATATCGCTTAACTATGAAGAGTAACAGTGACAACTTCCGCCAGAGTTCTATCCAAGGTGTCATGAAGCGTATCAAGGCCAAAGGTGCAACTGTGATCATCTATGAGCCGACGCTGAAAGATGGCGAGAAGTTCTTCGGATCAGTGGTGGTTAATGATTTGGGCGAGTTTAAGAAAAAGAGTCAGGCAATCATTGCAAACCGCTACGATAAGAGCTTGGACGATGTGAAGGATAAGGTTTATACAAGAGATATCTTCCAGAGGGATTAAGGATATGAAAATTTTACTGGTTAATTATAGATATTTTATTTCGGGTGGACCGGAAAAATATATGTTCAACATTAAAAAGATGTTGGAGGATAATGGTCATGAAGTGATTCCGTTCTCCATCCATTCTAACAAAAATGTTGAAACAGAGTATTCCAAATATTTTGTAGAGCCGATTGGAAGCCGTGACGCAACTTATTTTGAAGAATGTAAAAAGACCCCAAAGGTCATCTGGCAAATGCTGACTCGCAGTATCTATTCCACTGAGGTTGAGAAAGCTATTAAGAAAGAAATCAAAGATGTAAAGCCGGATTTGGTATATATCATCCACTTTGTAAACAAGCTTTCACCGAGCGTGATTTGCGGTGCAAAGAAGATGGATGTTCCGGTAGTGCTGCGACTGTCAGATTACTTTTTACTGTGTCCGAGATTTGATTTCATGTACAACAAGAAACCATGTGAAGAGTGCCTTACGAAGGGGTATAGGACCTGCATAAAGAAAAGATGTGTAAAGGGGTCGCTGTTTGCATCGGTCGTTCGAGTTTTTTCTATGAAAGTACATAAGGCGATGAATGTATATAAAGGTGTGGATGCATTTATTACACCGTCTGAGTTTTTAAAGAAGAAACTGATTGAGAATGGTTTTGATGAAAATAAAATCACCTGTATTCCGACATTTACGGCAAGTAAATCAGAAGTCGGCAAGCCACAGGTTGGAACATATGGTTTGTATTTTGGACGTGTGACAGAGGAAAAAGGTGTTGATACTGTTGTCAAAGCATATGAGATGATGCCAAATCGCCATGTAAAAATAATGGGCGATGATACAACAGACGAGGCGAAAAGATTAAAGGCATATATCAAAGAAAAGAACATTAAGAATGTTGAGTTCTTGGGCTTCAAAGCTGGAGAGGAATTGGAAGAGATCATCAAGGGCGCACGATTCACACTGATTCCGTCTATTTGGTATGATAACCTTCCAAATACTGCATTGGAGTCTTTTCAGTATTCAAAACCGGTTATTGCGAGCAATATCGGAAGCTTACCAGAACTTGTTTTGGATGGCGTTAATGGTTATCTGTTTAAGCCTGCCGATGCTCGGGAACTGTGCGAAAAGGTTGCCTTGCTGGACGACAATGCTGTGGTAGAGAAAATGGGAGCTGCAAGCCGGGCTAGATTAGAAGATCGGTTTGCACCGCAGACTCATTATAATACCTTGATGCGTATTTTTGATTCTGTAAGGAGAAAATGAAATGGATAGTGTTTTAAAAAAAGTAGTTAAACATCCTGAAAAAATAGTTTACGGCCTTGAACGAAAAGGATTGTTGGACTGGCTTTCAGAAAAAGAATATATAAAAATCACATACAGATTGGCGTTTGGACGTAAATTGAACCTGGATGATCCAAAGGCACTTACAGAAAAAATTAATTGGTATAAATTATATTATAGAGATCCACTTATGCGTAAATGTGTGGATAAATATGAAGTTCGTCAATATGTAAGAGAATCTATAGGTGATGCGTATTTAAACGAATGTTTTGGAGTATGGAACAGCATAGAAGAAATCGACTATAATGCTTTGCCTAATCAGTTTGTGTTGAAACCTACAAATGGAAGTGGAGATATTGTTATTTGTAAAAACAAGTCACATTTTAATTGGGAGGAAGCTAAAAGAACACTGACAAAATATAGTAAGCGTAGTTTTGCAACAAAGACAAAAGAATGGGCTTATTATGATGTGCCTTTCAGAATTATTGGAGAGAGATTAATAAAAAGTTCAGATGAAAATCAGATAAAAGACTATAAATTTTTCTGTTTTAATGGTGAACCGGAATTCTTATTTGTAGCAAGTGATAGAGGAACAGAGCATCTTAAGTTCGATTTTTTCGATAAGAAATGGAATAGGCTCCCCATTACTAATGCACATGAACATAATATGACTCTAAACAAACCCCAATACTTCAATGAAATGCTTGAAATAGCAAGAAAACTTTCAAAACCATTTCCGCATGTAAGAGTAGATCTTTATGAAGAGGAGAATAAAGTATTTTTTGGAGAACTAACATTTTATCATTTTGGTGGATTTACAAAATTTGAACCAGATGAGTGGGATTACAAATTAGGAGAGTATTTTGATTTGAAATCTATACAGAAAAAACACTAAAGATATCAGGTTCGAACTTTACTTGTTTTGCGTGTTAATTTTACTGTGCACTTGAAATAATGCTCTTTGCTCATCTGTTTGATAATGGTTTGATTCTATACATTTTTACGATAGTCTCAGTCATCTGTGATTCAATCGTGTTCTCAGTATGTGCAAAGTGGTTCTTAAATAAAATCGAAACATTCTTAAAAGAGAGAGTTAGGAGAGTTAATCATGTCTGAAGAAAAGAAGTTAAATGGTACGGTCATCGTCACTTATCGTTGCAATGCGCGTTGCTCTATGTGCAATCGCTATAAAGCGCCTTCCAAGCCGGAAGAGGAAATCAGCATCGAAACCATTAAGAAGCTGCCGAAAATGTACTTCACAAACATCACTGGCGGCGAGCCGTTTATTCGCACCGACCTGAAGGATATCGTGCGTGAACTGTACAAGAAGTCCGACCGTATCGTTATTTCCACGAACGGTTTCTTTACCGATCGTATCGTAGACCTGTGCAAGGAGTTCCCGCAGATCGGTATTCGTATCTCTATCGAAGGTCTGGAGCAGACCAATAACGAGATCCGTGGTCTGCAGAATGGCTACCAGCGTGGTTATGGCACACTGAAGAAGCTGCGTGAAATGGGTATGAAGGACGTCGGCTTCGGCATGACTGTTCAGGACAAGAACGCTCCTGACCTGGTTCCTCTGTACAAGATTTCCAATGAGATGGGCATGGAGTTTGCTACCGCCTCTCTGCATAACAGCTTCTACTTTGTTGAGGCAAAGAACATTATCCATGATCGTCCGATGGTTGCTAAGAACTTTGAGAATCTGGTCAACGAACTGCTCCGCAGCAACAGCCCGAAGAAGTGGTTCCGTGCTTACTTTAACCACGGTCTGATCAATTATATCTACGGCCAGAAGCGTCTGCTGCCTTGCGATATGAGCTTCGATACCTTCTTCATCGATCCGTATGGCGATGTTATGCCTTGTAATGGCACCAAGGACAAAGAGGTTATGGGCAACCTGAACAATCAGACTTGGGACGAGCTGTGGAACAGCTCGGAGGCTGAGAAGGTTCGTGCAAAGGTTCGCTGCTGCGACCGTGACTGTTGGATGATTGGTTCTGTTTCTCCGGCTATGCATAAGTATATCTGGAAGCCTGCTACTTGGGTTCTGGTACATAAGTTCAAGGCACTGTTCACCAAGCATCCGTACAGCATGTATGAGCTGAAGATTTGCCGTGATTATCGTGATGGTAAAGTTACTAAAGAGGATCTGGATAAGTGCAGCACCTGCGATATGAACTGTGTGATCAACAACGGTCTGAGTGAAGCTTCTAAGGAGCAGCTGAAGCATAAGACCGGCGAGGAAATCGTGGACGCTGATATCGCACAGCAGATGGAAAAATGATAACTTTGTGTCTAGATAAATATGAAAATTGCGATATTTATAGAGGGAAAGCGTGTAAAAGGTATAATATGAAAAAAGTAGCGATTGTTGCTCAAGGGCTAGGCGATGGCGGTGCTGAAAGAGTTGCTTCAATATTAGCAAATGGATTGTCAAAATACTATACAGTATTATTTGTAGCGGCTTATTCATCGGATAAAGAATATGTCCTAAATGATCATGTTCAGTATACATATATTGATGTTTCTGCTAAGAATGGGATTGAACGTTTGGAAAAACGAAATAAGAGAATTAAGAAGGTTATAAAAGAATTTGGGGCAGATGTAATTATCTCATTTGTGATTAACGAACTGTTATACTGTAATTTAAGTAACGTAGCACCAATTATTTATTCCTTGAGAATAGACCCTGCAAAAGTTTTAAAACAACGTATAAAAGGAAAAATGTGTTTGTTTTTGTATAGACGTGCGAATGCAATAGTTTTTCAGACGAGGGATGCAAAAAATAGTTTTGAAGAGAAAATTCAAAAAAAGGGGGTTGTTATAGGCAACCCATTAACGAGTGATTTGCCATACTGGAATGGTACTAATTGTAAAAGAGAAATAATTACTGCCTGTAGGTTGACAGAACAAAAAAATATCCCATTGATGCTAGAGGCATTTTCTGAATTCCATAAAACGCATCCGGAATTCAAATTAAAAATATATGGTAAGGGTTCCGAACTTAATAGACTTCTAGGTATGGTAAAATCGTTACAGCTAATGGAGTTCGTTGACTTTCCGGGGCATAGTACTGATATTCATGAAATTATGTCTAACGCAATGATTTTTACTCTGACAAGCGATTATGAGGGACTTTCAAATTCAATGCTTGAAGCATTAGCTATAGGAATACCAACTGTATGTACTGATTGTCCTCCGGGAGGAGCAGCAGAATACATTACAAATGCAGAGAATGGTTTTTTGGTTCCTGTTGGAGGTAAAAAGGAGATAGTGGAAGCTTGGACTAGATTAGCTAAAGATGAAGATTTGAGATGTGCGTTTTCCAAAAAATCTATGACGATTAGAGATGAGCTGGAAATGAATAGAATAATTGAGAAATGGCATTTGCTAATCGAAAATAGCTTTGGAGGAAAAAAATAATGAGGCTATATGTAGATGGCGATAAGATTATAACACCAAATACAGTGTTTACCCTATATTTTACTCTAATGTTTTGCCTGTATACAAACACATATGTTCAGTTGATTGCCCAAATAATGTTAATAGCATATGTCTTGATGCCTCTGTTGAAACGTGGCTATGTAAGAAAAAGTGAAATTAGTAATCTTCCTTTTTATATAGGGTGGTACGGAGCTTTTACCGTATTAATGTTTTTGTCAAGAGGTTGGGCATATAGCGTATATAGTGGTTCGAAAACGCTGATTACAGTGTTTAGAATATGCATTATGGGATTTGTGATTTTTATATATGCAAATTCTAAAGAGCGAGTAATCTCGATAATGCAGAGCTTTATTATTGCTTGTAGTGTAATGGGCGTAATGGCACTTTTTACGACTATTCTTTCGGGTGGAACGATTGGAACAACTTCTTTTGGTGTTGCAATTGGGCAGCACAGAAATCAGATAGGCGCTGTGGCGGCCCCACTATCCGTCTTATGTGCATATTTAAAAAAATACTGGAACATGAAATATGGAAATTTATTGTGTGTATATTTCTTGTTTTTAACTGTCTGCACAGGATCTCGCACATCCATTCTGCAGATTATAGTGATTTATGCAATTTGTATACTGCTAGAGAAAGATGCAAAAGTGGCGATAAAAAAGATTGCACTTGCAGTCCTTGGTATGATAGTAGTTGTAGTTTTGGTACAATCAATTCCGTATCTGTATGATATGATTTGGCTTAGAATTGAAAACGCAATTAATACAGTACTTGGTAAAGATTCATCTGATACTAGTGCAATGGGAAGAGATTTCTATAAAGCAATAGCTTTTATCATGTTCAAACAAAAACCATGGATTGGATATGGTGTGGATGGATTTGTTTGCTTTTTACGAGACCATCCTACAATTATGGGTGTGTATATGAAGCCGGTTTATTCTCATTGCAATTATTCAGAGTTGGCTGCAGATTTTGGAATTGTCGGACTGCTGTTATGGTATATCCCAATAGTGAGAATTTTCTACTGGGGATGGCAGACTAAATCAAGTGGTTATATTGAGGGGTGCATTTATGCGATTTTTGTATCCATTGTCATTTCGGACTATAGTAGATTTCCATGGGATACACATCTTTCAATGTATTTATTATTCATAATTGTTTTACTCATAAGATTTGATTTTTTGGATAAGAAGAGAGGTAATACTTAAATGGATGTTTTTAGAAAAGCAATATCTTTTATTAATCATAGAGGTGGTTTTGATTTTTTAAGTGATGAGTTGTATCTGAAGCTAATATATTGGCAGAAGATGGGGAAGAAATTAAATTTAAAAAATCCAAAACGCTTTAACGAGAAGTTACAATGGTTGAAACTGCATGATAGAAAGCCAGAATATTCTGTAATGGTTGATAAGTATGAAGTAAAGAACTTTGTGACGAGTAAAATTGGGTCTGCATATGTTATTCCAACATTAGGGGTGTGGGACAAATTTGAAGATATTGACTTTGGAGAGCTTCCGGATAAGTTCGTTTTGAAGTGCACACATGACAGCGGTGGACTTGTTATATGTAAAGACAAAAATAAATTAGATATGAAAGCCGCAAAAACCAAGATTAACAAATCGTTGCAAAATAATTACTATCTTCAAGGACGTGAATGGCCGTATAAAAATGTGAAACCGCGTATTTTGGCAGAAAAGTATATGGTTGATGAATCAGGATTTGAATTAAAAGATTATAAAGTAATGTGCTTTGAAGGCGAACCAAAATTGATCCAAGTTCACAGTGGGCGTTTCGCAAGTCATACGCAGGATTTTTATACTACAGAATGGGAGCACCTTGCAATAACACAAGGAGTACCTTTGTCAGATATACAGGTCGAAAGACCGGCTTGTTTACAAGAGATGTTGGAGATGTCTAGAATTTTAGCAGCAGGATTACATCAAGTCCGAGTAGATTGGTATTATGTTGAAGGGCAGCTTTATTTTGGTGAGATTACTTTTTTTGATGCGTCTGGATTTGATGATTTTGAACCAGATGAGTGGAATGAATTGGTGGGAAGTTGGATAAAAATCTCTGTTTAAAGAGCGTCAAGTGTAATTGAAAAAAGTGAGGTATCCAATGTGAGAAGTAAAAAAGCACTAATTAATTCAATATCATCATTGCTAAGTCAATTAGTTACAATTATATGTGGCTTTGTTTTGCCACGATTAATATTGAGTCAATTTGGCTCTAGTTATAATGGAATAACGTCATCTATTACCCAATTCTTGAACTGCGTGATTTTACTACGTGCTGGAGTTGGAGGTGTGACGAGAGCAGCATTGTATAAACCACTTGCTGACGGAGATAATAATCAAATTAGTGGAATTGTTAATGCAACTCAACAATTCATGAAAAAAGTATCCGCAATTTTCAGTATTCTATTGCTGGCGTTTGCTATAGTTTATCCTTTAATGGTTTTGGATGAGTTTGACTATTGGTTTTCTTTTTCACTTGTAATTATTTTAGGAATTAGTACAGTTGCTCAAAACTATTTTGGAATAACATATCAAATGTTAATTCAAGCAGATCAACGACAATACATATATTCAATCTTAACAATCGCGACAACAATACTAAATACTATTGTTGCGGCCATTTTGATTTTAAGCGGGGCTACAATTCACGTTGTTAAGCTGGGTAGTGCGATTGTTTTCATTATTAATCCAATCATTCTTAATCTTTATGTGAGAAAAAAATACAATATAAATAAAAATGTAGCTGTTAATAATACAGCAATTTCACAGAGATGGGATGCTTTTGCTCAGCAGGTTGCTGCATTTGTAAATAATAATACCGATGTCATAGTTCTGACGATGTTCGCAAACATTAGAGAAGTTTCTGTTTATACTGTTTATTATATGGTTGCAAATGGTTTAAGAAGAATAGAAGAGACATTGACAAACGGAATTGATGCTGCTTTCGGTAATATGATTGCAAAAAAAGAGGAAGATCTACTTAGAACAAATGTTAAATTAATGGAATTTATAGTGTTTTCGTCAGCAGGCTTTGTTTTTCTTTGCGGAGCACTTTTGATAGAACCTTTTGTAATGGTATATACAAAAGGAATAGACGACATATCGTATAGTAGAATTTGGTTCGGTGTATTGATGTGTTTAAATCAATATCTGTTTTGCGTGAGACTACCGTATCAAATGTTAGTTGAGGCTGCTGGCCATTTTAAGCAAACGAGAAATGGTGCAATTGTTGAGTGCGTTTTAAATATTGTTATTTCGGTTATTCTTGTTATAAAATGGGGGTTGATTGGTGTTACTATTGGAACATTTTGCGCGCTAGTTTATAGAACG
>OHLZ01000488.1_pt1 | contig 14741 bp, 12 predicted proteins | sample 1569211 | NCBI WGS metagenome assembly OHLZ01 (sample SAMEA3879606, study PRJEB24766) | human gut metagenome | biome: human-associated habitat; feature: feces | place: USA | collected 1985/1987
TCTCCCACTTGCCGGTGCAGGCGGTAGGGCTGCCCGCCGGGATGGCCCAGTAGGTGTCGAAGCCACGGAAGTGGTCGATGCGGAGCAGGTCGTAGATGCCGAGGGCGTGGCGGACGCGCCGGATCCACCAGGCGTATCCCGTCTGTTTATGATACGGCCAGTTATACAGCGGGTTGCCCCAGAGCTGGCCGTCTGCGGAGAAATAATCCGGCGGACAGCCGGCCACGCGGGCAAAGCTTCCCTGCGCGTCCAGCTCGAAGAGCTCGCCGCCCACCCATGCATCCACCGAGTCGGCAGAGACGTAGATCGGGATGTCACCCAGAATTTTCACGCCCTTGTCGTTGGCGTAGTCCTTGACCTTCTTCCACTGGGTGGCAAACTCGTACTGCAGGAACTTCCAGAAGCCGATCTCCTCTTCCTGCCCTGCTGCGAACTTTGCCAGCGCGGCGGCGTCCCGCAGGCGGTACTCCCGGGGCCACTCAGTCCAGCTCTTCATGCCGTTGGCGGTCTTGAGGGCCATGTAGAGGGCGTAATCATTCAGCCAGCTGTCGTTGGCAAGGGCGAAAGCGTAGTAGTCGTCGGGGTAGTAGTGGGCGCAGCCGTGGAGACCGGCGTACTTCTCGCGCCATGCGGCGTAGGCGGTGCGCAGCACTTTATAGCGGCTGGTGTAGAGAGTGCCGTAGTCCACCGAAAGCGGGTCATCACCCCACTTTTCCGCCTTGAGCTGGGCGGCGGTCAGCAGGCCGTCGGCCTTGAGGGCGTCGAGGTCGATGAAGTAGGGGTTGCCCGCAAAGGCAGAGCAGCTCTGGTAGGGGCTGTCGCCGTAGCCGGTGGGGCTGAGGGGCAGCAGCTGCCAGATGTTCTGGCCCGCAGCGGCCAGAAAATCCACGAACTTGAGCGCTTCGGCGCCAAAGCAGCCAATACCATAGGGGCCGGGCAGGCTGGACACCGGCATCAGGATTCCACTTTCACGCATGATGATACCTTCCTCGCTTTATATTCCGTTTGGGTTTCTGCTGTTTCCTATCATAACATAAGCGAAGACTATTTTCCACCGGCAAAAAACGTGGTATACTGGATTTTATCGGGAAGCATCCTTGCCCTCTCAGTCCGCTTCGCGTCCAGCTCTCCCAGAGGGAGAGCCTGAAACGTATCGGTCAGCTTTAAGTCTCTCCCTTTGGGAGAGGTGGCATTGCGCAAGCAATGCCGGAGAGGGCAAGCCGCCTTAATTTTCCGCACCAGCCACGATCTCGGTGATCTCCTGCGTGATGGCAGCCTGACGGGCGCGGTTGTAATACAGATTCAGATGCTCTATCATCTCGCCGGCGTTCTTGGTGGCGGCATCCATGGCGGTGCGGCGGGCGGCCAGCTCACTGGCCACGCTCTCGCACACGGCGCCGTAGAGGACACCAGCCACATACTCGGGGATGATAGCGCCGAACACTTCCTCGCAGCTGGGTTTGTACAGGATCTGACTCCGACGGGCCTCGGCCTTCTGGGCCTCGGTGGGCTCGATGGTCAGGGGCAGCACCTCGAGGGTGGTGGCCGTCTGGGTCATCATGGAGTCAAAGCGGGTGTAGCAGAGCTTCACCGCGTCGTACTCGCCCTTGAGGAAGCCTTCCGTTATCTGGTGGGACAGGGTGAAGCACTCGCTCACCGACACATCCGCCGCCATCAGCACCTCGGGGGTGAAGAGGCCGGCCCCGTGGTGGGCGAAATACTCTGCGGAGCGCTTGCCGATGGGCAGCACGGTGACGGGGCCTTCGGCGGCGTCGGCCTGCTTGAACACATTGGCGTTATAGCCGCCGGCCAGACCACGGTCGCCCGCGATGACCACCAGCAGGGTCCGCTTGATGTCGTCCCGGCGCAGATAGGGATTGCGGGCGCGGGGGTCTGCCGCCGCGATCTTGGTCAGCGATTCGTACAGCGTCTCAAAGTAGGGGCGGCTGTGCTCCACCCGCTCCTTGGCACGGCGCATTTTGGAGGAAGCCACCAGCTCCATAGCCTTGGTGATCTGCATGGTACTCTCTACGCTTTTGATGCGCAGCTTGATGTCCTTCATGGAACCTGCCATGCGTTACGCCTCCTTCCTGTCAGTGTGCCTTGATAAAGTTCTCGGTGTAAGCGGACAGCACACCCTTCAGAGCTTCCTCGGCGTCCTTTTCCAGCTTGCCGGTGGTGCGGATGGTCTCCATCACGGAGGCACCGGCTGCGTCGGTATCGAGATACTCGTACAGGCCCTTCTCGTACTCGGCCACGGCAGGCACCTTGATGTTCACGAGGTAGTCGTGGATGGTCGCGTAAAGAATGGCCACTTGCTTTTCGACCGCAACGGGAGCGGAGCGGTTCTGCTTGAGCACCTCAACGATGCGCTCGCCCTGTGCCAGACGGGCCTTGGTGTCGGCATCCAGGTCGGAGCCGAACTGCGCGAAGGACTGCAGCTCACGGTACTGAGAATAGATCAGCTTCAAGGTACCGGCGACCTTCTTCATGGCCTTGATCTGGGCGTTGCCGCCGACACGGGAGACCGAGATGCCGGGGTTGACGGCCGGCATGACGCCCGAGTGGAACAGCTCCGTCTCAAGGAAGATCTGGCCGTCGGTGATGGAGATGACGTTCGTGGGGATGTAGGCGGACACATCGCCCGCCTGCGTCTCGATGATGGGCAGTGCCGTCAGGCTGCCGCCGCCCAGCTCGTCGGAGAGCTTGGCCGCGCGTTCCAGCAGACGGGAGTGCAGATAGAAGACGTCGCCGGGGTAAGCCTCACGTCCCGGAGGACGGCGGATCAGCAGCGACAGGGCGCGGTAGGCGACAGCGTGCTTGGACAGGTCGTCGTAGATGATAAGGACGTGCTTGCCCTTGTGCATGAAGTATTCGCCCATGGCACAGCCGGAGTAGGGAGCGATATACTGCAGGGGCGACAGCTCGGATGCCGTTGCCGACACCACGATGGTATAGCTCATGGCACCGGCCTCGGTGAGGCTCTGCACGAGGTTTGCCACGGTAGAGCGCTTCTGGCCGATGGCGACGTAGATGCAGATGACGTCCTTGCCCTTCTGGTTGATGATGGTATCGGACGCGATGGTGGTCTTGCCGGTCTGGCGGTCGCCGATGATCAGCTCACGCTGGCCGCGGCCAATGGGGATCATGGAGTCGATGGCCTTGATGCCGGTCTGCAGCGGCTCCTTGACGGGCTGGCGCTCGATGATGCCGGGAGCAGAGCTCTCGATGGGGCGGAACTCCGTCGTCTCGATGGGGCCTGCGCCGTCGATGGGCTGGCCCAGTGCGTTGACGACACGGCCGATCAGTGCCTCGCCCACAGGGACGGACACGACCTTGCCGGTGCGCTTGACGGTGCTGCCCTCTTTGATTCCGACGTCGGAGCCCAGCAGAACGATGGAGACGGTGTTCTCCTCGAGGTTCTGGGCCATGCCGTATTCGCCGTTCTCAAACTGGAGCAGCTCGCCTGCCATGCACTTTTCCAGACCGCTGGCGCGGGCGATGCCGTCGCCCACCAGAATGACCGTGCCGACCTCGCTCTGCTCGATGACATTTTCGTAATGCTTGATCTGAGCACGGATGATCTTGGAGATCTCTTCAGGTTTCAGTTGCATTGTTGTGTCTTCACCACTCAATTCTTTGTAAACTTTCGGGTGGATAGCCCTCTCAGTCAAAGCCTGATGGCTTTGCCAGCTCTCCCGTGGGGAGAGCCCTTGGCAGGCCGGTCTTGCCGCATCTCATCGCCTTACGGCTCTGAGAGCTGCCGGGCCTTGCGTTGGCCGGAGGGCTTCGTATGATTTACAGCGTCGCTGCTGCGATGCTGCTGCGCAGGCCGGCGAGGCGGCTGCGGACGGTGCCGTCCAGCTCGGTGCCTTCGATGTCCAGCCGGATGCCGCCCAGCACAGCAGGCTCGACCTTCGTTTTGAGGTCGATGTGCCTGCCGGTGACTTTTTCCAGCTTTTCGTGCAGGCGCCCGGTCTGCTCTGCCGTGAGAGGCACAGCGGAAACAGCAGTCGCTTCCAGAATGCCGTGAGCCTCATTGTAGCGCAGACGGTAAGCCCGGGCGCAGCCCGGCAGCTCCCGCAGAGCGCTTTTTTCGCACAGCAGCTTCATAAAGTTGAGCACATAGAGGTGGACCTGCCCGCGGAAGGCTTCGTCCAACAGCGCACAGCGCTCTTTCTTGGGGATGCTGGGGATGCTGAGCAGATGCAGATACTCGGCGTCCCCGTTCAGCAGGGCGGTCACGCCATCCAGTTCGCCCAGAATGCGCTCGTCCAGCCCTTCCTCCGCGGCCAGGTCGTACAGGCTTCCGCCGTACATCCTTGCAGTCTCGGTCATGATGCTTCACCCACGTTTTTGATAAATTCGTCGATCAGGTCCTGATGGTCAGTCTCTTTGATCTCGCGCTCGACCACCTTGGAGGCGATCTCCATGGCAATGCCGCCGATCTCGTCCTTGACCTCGTTGACCGCCTTCTTGCGCTCCTGCGCAATGTCGGCCTCGGCCTTCTGCTTGAGGGCAGCGGCCTGTGCGCGGGCCTCGCCCAGCAGCTCTTCGCTGCGGGCGGCAGCCGTCTTCTGGGCGGCGGCCACGATCTGGTTGGCCTCGGTGCGGGCATTCTGCAGATTCTGCTCGTACTCCGCCTTCATGGCCTCAGCCTCGGTGCGCAGCTTTTCGGCATCCGCGATCTGGCTGTCCGCCTTGGCCTTGCGCTCGGCGATGACTTTTTTGACCGGGTTCAGCAGCAGCTTTTTGAAGATCACCAGCTGGATCATCAGGTTGCAGACCTGGGCCAGAAACGTCCAGCCATCCAGCGTGATCAATGCCTGATAAAGTTGCATAAGCGTCTCCCCTTTCTCTTGAAATCAAGCTCTGAAAGGAGCGCTTACTGCAGGTAGTTCATGAACATGCCGGGTGCGAGGAAGATGAGCAGCAGGCCGGTGACGAAGCCGTAGATACCGGTGGTCTCAGACAGTGCGACGCCGAGGATGAGGGTGCTGGTCACGTCGCTCTTGCACTCGGGCTGACGACCGACAGCCTCACAGGCAGCAGCGGCAGCGTTGCCTTCGCCGATACCAGGGCCGATACCTGCGATCAGTGCGCAGCCTGCGCCGATGCCGCAGCCAGCCAGAGCGATACCACGAGCAAGGAATTGAAAGTCAGTCATAGTTTGTGTCCTCCTGAAGATGTTTGTTTTTGGGGGATGCCGGGGCGGGAGGCTTACTCCTCACCGGCAGCACGTTTGATGAAGATGGTGGTCAGGGTACAGAAGATGAACGCCTGAATGCAGCCGCCGAACCAGTCGAAATACAGGCCCGTGAAGGCCGGGATGCCGATCTGGAACAGCTGGAGCTGGCTCAGGAATCCGGGCAGCCAGCCAAAAATGACGTGGCTCAGGCTCGCCAGCGCCCAGTACAGCAGGGTGGAGATAACGGTACCGGACAGGATGTTGCCGAAGTGACGGAAGGCCATGCTGACAGGGGTGGACACCTCCGACAGCACATTGATGGGCGCCATCAGGAAGATGGGGTCCAGCAGGCCCTTCAGATAGGCGAGGATGCCGTTGGTCTTTATCTTGTAGTACATGATGATGATGAACACCACGATGGCCCAGGCCGCCTCGGTGTTCAGGTCTGCCGTGGGGCTCCACAGGCCCACCACACTGATCAGGTTGCAGCCGATGCTGAGTGCGAAGATGGCACCCACCAGCGGGATGAACTGATCGAAGTGCCAGCCCATGTTGTCGTGGACGAACCGGTCCAGCCGTTCCACGATGAACTCGGCGGCGGCCTGCCGTTTGGAGACGTTTTCCAGCTTGAGGTCACGCCCCAGCCAGAAGGCCAGAGCCGAGAGCAGCGCCATGACGATCCATGTGCTCACAAGAGTCTGGGTGATCTTGAAGTCGCCCAGCACAGGGATATTGGTATGGATGGTATACAGGATCTTTGCGCCGTTCAGTTCCATTTGTTACGTTTCACCCCCTTTTTCATCGGGTGCGGACTGCTGCGCGTCGGCAGGTTCGGGGTCGTCCTCCACCGAGACGTCCACCGGCTCTGCCTTCGGCGTGAGCGGTTTGTACTTGCCCGTTATTTGCAGGTAATAAATGGCGACACGGGGGAAAAACAGCGGCAGCACACTGGCAAAGGGCTGGAAGCAGGGGGCCGCGACGGCCACCACCACCCACAGCGCCTGCAGCAGCATCCGGCTGTTGTAGGAAAGCTGTAATGTTGCCTTGCGGCGCTTCTCATCCGGCTCGTCGATGATTTTTTGGACCACGAAGCAGATGCCCGCAAAGTTGCCGATGGCGACGGCTGCGCCCACGAGGCTGCCGAGGACGACCGTATAGTCGAACTTCACCCAGCCCACCAGATGCAGCGCCGCGAAAAGCACCCACATGATCGCGGTGCAGAATGCCGTGCCGCCCGCGATGCGGAGCAGCTCCTTTTTGGATTCCGGCTGTAATTTCATAGATGCAGCTCTCCCTTATCTCATAAATGCGAGTTAAAGCCTGTCCGGCGGGGCTTGTCCTTTTTGGAGCGGTCGAGCCGCTCTTTGACGAAGACCCAGAAGTTCTGCGCCCCGGCGGCAAGCCCCAGCAGCACAGCGGGCAGATACACCCACATGGGCCAGCCCCAATGGCTGACGGCCCACCAGCAGCCGCCCAGACACATCACCAGCGGCAGCAGCATATTCAGCCCCAGCTGGGTCAGCCAGACCAGGTCTTCCAGTGCCTTGTACCAGCCCTTCACGGTCCGGCTCCCCTCCCTCTGTGTGTGCTCCGGGCCGCTCTGTCTTTTTTGCCCGGTCTGCACGTTAAACTTTGAACAAAGGTTCTTTACTCCTCATTATACTCAAAACGGCTGTAAAATTCAATCAATTTTCCACTGCTTTTTTAGCAAAATTCTATAAACGCAGAGAAGTTCGTCGCTTCCAACCAAAAGTTTTTCGCTTCAGCCGCTCATCTTCTCCGTGTCATTTATCATTCTGCCCCGTTTGAGAAAGAAAAAGCGTTTCCTGTTGGGACGATTTTGCCGAACGGCACAAAAAGCCCCGGCGGGCGCTGTCCTAAAACAGTACCCGCCGGGGCGGAAATCGTGCTTTGGTCTATCTTTTACCAGAGGTTTGCGGTCTCATTGTAGAGGCCCTCATAGCTCTTGGCAGAGACATCCCAGCTGAAGTCGCACTCCATGTCGTACTTGATAAGGTTGTTCCAGTCTTCCTTGCTGTAGTAGCGGTCCTGTGCGCGGCAGCAGGCGTCGTACAGCTCGTGGGCGCTGTAGCCCGCGAAGGTGAAGCCGTTACCCTCGCCGAGGGTGCAGTCGTGGATGGAGTCGCGCAGACCGCCGGTCTCGCGGATGATGGGAGGCGTACCGTAACGGCAGGCGACCATCTGGGCCAGACCGCAGGGCTCACTCTTGGACGGCATGATGAAGGCATCTGCGCCGGCATAGATCTCCTGCGACAGGGCAGGCTCGAAGCCGATGTAGGTGCCTACGCGGCCCGGATGACGGCCGCACAGGTCGGAGAAGAAGTTCTCGTACTGGCTCTCGCCGCTGCCCAGGATGACCAGCTCGATGCCGCGGTCCACGAGGCCGTCGGCCACGCTCTGCACGAGATCGAAGCCCTTCATGCCGACCATGCGGCTGACCATTGCAAAGACGGGGCTGCCGTCCTTGTCGAGGCCGAACTTATCCTGCAGAGCCTCCTTGCACTTTGCCTTGCCCTCTTCGAAGTTGTTGACATCGTAGTTGAAGGCGATGTGGGGGTCGGTGGCAGGGTCGTTGGCCTCCGTGTCGATACCGTTCAGGATGCCGCAGAGCTTGTACTGCTTCTCGCGCAGCAGAGCGTCCAGACCGTAGCTGAACCACGGGTCGAGGATCTCCTGTGCATAGGTGGGGCTGACGGTGGTGATCTTGTCTGCCGTCTCGATGGCACCCTTCATGAAGTTGGCGCAGCCATCATACTCCACGATATGCTGGTCACGGCGGCCGATGCCGCAGGTGTCTTCCAGAATATCGGTGCCGTACTTGCCCTGATAGGCGATGTTGTGGATGGTGAAGATGGTCTTGATGCGGTTGAACTTGTCCAGATGACGATAGTACAGGTTCAGGTACACCGGCACCAGAGCGGTCTGCCAGTCGTTGCAGTTGATGATGTCGGGGGTAAAGTCGATGTAGAACAGGGTCTCCAGCACTGCGCGGGAGAAGAAGGCGAAGCGCTCGCCGTCGTCGTAGAAGCCGTAGAGGCCGCGGCGCTTGAAGTAATACTCGTTGTCGAGGAAGTAGTAGGTCACACCATTGACCTCAGCCTTGAACAGGCCGCAGTACTGGCTGCGCCAGCCCACGGGGACCGAGTAGTTGGTAACGTATTCCAGCTTATCGCGGAGCTTCAGGTCGCCATACAGCGGCATGATGACGCGGGCGTCCACGCCGTCCTTGACCAGCGCTTTGGGCAGGGAGCCGGCCACATCGGCCAGACCGCCGGATTTTGCAAAGGGGGTTGCTTCCGAAGCAGCATACAGGATCTTCATAAGATTCGCTCCTTCCTGATAAAAGGGATTCATATCTTCTCCCGCTGCGGCAAAAAGAGCGGGCGGGGGTACACACAGTACCCCCGCCCCTCTTTAAGAGGGGCTACCGGGGAGGGAGCCGCCCCTATGGGAGATTCTCAAACGGTTCAGACGATGTGGCTCTTCTGAACGTAAACGGGGAAGCTCTTGGTGCCGCTCAGCTTCTTGTCTGCGGTGATGCGGACGTTCTTGTCCGTCACGACGCAGTCCAGCTCAGCGCCGGCCTCCACCACGGTATCCTGCATCAGGACGCAGTTCTTGACGACGGCACCCTTCTTGACCTTGACGCCGCGGAACAGCACGCAGTTCTCCACGGTGCCTTCGATGACGCAGCCGTCAGCCAGCAGAGAGTTGCTGACGCTGGAACCGGTGACGTAACGGGTGGGGTTGTCGTCGCGGATCTTGGTGTAAACGGGGTTCTTCTTGGGGAAGAGGGCGTTCAGATTCTTCTCATCAATGAGCTTCAGGTTCTCGTCGAAGTAGCTCTTCATGTCGCAGACATGAGCCACATAGCCGGTGTACTCCAGCGCATGGATGTTCAGGATGTTGACGTTGTGAGCCAGGATGTCGCGCTCGAAGTAGATGAGGCCGCGGGCGGTGGCGTCCTTGACCAGCTTGATGAGGGTCTGGCGCTCCATGACATAGATGTCCAAATCGAGGTTCTGCTTGCCGGGGCGGTAATCGTTGAACAGCAGCTCCGTCACACGGCCATCGGCATCGACGGTCAGGGTGTAGTTGTCGTTCTTGCGGCCCTCGGGGATCTCGATCTTCTGGTAAGCCACGGTGACGTCTGCACCGCTGGCCTGATGAGCAGCCAGCAGAGCGTTGAAGTCGTAGTTGATGGCGATGTTGGCATCACTCATGACCACATAGCGCTCTTTCTGCACCTCGAGGAAGCTCAGGATGGAGCTCAGAGCCTCGACGCGGCCGGAGTAGATGCGCACGCCCTTCTCAGCAAAGGGAGGGACGATGTTCAGACCGCCGTGACGGCGGGCCATATCCCACTCGCGGCCGGTACCTAGATGGTCCATCAGGGAGTGGTAGTTCTTGCGCACCACGACAGACACGTTGGAGATGCCGCAGTTGGCCATGCCGGACAGGACAAAGTCCACCATGCGGTAACGGCCTGCGAAGGGGATCGAGGCCATTGCGCGCTCGGTCACCAGCTCAGGCACGGTGTTATCATAGCTGTTGGGGAAAATGATGCCCAACGCATTGTTGTTCTGGCTCAGCATACTTCCTCGCCCTCCTTGACGGAATCAAATACTTTGGCGCCCTCTTTGACGGCAGCGCCTGCGCCGATGGTCAGACCGGTGCCGATATGTGCGATGGGGCCGTCGCCGCCGATCTTGGCGCCTGCGCCCACCACGACGTTCTCAGCGAGGATGCAGCGCTTGACCACTGCGCCTGCCTTGACCACGACGCCATCCATCAGGACGGCATCCTCGACCGTTGCGCCCTCTTCCACGACGACGCCTGCGCTCAGCACAGAGTGCTTGACGCAGCCGTAGATCTGGCAGCCCTCCGTGACCAGCGAATCCTGCACCACAGCGCGGGGGCCGATCTTCTGGGCGGGCAGCACGGGGTTGCGGCTGTAGATCTTCCACTTCTCGTCGAAGATGTCGATGCCGGAGTTCTCGGGGTCCAGGACCTCCATGTTGGCTTCCCACAGGCTGTCGATGGTACCCACGTCACGCCAGTAGCCGTTGAAGTGGTAAGCATACATCTTGCGACCGTCGCGCAGCAGCGCGGGGATGATGTTCATGCCGAAGTCGTTCTTGGAGTTGGGGTCTGCCTCGTCCTCTTCCAGATACTTCTTGAGGATATCCCAGTTGAAGATGTAGATGCCCATGGAAGCCAGATTGGACTTCGGCACAGGAGGCTTCTCCTGGAACTCGGTGATCCTGTCGTCCTCGTCTGCGACCATCAGGCCGAAACGGGAGGCTTCCTTCCAGTCAACTTCCATGACGGCCACAGAGAACTCTGCGCCCTTCTCCTTGTGGAAGCGGAGGAAGTCGGCGTAATCCTGCTTGCAGATCTGGTCGCCGGACAGGATGATGACGTACTCCGGGTCATAGCTGTCGATGAAGCTGATGTTCTGGTAGATGGCGTTTGCAGTGCCTTTGTACCAGTCGGTACCCTTTGCCTGCTCATAAGGAGGCAGGGTATGGACGCCGCCGTACAGACGGTCCAGGTCCCAGGGCTGGCCGTTGCCGATGTATTCGTTCAGCTTCTGGGGCTGATACTGCGTTGCGATGCCAACGGTATCGATGTTGGAGTTAACGCAGTTGGACAGCGGGAAGTCCACGATACGGTATTTGCCGCCAAAGGACACCGCCGGTTTTGCCGTTTTCTGTGTCAGCGCGTACAAACGCGAGCCACGTCCGCCGGCAAGGATCATTGCCACGATTTCTTTTGCCATAGCTTTATTCTCCCCTTTAACATTTCCTGATATTTGGTGGAAATGGTTCAACAATGTTGGTTCGGCCCGGCCTTATTTTTCGGCCTTGTCCGCCTTCCTGGCACAGGGCTTGCGGGCGGGCTTTTCAGCCGGCTCCGCCGACTTTTCTGCCTTGGGCTTACGGCCGCGCTTTGCCGGAGCCTTTTCCTCCGCAGGTGCAGCTTCTGCCTTGGGTTTGCGGCCACGCTTTGCGGGGGCTTTTTCCTCAGCCTTTTCGGCCTTTGCGGTCCTGGAAGCCTTCTTGGGCGCAGCCTTTTCCGCGGCCTTCTCCTCGGCGGTCTTGCGGGTGCGCTTTGCAGGCACCTCGAAATAAAGCACGCTCATGGGAGGCAGAGTGATGGTGATGCTCTGCTCGAAGCCGTGGAGCGGCTTCTTCTTGGAGCGGACAGCCTTGTTGTGGACAGTGCCGGCACCGCCGAACGCCTCGTCGTCGCTGTTCAGGATCTCCTTGTAGGTGCCGGAGTTCGGTGCGCCCAGGGTGTAGCCCTCGCGCAGGACGGGGTTGAAGTTGCAGACCACGAGGATCTGCCTGCCGTTTGCATCCTTGCGCAGGAAGGCCACGACGCTCTGACGGGAGTCGTCGGGGACGATCCACTGGAAGCCCTCCCAGCTGTAGTCGATCTGCCAGAAGGCCGGGTGGTCCTTGTAGAACCTGTTCAGGGTCTTGACGTAGGTCTGCAGCTCGGTGTGCTTGTCGTAGCCCAGCAGCATCCAGTCCAGAGACTTGGTCTCGTTCCACTCGGTGAACTGGCCGAACTCCTGACCCATGAACAGCAGCTTCTTGCCGGGGTGAGCCATCATGTAGCCAAAGAAGGTGCGCAGGTTTGCAAACTTGGCCTCATAGTCACCGGGCATCTTGTTGATGAGGCTGCCCTTGCCGTGGACGACTTCGTCGTGGCTGATGGGCAGCACGAAGTTCTCGCTGAAGGCGTAGAAGAAGCTGAACGTGACCTTGTTGTGGTTGCCCGAACGGAAGAGCGGGTCCGTCTTCATGTAGCTGAGCATATCGTTCATCCAGCCCATGTTCCACTTGAAATTGAAGCCCAGGCCGCCGTCGGAAGCGGGCTTCGTGACCATCGGCCACGCGGTGGACTCCTCTGCGATCATGTACTTGTGGGGGTGACGGCCCAGAACCGTATCGTTGAGCTTGCGCATGAATGCCACGGCCTCAAGGTTCTCCTTGCCGCCGTCCTTGTTGGGCTCCCACTCGCCCTGCTTGCGGTTGTAGTCCAGATAGAGCATGGAAGCCACAGCGTCCACGCGCAGGCCGTCGATGTGGTACTGCTCCAGCCAGTAGAGCGCGCTGGAGATCAGGAAGCTCTGCACCTCGCTGCGGCCAAAGTCGAACACCATCGTGCCCCACTCTTTGTGCTCGCCGCGCTTGGGGTTCGGGTCCTCGTAGCAGGCTTCGCCATCGAAGTTGTACAGGCCGAACTGGTCTTTCGGGAAGTGAGCCGGCACCCAGTCCATGATGACGCCGATGCCCGCCTCATGCATCTTGTCCACGAAAGCCATCAGGTCCTTCGGGGTGCCGTAGCGGCTGGTGGGGGCGAAATAGCCCGTCACCTGATAGCCCCAGCTGCCGTCGAAGGGGTGTTCTGCCAGCGGCAGAAGCTCTACATGGGTGAAGTGGTGTTCCAGCAGCCAGGGGATGAGCTCCCGGGCCAGCTCTTCGTAGTCGTACCAGCCGTCCGAGCCGTCGGGCTGGGTGGAGTTGGGCTTATGCTTCCAGCTGCCGGCATGGAGCTCGTAGATGTTCATGGGCAGATTGCGGCATTTATCCCGCCGCTCCATCCATGCGCTGTCGTCGAAGGAAAAGTCCAGCTTGGTCAGGCGGCTGGCGTTGGCGGGGCGGACTTCGGACGCGAAAGCGTAGGGGTCGGCCCGCATGACCACGCTGCCGTCGGCCCCGTGGATGCGGTATTTGTAGAGCTCTCCCTCGCACAGCCCGGAGACAAAGCCGCTCCACACGCCGGTGTCGGCTTTCTGGAGCGGGATGCCTGCGCCCCAGCCGTCAAAGCCGCCGCAGACCTCCACAGCCGTGGCACCGGGAGCCCAGACTGCGAAGCGCCAGCCCTCTTCGCCGTGGTCACCCTGCCAGGGGTGTGCGCCGAGGATGCGGTAGGCGTCGAAGCAGTCGCCGTTGAAGAAGGATTTGGGGATGGAGGGAAGATTCATACGAAAGACTCCTTTTATCGCAATTTTTACAGAGAACGTGTACTACGGAATATGTAAAATGAGAAATATACAACACTTTTATCACACTTTTGTCGGAAAATGTGCTATACTGAATAGGACACAGATGTACTTTTGTCGGAAAAGTGCTCTGCTGTAACTTTTGGAAAACAGGAGCGGTACAGACAATGGCTTGGTATGACAATGCGGTATTCTATCACATCTATCCTCTGGGATTGTGCGGCTGTGCGCATGAAAACGACGGACAGCCCGTCCCCGGGGCTTTCAAAAAGCTGGATGCGTGGGCTCAGCACGCGGCAAAGCTTGGCTGTACGGCGATCTATATCGGCCCGCTGTTCGAGAGCGGTTCCCACGGCTATGACACCATCGACTACCGTCTGGTAGACCGGCGTCTCGGCACCAACGAGGAGTTCAAGGAATTTGTCGCCGCCTGCCATGAGCGGGGCCAGAAGGTCATCGTGGACGGCGTGTTCAACCATGTGGGCCGCGATTTCTTCGCGTTCCGGGAGCTGAAGGAGCACCGTGAGAACGCCCGCTACCGCGACTGGTTCTGCGACGTGAATTTCTGGGGCAACAACGAGTACAACGACGGCTTCTCTTACGGCAACTGGGGCGGCTTCAACCTGCTGGTCAAGCTGAACCAGCGCAACCCCGAGGTGCAGAACTACCACTTCGATACCATCCGCTTCTGGGTGGATGAGTTCGATATTGACGGCATCCGTCTGGACTGCGCAAACGTACTTGATTTCCATTTTATGGAAGAAATGCGCCGGGAAACGAAAACCATGAAAGAGGATTTCTGGCTCATGGGAGAAGTCATCCACGGAGACTATGGCCGCTGGGTCAATGACCATATGCTCCACTCTGTAACCAACTACGAACTCCACAAGAGCATTTACTCCGGCTTTAACGACCACAATTTCTTTGAAATCGCCCACAATGTACGCCGTCTGGAGGCTATCGGACGCAGTCTGTACACCTTTGTAGACAACCATGATGAGGATCGAATTGCCAGTAAGCTTCGTACAAAGGAGCATCTGCTTCCCGTATACACCTGCCTGATGACCCTTCCGGGCATCCCATCCATCTACTACGGAGGCGAATGGGGAATCGAAGGGAAACGGACGCCCTCCTGCGACGACGCCCTGCGGCCTGCCATTTCACCAGATGCGTTTGATTCCCTCCGCTGTACCCTTACAGACCGTATTTCAAAACTGGGTATCATTCATCAGGAGAATGAAGAGCTTCATATGGGACGCTATCAGGAACTGCTTTTAACCAACCGTCAATACGCCTTTGCCAGACACGGTGAACACAGCCTGATCATTACCGCTTTAAACAATGACGATAACGAAGCTGTATTAAATATTCCTGTTCCCATGGCTGCCTCTCAGGCTGTAAATCTTCTTGAGGATGGCGAGATCCTCCCCATTCGAGACGGAAAACTGCAGATTACATTAAAGGGCTGTGACGGAGCAGTTCTTAAGATCAAGGGGGAACCGTAATATGGCTGTA
>OHLZ01000505.1_pt1 | contig 14292 bp, 13 predicted proteins | sample 1569211 | NCBI WGS metagenome assembly OHLZ01 (sample SAMEA3879606, study PRJEB24766) | human gut metagenome | biome: human-associated habitat; feature: feces | place: USA | collected 1985/1987
AAGCTTCAGGAAACACTCGCTGAAATGGAACATTCCGGACTGCTCCGCGTGGAAACGACACACAACCGTACTCTGTATCATCTGACAGACAACGGTCTGGACACCATCCAATACTTTAAAAACAAGATTTCCCCTGCCATTCAGCGGGATATTGATGAATTTCTCAAAGAAAAGAAGTATGATCTGAAAGAAGAGGTTTCTGTCAAGTCCGACTACTATCTGAACACCAACCATGAATATGAGGTCTGCTGTCAGATTGTAGAAAACGGCTTCAGCCTGATCGATCTGAAACTCACGGTTCCTACCGAATCAGAAGCTGAAGCCATTGCCGGAAACTGGGCTTCCCAGAGCCAGGATATCTATACCCTACTGCTTGCGAAGCTTTTGTAAATGCTCTTTGATTTGTTTTTCATAGCCAAGATCGCCGGGTTCGTAGAACCTGGCGTTTTTGATTTCATCCGGAAGATACTGCTGTTCTACATAATGATTCGGATAGTCATGTGCATATTTATATCCGATGCCGTGTCCCAGTTTCTGGGCTCCTTTATAGTGGGCATCCTGCAGGTGTGACGGAACCGTTGTCTTTGTGCGTTTCACGCTTGCCATTGCATCAAAGATTGCATTGCATGCGGCATTACTCTTTGGTGCAGTTGCTACATACGTGACTGCCTGAGAAAGAATGATCTGTGCTTCCGGCATACCGATTCGCTCGACTGCCTGGGAAGCAGATACGGCAACCGTAAGTGCCATCGGATCTGCATTTCCGACATCTTCCGATGCGCAGATCATGATACGTCTGGCTATGAACTTGATATCTTCTCCTGCGTATAACATTTTCGCAAGATAATACACTGCCGCATCTGGATCGGAGCCACGCATACTTTTGATAAATGCAGAGATCGTATCATAATGATTATCCCCGGTCTTATCGTATTTGACTACACGTTTCTGAATGCATTCGGATGCAACATCCAGTGTGATGCGAATCTTTCCGTCTGCACTTCGTTCTGTTGTCAGGATTCCAAGTTCGACTGCATTCAATGCACTTCTGGCATCTCCTCCGGAAATGTCTGCAAGAAATTCCAGTGCATCTTCATCGATCACTGCCTGGTAACTTCCCATACCTTTTACCGTATCATAGACTGCCCTTGTGATCAGTGTCTTGATGTCTTCTTTGGCAAGCGGCTGTAATTCAAAGATGCTCGATCTGGAAAGCAACGCCCCATTCACTTCAAAATACGGATTCTCTGTCGTTGCGCCGATCAGAATGATCGTACCGTCTTCTACAAACGGCAGCAGATAATCCTGCTGTCCTTTATTGAATCTATGGATCTCATCCACGAACAAGATTGTCTTCTTCCGGTACATTCCCTGCATCTCTTTTGCTTTGTTTATCACTTCTTCCATGTCCTTTTTACCCGCAGTCGTTGCGTTGATCTGGGTAAATTCCGCACTGGTCGTATTGGCAATGACTTTGGCGAGTGTGGTCTTTCCTGTTCCCGGAGGACCTACAAGACAAATTATAGGACTCTCTCCCTTGCTTGTCAGATTTCTGACTGCCAGAAACTCAAGTATTCTCTCCTTGACATCCTTTAATCCGTAGTGATCATCATCGAGCACCTGTGCTGCATGGTCAAGATCCTTGTTATCCACAGACATCTTGTTCCACGGAAGCTCAAGTACAGTCTCTATATAGCCTCTCTCAACTGTGCTCTCTGATGAGCTGCTGCTCATATTTCTAAAGCGCTTTATCTCTTTTTTCGTCTTTTCCTTTACGTAGTCAGGCGCATCTAACTCAGATAGTTTTTTCTCATATTCATCAGCCTCCGAGTCAGCATTCTCGCCCAGCTCCTCACGTATCACACCAAGCTGTTCACGAAGCACATACTCCTTCTGATGCTTGTCCACACGAACCTTTACTTTTTTCTGAAGCTCATTCTTTATGGAAATAACCTCCACCTGGGAGAGAAGTAATGATACTATAACCTGATATCTGTCATTGATATCCTCTGCCTCAAGCACCTGCTGCTTAAGCTCATATGACACCGGCAGATTGTTGGTTACATAATCAATGAGCTTTTCAAGATCCTCATACTGATCTATCTGTCTGATAAGCTCCTTGCTGATTTTGCCGATGACTGCCGCATATCTGTGAAAAGCCTCTCTGACCCCGAGAAGCATGGCTTCCCTGAGATCCTCCGGCAGGCTGTCTGCATTACTATCACAATAACAGATTTCTGCCTCAAGGTACTTCTCATTACCGGTAAAGCCAAGCAATGCTGCCCGGCTTATTCCATCTACAAGTATTCTCACAACATCATTCTGTAATCTGACAACCTGCTTTATATCAGCAACAATACCCATCTGATAGAGGTCTTCCTGAGTCGGGTCCTCACTGTCCACATTCCTTTGTGTGACAAGATAAATCTTTTGATCCTGCTCCATAGCCTCCTCGACAGCACGAAGGGAGCGCTCTCTGCTGATGTCGAAATGGGCAATCATCCCCGGCAGAATAGTAAGCCCTCTCAGCGCTACTGCAGGCATATTCATAATCTGTTCTTCCACTTATATCTCCTATATTATTGCACAGCCATGCATAACAAACCGCTGTGCAATTTATATTATCCGATGCTGTATCTTTTGTAAAATACCGCCATGTACTTATGATGCCGCTTTTTCCTCGATATATGCCTCAGGCACGCAATCACCATCAAGCTTTAAGTTTTCCTCAACTGTATCCTTGTCGATTACGCACTTGCTGATGCTCTTGTCTGACGGTATACGATACATAAGGTCAAGCATAACAGCCTCCATGATGGCACGAAGACCTCTGGCTCCTGTCTTTCTCTCAAGTGCCTTGTCAGCGATAGCATTGACTGCATCGTCTGTGAACTCAAGACCTACTCCGTCAAGCTCAAAGAGCTTGGTGTACTGCTTGATAAGCGAGTTCTTAGGCTCCTTAAGTATACGGATAAGTGCATCCCTGTCGAGTGCCTCGAGAGAAACGGTAATAGGTACACGTCCGATAAACTCAGGAATCAATCCAAACTTTACAAAATCCTGTGGAAGTGCATGCTTAAATGCCTCTCCTACATTGAGCTCTGTCTTTGACTTTACGTCTGAATTGAAGCCTATAGATGATGTATCCATACGACTGTCGATAATTTTTTCCAGACCATCAAATGCTCCACCGCAGATAAAAAGTATATTAGTAGTATCAATAGGAATAAGCTCCTGCTGCGGATGCTTTCTTCCGCCCTGTGGCGGTACAGATGCCTCTGTGCCCTCAAGAATCTTTAAAAGAGCCTGCTGTACACCCTCGCCTGACACATCTCTGGTGATTGAGACATTCTCTGATTTCTTTGTAATTTTATCTATCTCATCTATATAAATGATACCATGCTCTGCACGCTCGATATCATAATCTGCCGCCTGAATAAGCTTTAATAGGATATTCTCCACGTCCTCACCTACGTATCCTGCCTCTGTAAGTGTTGTAGCATCAGCGATAGCAAATGGAACATTTATCACTCTGGCAAGTGTCTGCGCAAGAAGTGTCTTTCCTGAGCCTGTAGGTCCAAGCATGAGAATATTACTCTTCTGAAGCTCTACATCTGATGTATCACCTGCCAGTACTCTCTTATAGTGATTGTAAACAGCAACCGAAAGCACCTTCTTTGCCTGGTCCTGTCCTATTACATAATCGTCCAGAAACGCCTTAAGCTCCTCCGGAGTAACAAGATTTATATCATCCTTAGCGCTGCTTTTGTCCTCATGGCCCTCTACGCCTTCTTCCTCAAGAATCTCGGCACATATATCTATACACTCATCGCAGATAAAAGCTCCATTAGGTCCGGAAATCAAACGATTTACCTGGTCCTGTGTCTTACCGCAAAATGAGCAGCGAATCTTTCCGTCGTTTTTTCCTGCCATTATTAACTCCTTTTATTGCATGAGGGCATCCCATATGGGGTACCCTCTTAAATTCATCTAACTTCTGATTATCTGTTTGTTATTACACTGTCTATGAGACCATACTCTGCGGCTTCCTGTGCTGACATATAGTTGTCTCGCTCTGTATCAGCTGCAATTGTCTCGTATGGCTTGCCTGTATTGGCTGCTAAAATTTCGTTTAATCTCTTCTTTGTCTTTAAAATATTTTCTGCAGCAATCTGAATCTCAGTAGCCTGACCCTTTGCACCGCCCGACGGCTGATGAATCATAATCTCTGCATTTGGAAGAGCATATCTCTTGCCCTTTGCACCGCCTGCAAGAAGGAAAGCTCCCATGCTGGCTGCAAGACCGATACAGATTGTTGAAACATCACACTTGATGTACTGCATAGTGTCGTAAATAGCAAGTCCTGCTGTAACCATTCCACCCGGTGAATTGATGTAAAGGTGGATATCCTTATTCGGATCCTCAGACTCAAGGAATAAAAGCTGGGCAACAACAAGGCTGGCTGTTGTCTCATTTACTTCCTCTCCAAGGAAAATTATACGATCTTTTAATAATCTGGAGTAAATGTCGTAGTTGCGCTCTCCTCTGCTGGTCTGTTCAATGACATATGGTACTAAACTCATATAAAATACCTCCTTTATAAAATTTCAAAAGACCGGCTCAGAAAATAGGCTTCTGAGCCAGTCCATCAAATCTTGATTCAAAAATCTTATTCTTCTGTAGACTCTTCTGCATCAGCCTTTTTCTTTGCCTTTGCACGCTCTTTAACGTTGTCCATGATAAGATCTACAGCCTTTGTGATAGCAAGGTCTTTCTTCATAGACTCCTTCTCAGCATCTCCCATGTACTCTTTAAGCTTATCAGCCTCCATGCCGTATGCCTTAGCCATCTTCTCTACCTCAGCATCGATATCTGCATCAGTAACCTCGATGTTTTCCTCCTTGGCAATCTGCTCAAGTACAAGGCTGCTCTGGATACGTGTTGTAGCCTCAGGACGAACCTGATCCTTAAGCTGGTCAACTGTCATGCCTGAGAACTGTAAGTACTGCTCCATTGTAAGACCGCTCTGTGCGATTCTCTGAGCGAACTCCTCAACCATTGTCTCACACTGTGTCTCAATCATTGCCTCAGGAAGATCCATCTTTGACTTGTCGATAATCTTCTGGATAGCCTCATCCTCTTTAGTCTTCTTAGCTTCTGTCTCTTTCTTCTCTGTGAGGTTCTTTTTGATTTCCTCTTTGTACTCAGCTAATGTATCAACACCTGCTGCATCCTGTGCAAACTCATCATCAAGCTCTGGAAGCTCCTTAGCCTTGATCTCGTTGATCTTAACCTTGAATGTAGCCGGCTTTCCTGCAAGGTCTGCTGCCTGATACTTCTCAGGGAATGTTACATTGACCTCAACCTCATCGCCTGTGTTCTTTCCTACTAACTGATCCTCGAATGTATCGATGAATGTGTGTGAACCGATCTCTAATGGATGATTCTCACCCTTTCCACCCTCGAAAGCTACTCCGTCAACAAATCCCTCAAAGTCGATAACTGCTGTATCTCCCTCTGCTACAGGACGATCTGTAACTGTAACTGTTCTTGCATTTTTGTTTCTCTGGTTCTCAAGCTCAGCGTCAACCTCTTCATCAGAAACTGATGTGTCGATCTTTGTAACTGTAACGCCCATGTACTTACCAAGAGTAACCTCTGGTCTTACAGCAACCTCTGCTGTGTAGATGAAAGGCTGTCCCTTCTCAATCTGAGTAACCTCAACTGTTGGGCGTGAAACAATGTCAACACCGCTCTCGTCAACCGCACCTGCGTATGTCTGCTGCATAAGAATGTTTGCTGCATCCTCGTAGAACACACCTGCTCCATACATTTTCTCAATCATAGCTCTTGGCACTTTTCCTTTACGGAATCCAGGTACACTAATCTGTTTCTTCTGCTTCTGATATGCAGAATCCAATGCTTTCTCTAATTCCTCAGCTGCTACCTCAATAGTAAGCTTCGCCATATTATGCTCTAAATTCTCAACCTGTACACTCATGTCAATCGTTATCCTCCTTAAAAATATATATGAATGGTATGTACATCAAATGTAATGTGGGCATGCTTTTTAAACTGCTAAGCCCAGTCATTGGATGATTATAACACAACAAATCCACTATTTCCAGTGTTTTTTACATTAAATTTGCTTTTGTGTATAATTCCATAAATTGTCAGCAATACCAAAACATATTTTTGTCATTTTACGGCATAATATTTCCATACACATACAGCTTGTGTATAACGTTTTAAAAGGAGGTATTGCATTATGGCAGCATCAAGTAGTAAAAAGGCTTCTGTACCGGAGGCAAAAGAGGCTATGAGCCGTTTCAAGGAAGAGGTTGCTTCAGAGCTTGGAGTTCCTTTAAAAGAGGGCTACAACGGTGACCTTACTTCTAAGCAGGCCGGTTCAATCGGTGGCGAAATGGTCAAGCAGATGATCATGAAGCAGGAGCAGCAGATGAAATAAGCTCTGCAATAGCAGGCTTCAAATGTACGCTTCAAATGCAAGCATAAAAAGAGGCCGCGCACCATGGGGTTGGTGTGTGACCTCTTTTGTTATAATACTAATAATATGATTATTTGCTGAACGTTGTATTAGTATACCAGTCCCTGTCGAATATGCTCTACTGTGGCATCGTCTGTGAAGTATCTGACAAGCTCGAGTGCAAACGCAATAGCTGTTCCCATTCCACGACTTGTAATCACATTGCCATCCACAACTACAGGCTGCTCAAGCCATTGTGCACCGAGCAGCTTTTCCTCAAAGCCCGGATGACAGGTAGCTTTTTTGCCCTCAAGTATATGATTCTCACCGAGCACGCTAGGCGCTGCACATATCGCTGCAACAAGTTTTCCCTCAGCGGCAAAGCTCTTAATTGTCTTTACTACTGTCTCATCCGCACCGAGGTTTAATGTACCCGGCATGCCTCCCGGCAGTACGATTGCATCGTAGCTGTCAAAATCAGCCTGTGCCTTTGTGGTATCTGTCTTAAATGTCACCTGATGAGAGCTTGTCACCTCGGCTTTTTCCGTGATTGATATGGTTTCAATCTCAAGCTTTGCTCTTCTAACTATATCTACTACTGTAAGTCCTTCAATCTCCTCACAGCCGTCTGCCATAAAAATTCCTACTTTAATCATATTTTTCTCCTTTATTTTTCTTTGATAATACTATAAAAAGCTGCGGTTCGTCCTTGAATTTTTAAATACCGGTCATTATAATCATATATAAATGATATAAGGGTAAAACAAAAATATAAACCGTAACTATAAATCTACCAGTAACCTGAAAGGATATACCATGGAAATCGAAAGAAAATACTTACTTAAACAGCTTCCTTCCAATTTAGACAGCTACGCGAGCAAAAAAATCGCCCAGGGCTATCTGTGCACCTCGCCTGTTGTCAGAGTCAGACGCTCAAATGACAGCTATTATATGACATACAAGGGAGCCGGTCTTATGGTGCGCGAGGAGTACAATCTTCCTCTCACAAAAGAAGCCTACGACCATCTTGTCCAAAAGATTGACGGTCGTCTCATCGAAAAGACACGCTATCTCATACCTCTTGACGGTGGTCTGACCGCAGAGCTTGATGTATTTGAGGGTGATCTGGCTCCTCTTACACTTGTGGAGGTTGAATTCGACTCTGTCGACGCAGCAAATGAATTCACAGCGCCTGACTGGTTTGGCGAGGATGTCACTGAATCCGGCAAATATCACAACAGCTATCTGAGCCGATTGGAAAATTCATAGTACTGCCTGGTCTTTATCGTATTCTTTAAATCATCATACCGCTTTTGCAATGGACCCTCAGGAACTACAACATCCATAACCACCGCTATGTCATCTATAAGGCGGTCGGTTATGATATCCCTCATTGAAATAAGTATATTGTACTTCTCTTCAAAGGTATCCGCATCAAGGAACTCCAGCAAACGCGGATCCGGTGCCTGGCCTTCATCTGCATCCGGTGCCGGCTCATAACATGCCTGTGTCTGAACACTCACAGCTTCAGGTGCATTAGCTGCAATCGCATTAGTGCTCAAAGAGATACTCTTTCCCGACATATCCTCCGGCTTATCCTTAAGTGTGATCTTCTCAAATCTGTATTTCTGCTTCACATCAGGATATTTCTCATGGTCCACCTCGCTTACAAACATGTCGAGTGGTCTGGCGTATATCCCAAAATCATCATATAAAGCCTGATAAATCACAAGCTTTTCCCCTGTCTCTGAATGTGTCGCCACTGTAACTATCTGATACAGCTTATTCTTAAAGTGCCTGTAAAGCTCTCCGGGCTTTGGTGTTCTGTCCATCATTTCTGCCTCTTTTCCTATTATTTAAAAGTTGTTAATCATGTCTAAGCCTTCCCCAAGGAAATCTCTCTCAAACTCCAGATTGCCGCTGTATCCCATGGCAATCAGATCCTCAACACTGCCAAACATGCTCTGTGTCTCAGCCTCTATAATCTTTGCACCATCAGCTGCTTTATTATGCAGTGTCTGGCAGTTTCTTGAGTGCTCCTGAGCCATTTTCTGCTGTGCCTCGCTATGTCCGTGCATAGCCTCAAGCTCTTTTTGTGTCGTATCATCCGCAAAGCGTGCGTTATTTTTCACGGCCCTCTGCACTATATCCGGATTGCTCTGCTGTGGTCTCTGCTGTGGCTGTACTCTCTGCTGCATCTGTGGTCTCTGAGGCTGATGTGCTCTCTGCTGCATCTGTGGCTGTGGTTTCTGCTGATATGTCTGGTTCAATGCATTCATACCCGACTGAACTGTATTCTGCATGCTGTTCCATATCTGCTGTATCTGCTTCTGCTGCGGTCTCGGTTTGTTTGGCTGCGTGTTTTTACTGCCTGCGCTCTTTGATTTTTTGTTAATGTAAAAAACAGCTCCTAAGATAATTGCCCAAATTATAACATCCATATTCTGCTCCTTTATCAATCTGCATTTTTCTATGTCAATCCCTGAATATCCTGCACATATCGCGCAGTATGTATTCTGCTGTCTGTTCCGGCTCCCATTGCTTTGTAACACCCACAAGCAGCGGATTAAGCTCCGACAGTATCCTTGCCGTGCGCCGGTCTGTCGTGCCCTCATACTTATCGTTTATGGCCTCAGCCTGCTTCACACATGCCTCAAGCTGCTTTAATATATCCTTCCAGAACTCCTCGTAATATATCTCATGCACTCTCTTAGTCTTTTGTGTGAAATTCAGCTCTGCAAGCTCTTTGTTGCTGTGCCCCAGATAGAAATATGACAGAGCAAACAAATCAGGCTTTTTCCTTTCAAGCCCCTCATTTGTCAGGTGTATCAGATTCTCTATCTCACTCTGTAAAATGATACCGTTGTCAAAGGATGACAGATATCTCTCCCCCTGCTTTACAACAGAATCCAGAGTCGTGTGAAAATCCGTGTCCACCTTGCTGATTAAAAATTCATCGTCAAACATGCCGCTTTTCGCTTTGCAAGCCTTTATCAGCTCTCCAAAGCGCTTCCGGTCGGTTCCTGTGAGCTCACAATACCCGATAACTTGTTGCTCAAGCTCCTTTAAATCTGAAAGCAGGCTGCTTAAGCCTGTCTTCACGCCATAATAGCGCTTTGCAACACCGGAGGAATTCTTTTTGGTTTTGACATACAGCTTAAGCCAGCTGTTGACCACTGTCATGTCGGCACCTGCCGTATCCATCGCTGTCTTAAATTTCTTTTCCGTATCACTTAGTCCTAAAATCATCACACACCCTCAAACATCATTCTAAAACTATATAATAACAATTCTACACCATTATCATATTTTTTTAAAGAGCCTTTTTTCTCTCTGAAAAGCCCACTTTAAACGCAAAAAAGGAAGCCATACAATAACTGTATGACTTCCTGTATACACTGCATGTTATTCGCATCGTCGTGCGAATGGCACGAATGGCTTTGTTATGATAGCAAAATCAGATTAACGACCGAACTGCATATCGTTGTTACCTGATTTTGTTGTGAACATCTCAAGCATGTTGATTGGATCGTTGTAATCCATAAGCCATCCCTCACGGGCGAAATCAAACTGTCCGTCCTTACGGCTGTTAAGGAATACGTTCCACTCCTGCTGCTCAACCTTTAAGTTGATACCTACCTTTGAAAGATCAGCCTGAATAGCCTCACCAATCTTTACATTTGACTCTGAGTTGTTTACAAGGTATGTGAACTCGACAGTCTGGTTTACCTGACCTGTGCTCTCATCTAATAATCCGATAGAAGCAAGAAGCTCTTTAGCCTCCTCAAAGTTCTTATCGTAATCTGTGCCGTAGTAATCTTTGTTCTTGAACTCGCCACCGTTACCATCTGTAACACCCTCTGGGATAAATGTTGTGGCAATCTTCTGTCCGCCCTGGGCGATTGTATCGATAATGTACTGACGATCGATAAGAAGACAGATTGCTTTTCTGAATACCTTAGCCTGGTCAGCATCTAATCCAAGTTCTGAGTAGAGCTTAGAGTTAATGTTGAAGCCTACGTAGTATGTTCCAAGGTTGTCAACTGTGTAGAACTCGCTTGTCTTCTTAGCTGCCTCAATCTCGGCTGTAGGAACTGTATCGATGAAATCAAGGTCACCGTTCTGGTAAGCTGTGTAAGCTGAAACATCATCAGATGTAAGCATTACGTTCATCTCATCAACTGTTACATTGTCAGCATCCCAGTAGTTAGGATTCTTAACATATGTCATGCTTGAATCATGTTTCCACTCCTTGAGTGTGAATGCACCGTTTGTAACGAACTTGTCGCTTGCATCGTTTGCCCAGTCATCATTTCCCTCTACTGACTTCTGGTTTACAGGGAAGAAGAATGGGAATGCACATAAGTCAAGGAAGTATGGTGTAACTGCCTTAAGCTTGACTGTAAGAGTCTTTCCATCATCAGAAGCAACTACATCATCAGCAGCAAGCCCCTTTGTATCATCATATCCTGCGAATACTGCGCAAAGGTAGCTGTAATCTGCAGCTGTCTTAGGATCTGCAGCTCTCCTCCAAGACCACTCGAAATCCTTTGCAGTAAGCTCATCACCATTTGACCACTTAAGACCGTCACGCATTGTGAATGTGTATGTGAGGCCATCCTCAGAAACCTCATAGCTCTCTGCACATGCAGGCTCAAGCTTGCCCTCAGCGTTGTAACGCATAAGACCCTCAAAGCTGTTTACTGCAAGACATCCGCCGTCAACAGTACTGTTTAATGCAGGATCGATATGATCAGGCTCTGATGCCATGAAGATGTTTAACTTTCCGGCATTCTTTGTGTTCTTTGCATTGTAGAAGTATTTCATACCCTCTACTGTTGAGTATACGTCTGTGACATAATCCTTGAGCATATACTGGTCATTGTAGTAGTAAAGTGGAATAACACACCATGTATCCATAAGCATATCCTCTGCCTGGTGCATCATCTCTGCACGCTTTGCAAGATCTGCTTCTGTACGGATAGATTCTACTAACTCATCATAGCTTGTCCAGTCTACGGCTGTTGATACAGCAGTATCAGAATTATCGTTAGTAGTTGTTTTGTTGTTGCTCTTGCTTCCACAAGCAGTCATGCCAAGTGCCATAGCTGCAACAAGAGTAAGTGCTACTAATCTCTTTTTCATCTTTCTTCCTCCTAATTAATTAATATGAAAAATAAATTTATGTTAGAACCGGCACATGTGGCTTAAGCTATATGCCGGTAAAAACCTTATATTAGCGGTTGAAGCATGCAACCATATGTCCGTTTCCTCTGTCTGTAAGCTCCGGACGTGCTGCTGCACACTGTTCTGTCGCGTATTTACAGCGCGAACGGAATGGACAGCCGCTAGGCATGCGAAGAGGTGAAGGAACATCTCCCTCAAGCACGATTCGCTTGCTGTGTCTGGCAGTCTCAGGATCCGGAATCGGAACTGCTGAAAGCAGCGACTGTGTGTACGGATGGATTGGATTGTCCATCAGCTCATCTGCATCTGCAAGCTCCATCATATGGCCCAAGTACATAACAGCTATTCTATCAGAGATATGCTGCACTACAAGCAGATCGTGCGCTATAAACAGGTATGATAACCCTCTCTCCTTCTGCAGATCCTCAAACATGTTGACTACCTGAGCCTGAATTGAAACATCAAGTGCCGATACCGGCTCATCACATACGATAAACTTCGGATCTACTGCAAGCGCTCTTGCTATTCCGATACGCTGTCTCTGTCCACCCGAAAACTCATGTGCATAACGTGTGGCATGGTCTGCGTTTAGTCCAACTGTCTCCATGAGATCCATAATCATCTCATGGCGCTCTTTCTTGCTATTATAGAGCTTGTGCACATCGAGAGGCTCTCCGATGATATCCTCAACCGTCATACGAGGGTTGAGTGATGAATACGGATCCTGGAATACCATCTGCATCTGCTTACGGTAAGGATGCATATTCACATCTATCTTCTTCTCACTGTCAAACAAAACATTGCCGTCGAACTCAATGCGTCCAGCTGTCGGCTGGTACAGACGTAAAAGAGTACGTCCTACGGTTGTCTTTCCACAGCCTGACTCGCCAACAAGTCCAAGCGTCTCACCCGGCTTTATGGCAAATGACACATCATCGACTGCCTTTAATTCCATCTTTTTAAATCCGTCATGAACAGGGAAATACTGCTTCAAATGGTCTACCTTGAGCAGGTACTCGTTGTTATTTGTCTCATTACTCATTTGATTTTCCCTCCTCCATCATATTCTTAATATTCATCCAGCATGATGCGAGATGATCCTCTCCAACCCAGATTTCCTCCGGCTTTTCGGTGAGACATATCTTCATAGCGGCATCACAGCGAGGGCAGAATGCACAACCATCTGGCATGTTGAGCATATTGATTGGTGTGCCTCCGATAGGAACAAGCCTGGTTTTTGAATTGGTCTTTGTAGGGATTGAACGAAGCAGTCCCTTTGTGTACTCATGCGCCGGGCTGTAGAATATGGCATCTGCTGTTCCTCTCTCACACACACGGCCGCCGTACATAACTATGATCTCATCACACATTGAAGCAATGACACCCAGATCATGTGTAACCATGATGATGGCCATGCCGAGCTTTTCCTGCAATGACTGCATAAGCTCAAGAATCTGTGCCTGGATAGTCACATCCAGAGCTGTTGTAGGCTCATCTGCGATCAGAATCTGCGGCTGACAGGCCAAAGCCATGGCGATCATCACACGCTGGCGCATACCGCCGGACATCTGGTGGGGATATTCATAAGCACGGGCCTGTGGATTGGCGATCCCAACAGCCTGCATCATTTTAATGGCCTCTTCCATGGCTTCTTTCTTTTTCATTCCTCTGTGAAGCTGTAAAGATTCTGCGATCTGCTTTCCACAGCGGATGATGGGGTTTAAAGAAGTCATAGGTTCCTGGAAGATCATGGAGATCTCATTTCCGCGGATCTTCTCCATTTCCCGTTCAGAAAGCTTTACAAGATCCTTTCCATTATATAAGATCTGTCCGTCGGTGACTTTGCCCGGAGGATTTGGGATCAGCTGCATCATAGCCAGGGAAGACACGCTTTTTCCGCTTCCGCTTTCCCCAACGATGCCAAGCTTCTCACCGCGGTGGAGCGTATAGCTTAAGTGGTCTACTGCGTGCACTGTTCCGGCCATGGTCTTGAATTCCACACACAGATCTTTTATTTCAAGTAATGTTTCTGACTGGTTCATGGTTTCCTCTCATTTCTACAGGATTCTATGGGTAAACAAACCTATTATCCGACGATAGCATCCGGTGAGGATAATACGTTTGTCAGTTTAAAGCGACAAAGTATCAACGCAAAAAAAAAATAGCCATAATAGTATAGATACAATTGTTAAAGCCTAGAATACCATATTTTTTAAGGAAATTCAACTGGGGGAAGTCATGTTTTAAAGAAGGTTTTATACTAAAAATTTCACAAGCATGTGTATTTTTTAACTGGCATGACTTTTGCAACTGATTTTCATATATGGACAGGTTACCTTTAGATAGCATGTCTATTTGAAGAGGAATGTTCAAATTACGTGAAAATGGGAGGCATATTTCTTATGAAGAAACAGTATGGATGGGTCATCTGTATTATGTGTTCACTGCTTATGTTTTGTACTGTAGGGCTGACAGGAGCCGGTTTTTCTGCATACCAGCCGTATCTTCTTAGTGAAAGGGGATTGACTAATACCCAGGTGGCAGCTGTGATCATGTGTAGAAATTTATTCGGGCTTTTTGGAATGCTATCGGTGACCTTTCTGATTAGAAAATTTGAA
>OHLZ01000511.1_pt1 | contig 14161 bp, 20 predicted proteins | sample 1569211 | NCBI WGS metagenome assembly OHLZ01 (sample SAMEA3879606, study PRJEB24766) | human gut metagenome | biome: human-associated habitat; feature: feces | place: USA | collected 1985/1987
GAGTGATCTGGCGCAGGTACATATCAATAGCTGTTGCCATCGGGATGCCAAGCTGTTTCAGTACATCCTCGGCCTGCTGTTTGACGCTGGGGCTGACCCGGACGTTCAGCATCATCGATTTTTCCATAGTTATCACCTCGAATCCATTGTAATGCTTTTCGCTTTACAAGTCAACTGAGTGTGCAGCCTCAATCAAAGTTCTCTTAGTTGCACAATATTTCTTGTGATATATTGGTTAAAGTGCCAAACATTTTCAAGTTGCTATTTTATTTGCAACAAATAAAATATAATTGTCGTATAATTATTAAATTAACCATATTAGTCCAACGAGTTAAAACAAATTGGAGTTCTGAAGTTTCATAGAAGCTAATTATGCTTTAAAGGAGAATCAACTATGAGAACAATGTTGCTGAAAGAACTAGTGTCCCATGATGTCCTAGAGTTTTGTTATGACATTAGGCATCCCCAAAACTGGAATGCGGATTCTATTTTTGTGTCCGATGATGATTTTTATTGTTTGAATCCTTATTTGGAACAAGTTATTCCTGATTTTTCCTATTATGCATCACAGAAAATAACAACGGAACAATGGGAACAGATTGAAAAGCTTGCATTGGAAGATGGAAAATTTCGGGATTTTTTCCAAAAAATAAAAGAATGGAAAAGCAAAGATCCTGAAGGAAGTAATAGTTTTTGGATTCATGGAGTGTAGAAAGCCACTATAAAACTTGAGGTATATCAATATCAACTGAGTGCTCATAAAAAGTAAAGCCCCGGATCCAGTTCGAGCATAGATTGCTCTAGATGGTTCCGGGGTTTACACACCAATTTTTTAGAGACTTTTTACGGAATCAACTTTTATTCTTGTAAATAGACTTAAATCCCATATGTCAAAATAAACTGATCAGAATTTGCTAAAATGATAAACTGCTTAGATGATTTAGACTTATATTTTTTCCCCGGAGTAGGAGTCGAACTATCATTAATATAGTAGTCACTTGTATTTCCACGGTTAAAATCATATAGGACTTGATCTCGATAGCTGTTTGCAAAATTTAGGTATTCAACTAAATTTGTTGCGCCAACTTCGCTACCGTGCTTAGAAAAATGATACTCTAGACTGGCTGCGCGGGTTGAACTAGTGCCACGATGCCAATGAGCATTTTTTAAGTCATCCTCGCTCCAAGTTAATTTTGCAGTACCAGTCAGATGTTTCGTGCCACTTCCATCGACTACATCAATGGTTACATTGTAAGTCGTATTGCATTTAATATAAGGAATATAAAAGTCAAATGTTTTGCCGACTATAGGCGGAACATAACTAGATTGCGTTTTGGACTTAGCATAGCCAGTAGCAGTCACGGTTACTGTAACATTATCTAATCCGTCAACACCGATATTGCCTACCTTAACTTTAACACCTGTTCCATCGACTTTTGCTATAACTTCAATAGGAATTCCGTTAGGGACTCTTGGCATAGGGGATTCGTTAGACTTTGTATTTTCTACAACCGGAAGATACGTATAGGTAAGGGGGTTCGTAGCGAATGCCGGAACAGAAAATATGAAAACCATTACTAGCGAGAGAAAGCCTGATAAAATTTTTTTCATATTACAACCTTTCCGATAAACCATCAGCTATTCGACCAAAGTCACCATAAGACGGATAGCTGATGGTTTTCAACATTTACCGACGGTTTCATTAAAAATAAGGGCAATTGCTTGATTTTTATGGCTATAATTTTCTGATACTATGTTCAACCATTATTTATCATTCCAACCTTTTAAGATAGCCCAAAGATTCATGAGAAGGCCGATACCACCTAAAGTACATAGAATGCATCCTCCAATTACTGTAAGCGTAATGGATTGATTAAATCTGTACCTCAGAATATCAGCATCAGCACAAAGAACAAATACTATACCAACTAAAAAGACTATCGCAGAAAAAGTCACCGTAAAAAAATTTTTCATCATCCCATCAAATGATCCAAACTATATAGCAGATATTTAGAAGGCACATCCGCCTGACCAGTTTTGCTTGCCACTGTTTTTCCCGTTTGAATATCGACTTGTCTTTGCGTCCATGTGCAAGTTCTCGCATAAAACTGTACTCGATATTCTCTACTATTGTATGCACTGGTCTCCGGAGGACCTGCAAACTTCTGAGTTGTTTCATATCTTGCCGTTACGGATTTTTTTAGTTCAGCGGTTATTTCAAATGGAGTTCCGACTTTAAGAGACGTTCCAATTGTCTGTTCAAATGCTCTGGTCAAAGTTGTCGTTTGCCCCTTTGCTACTGAGATAACAAAATAGTTCTGGGCTTCCCATTCGGTTCCGTAAGAATATGAGGTTGGATAATTATATCGCCCTAATCGCTCCGATGAGCCTTGGAGAGCATCTTTATCATCAGAGGACGCATATCCCACATCATAAATTATAATAGTATCACCATCTTTAGCCGCTGCTCCACGAATCAACTGATCGATTTCTTAATCTGTCACTTGTGCGGCAACCTCAGGCGAAATATATACGGTAACAGTTGGTTTGATTAGTTTTGAATTGCTTCCTCGTTGGGCTTTTTCAACACCTTCTGAACTTGCCATTCCATAAATCGGACAACTCATAAGGAGGGCAACGCTCATTACAAACGATACAATTTTCACTGTTATCTTCATTTGTGTTCACCTCATAAAGACTGTTAAAAGTTTTCTTCTACGCTTTTATAACTGCATCGGAGTCACCCTTTCTAATTTTGATGAAGCACATGATATTATTTATCTACTGGTACTTCCTGTAATGGTTTCACTCCGCCCATCAGAATAATTAAATGTTGCTGAATACTCCAGCTTGTAAGACTTTCCCGGTTTGGTATTGTAGTTACCGCTTGCCATGCAGTTCGAGGTCGTGCTGGTATTTGAACAGTTGCTTACTCTCTGCCATGCTCCAAAGGTTCCTTTTTCATAGAGAGTACCGGAAACGCTGATACTTTTTATGCCAGTTCTCGTTTGAGCATCAACCTGATAGTAGGTCCGATAGATTGAACCATTGATGGTGCTGTTTCCAATATACCGTCCAGACTGCCCCACGGCCAAGGCAGAACACGCTAGGCTCAAGAGCATCACCACTGAAAGAATGCTAGACAAGAAACGCTTTTTTGACATAGACAATACACCTCCATTTTTTTGCTCCCAATAGGAGCTTTTGTTTAGTCAACGTAATTCGCCTTATGTTTGTGACAGCTTTTTTGAAAAAATCTCTGCTTTTCGTTATGTTTGTACGCTTATACAAAAAATCTCCATGTTATTTGTTGATTCTAACAAATAACATGGAGGCTCATATTAAAAAATGTTTTCAGCGATTCTCGCAATCTCATCTTGTGAGATGTTTCCCATAATCGTGTTTGAAATGCCTCTCTGCTCCCAGCTTAAAATATATACTGTATCGCCGTTCTTTTCTACGCTCGTTCCCAAAGTTGCGTCTGCGTCTCCAACTTTTACGTTCTCATAAGTTGTATGCTCATTGTCAAACGAGGACTGTTGCCCCGGCTGTATAATGGAGCATCGAACAGTATATCCTTTACCGCTTCCTTTTGACGAGTAAACGTGCAAAAAGTTTTCTGCGCTTTCAAATTCCTGCTCACAATCTCGTTCAAAGCCATCCGGCACATAATAATCGCTGTATCCATTCGGAAGCTGTTCCAATGGTTCTCCATCCACTTGATACGTCAGCTGCATCTCAATGGGCAGAAATTTTTGAATCATCGTATAGACTGTCTTGCGGAAGTCTGCGCTTACTGCAAGCGCACCGAGAGTTAAAATTACCAGCGTCAGGGCTGCAACAAGCACCCGTTTCAGCATAGGGCGGCGTTTATGCAATGCCGCTTGCAGGCGAGCATCCCATCGGGAAGTATCCGGGTAGCGTTCCTTAAGCTGTGCTGGAGTTGGCAGTTCGTCCAGTTCTTTTTGTGCATCTGCACGGAGTGCCATCATCAATGCAGCGTCAAAAGAAACTTCTGTCCGCTCACTCATGGCTGTTTAGCTCCTTCCACAATAGTTTTCTTCCACGGAAAAGCCGCATCCGAACCACTTCATCCGTCAGTCCAAGCGATTCGGCAATCTCCCGGTTGGTGTAGCCCATTGCCAAAAGGCGAAGCGGATCACGGTACATCGGTTTCATCTGGCTGATCAGTTCTGTCAGGTGTTGGATGTTATCGGTGCTGACTACTGCATCGTCCGGCACCGGGGCATCGTCTGGTGCGTCCGGGACTTCTTCCAGCGGTTCTTCTCGCTGCTTGCGAAGCATATCGTATGCACGGCTTCTACTACAACTAACGAGATAAGCAGCGAGTTCGTGACAGTTTTCTCGATGAATTTTAGAAAAATTTTTGGCAACGTACAAAAACACTTCTTGCAGTACGTCTTCTGCCAGATACGAATCGCCCATAATTTTGTAAGCGGTATGGTAGACCAGCCGTTTGTAGATATTATATACATCTATAAATTGTTCTTCTTTGCTTTGATCGTCAAGAACAGCTAAGTACAGGGAAAGCAACACAATCACCTCCAACTGATTCGCATGGATTGGATGTAGTGTACCATGAACCAGCGAAAATGTCGAATGTTTTCCGTTCTGAACGAAGAACAGCCAGCATCATGACCTCACTTACTGTTGAGGCCGTTGCTGGCTGTTCGTTTGGTTTGAGATGTTTCCATCAAAATTGCAGAGTGCAAATGTCTTGAAGCTCTACCTTATATAAATAGAAGCGTTTTGAAAAAACGCGCAGCCTGCATCGGAACGGTGCAGAATGAAGGGGATTGGGCACAGCCCAACAAGCATTTTGCAACGCAAAAATGGCGTTTGTATAGACAAAAGCCCTGCTTGCAACTGATTGTTTGGCGAGGAAAAGCGTATATGGTTTTGGCGGTTTAATCAAACAATGACAACGTGAACAGCACGTTCGTAATCAACTTTGCGAACGTATATTGTGTAGATTGTTTGACAATTGACCTTTTGAAATGTGGTTCCAGTTCTTTCACGGGTTCCCATCGAAAACAAAGACGGCGATGATAAATCGCGTACTTTTGTTCGATATCCGATTCCTTCTTTTTCTAAAAGAGATGTGTATTTTTGGTATTGAGATTGATTTGAGCAAACCACCAACTCTTTTTGATTAAAAAACGGTAGCATAAAAAACTCCTTGCTCAAAAACGGTTATCGGATATTATTTGAAATTTCAACATACCAAGTCTTTCCGGTCTTTGCAGCAATATTGACAACATAGTAGCAGCCAACGCGATTTGTTGCATCTACCAGAACACCAGCCCAAGAGGAATCAGGGTATATTGCTGCATTGGAGTAACTCCTTTCGATTTGTGCAGTGTGCCATCCTTTCTTACACTGTATACACAGCAAGCAATATTGTCTACATTTCTGTAATAAGATGGAGAAAATTCGTAACGAAATCGGAGTCACCAACAAAGAAAAATGGCATAGTGCTTTTTGTTGTTGAAACAGGAAAGCAACCATGCCATCTCAGGATTAAACTTATTTTCGTTTTTCTTGCAGATGCTTCTCCGGTACATAGGGACGCTTCGGCTGATACATCCAGCCCGCACAACCCGGAGGCCACTCCTGCATATCCTTCTTCACCAGAGCTTCAATTTTCTTTTTGGCGAACTGTTTGACTTGAATTTTCATTTGTATGCCCTCCTTTCAATTTTGACAGCGTGAAATGGATAGTGTTATTGCATCAGCAGTCAATGCTGCGACCAACCCTTGTAGTATGGAAGGAGCAATTTGAACTTCCACCAACAAAATTGCGAAAATATTTAGAATCAATAATAACCAACGAACAGCTATTTTTGCAGCCTTAAATTCATCTGTTGACCAGTGAATGCTTTTATTGTTAACTGGTGCAATACACAAAATTGTAGCATCAGAAACTATAGTTAAGAAAAGCAACGCCTTGCCTGTACAAAAAACGTAGGAGATTGAAGCAAGAAGAACTACTTCTAATAAACTGGAACATAACAGGCACTTAATATAAGTAGCAGCATGATAACCGTTTGTGTATTTCCGAATTAAGAGGAAGAACACAGAAAATGAAATCGTTAAGGTCCAGCCAAAGCAAAAACCGCCAATCAGACACTGCACAAGCCAAGTGAATAAGGTTGTCACTCTTTTTTCGATGCTATATGCAAACCATTCAGAATAAGATTCATCAAGCAATCCCATCGACACGCACTTTTGCGTTAATTGCATTGCAAAATCTTTCATTGCGACAATCCTCATTAAAAGAACTTTCTTGAAAGAAAGAATACACAAGTTGAGCTACAATTTCCACAATAATGTAACGAAATGGACTTTTTTTGTCACGAAATCGGAGTGAGCGGTATATCAGCGGTGAACTGGAACCACCCATTTTCATAGAACATGGTATACTCGCCGCTGTATTTTTCAAGAATCAGTCGGATGTTCGCAAGTCCAAAACCATGCAGCTGTGGTTCTGGTTTTGTAGTTGGAATGGAACTGTTTATAATTGTAACAGGTTTTGATGTGTTTCGGACAGAGATGAAAAAGTCTTGTTGCGCAACCGCCATGACATGAATCGTTTTGTCACCTTTATCGTACCGTTGACACGCTTCAATGGCATTATCCAAGAGGTTTGATAGAAGCACTACTATATCAGAGGCATCAAATGGAAGATTTGATAGATCATTCACTTCAAAATCAATACTGATCTTCTTTTGAGTTGCTTCGGCAGCTTTTGTGTTGAAAAGTGCATCCAAGATAGGATGGTGTGTGTTGACAAGGAATAGTCGATCTGTTTGCTGTTCGGTGATTTTTTCAAGATATTCTTCAGCGGCAGAATACTCTTGATTCTTCATCAATTGATTTAGGATATTCAGGTGCGCCCGAAAATCGTGAACTTTTTTCCTTTGGGCAGAATAAAGTTCGCTTGCCGAAGTCATGTTTTTCGATTGCAGCTGAATCTGCTGGTTAAGCATCAATAATTGTTCTCTTTCCGATGCGGCATACTCCATTCGCTCCAATAAAAAGAGGACTGCGACGTTTGAAATAAAAATGAGAATACAACAGCCAGCAGAAACAAACTCTTCTATATTATGACCGCTTGTAACGTAAAGCAGAATCACAAGCATTACAAACGATGCGCATGGAAATAGAAAGTACAGTATCAGCTGCGAATGTTGAGCATCGCTTCTGGGTCTGTTGCCCATACGCTGAAGCATCATTTTGCGAAATAGCGCAATAATAAATAATTCGGCTGAATAATAAGAGATTCCATAGATTAGGGATAATGCCTTGTCGGCTTGAAACGTCTGAGCATCCATCCCACAAACCGATGTTGCAAGCATTCCGACTGCAAAAGATAAGCTGTATATCAAAAGATATTCTATGACAATAAGAAATAATAAAAACTTTCCTGAGATATTCTCATATAGAGTTCTGGCAACAATAAAACAGGATAGTAGAACCAAAAAAATTTTGACGATTTGGTTTCGATTTAAGGCAATAACACTGAATTCAATAGATGCATACATTAAAATAGTTTGAACTATTACACCGACAAGAAATCTATGATCCCTCCAACGGTGCGAAGCAAAAGCGTCTAAAAACAGACATACGCAGACTGAATCTATGATTGTGTAAACCAAACTGATTAAAGCATCCATCTACTTTTACCTCGCCAATGTAAATATTTCTGTTTTAGCTCATTATAATTCTTTTCGCTTGGAGCCAGACAAAGACCACCGCGCAATTGGACTTTATTGTATTGAAAGATTTCGACATAGTGCATATTGACAAGATAGCTTTTTTGAATACGAAGGAAACCGAGTGGCTCGATTTTTTCGGATAGTTCCGTTATGTTGCCGTAAAATTGGTATGCTGGGCGTTTTTCGTCCAACAAGTGCATAACAATGATTCTTCGATGAGATTCTAAATACAGAATGTCATTTACAGGTACATCAATAATTTCAGAGTTTATCGAAATTGTAACAAGCTGTTTCCGTTGAAGCACTTCTTGGACGGCTGAATCAAAGTAGGAATCAAGTTTAGCAGAGAAATCTGCTTTTAGTAAGTATCGAAAGGCTTGAACCTCAAATCCCTCTGGAGCATACTGAATGAAATTCGTAATGAAGATAATCACAATGTTTTCATTTTCTGCTCGTAACTTTCTGGCAAGCTCAATTCCATTTGTTTCGCCCATATCAATATCCAGAAGCGCAATATCATACGGAAGTGATAAGTCTATTTGACTTGGTTGAGAAAAACCATAAAATCTTAATGCTACATGCGTTTCCTCGCTTTTCTTTTTGAGTTCTTCAATAATAGAATCAACGATCTGCTGGTCATCATCACAAACCAAGACATTCATTTTGAAATCCCTCCATTGCACATGGGAATGCTTTTTATCACACAACATACAGCCCTGCTCCTCACAAGTCAATCAAATTTCAACATAATCGAACATTATATATAGTATAGTACGATTATGTTGAAATTTCAAATAGTACACTTTATATAAGATGGGAGTGTACGGGAATGGAGCATTATTTAGGAGAAAAGTAAAAAAAGCTGAGGGAAAGTCGTGGCTGGACGCAGGCAGATTTGGCTAAACGGTTAAATAAGGCTGTATCCACGATCAGTGGATATGAAAGTGATGCACATGCAATTCCGTTGGATGTTCTTGCAAGCATTTCATCCTTATTTAGCATTTCAACAGATGAACTCCTAGGACTGGATGCGCCAGAAGTACTATCTCTTTCTGGATTGACTGGTGCGCAAAAGAAAACTTTAATTAAACTCCGTAATGAATTTCTTTCACCAAGTCAAAAAGGGAATGATCTTTCACCACAGCAGATGGAAATTCTTCATGACATGATAAAAGCCTTCGGGTAACGATTGACTTGCAATACGGTGCGAGTACAATGCAAAAGATTACTTGTATATGACCCTCAATGCTGAATGCCCAGTGTTGAGGGTTATATTATTTGCAGCCACACCGATTTCATTACAAGTTTTCTCTATTTTGATACAAAATCGTGGACTTTGACGGGTTCTTGTGCTTTGATATAATTGATAATAGCTAGAGTGAAATTTGAGATGAAAGCGATGATTGCGACAAATTTCAACAAAGAAAAGTGCGCCCTATAATCGACATGTATCTTATAGTTGCTACTTGTAATTCTAAAATATGAAAGGGAGATTCCAATGCAGAACTTAAAGCAACAATGAACATAAGTCACACACAACTAATTGCAATGGTTAATAAAAGGAGAAAATCGTCATGAAGAAGATGACTCGTAATGAATTTCTCAAAATTGCTGGAGCGAGTGCCGCACTAGTTGCTTTCAATACTGTTTTAACACCTGCCGCTTTTGCGGCAACACCTAAGCGAGTTATTACCAAAGACGTGAACAAGACCGTTCAGGAACCTGCACCCTTGATCTTCTACGGTGTTAAACCCTCCATCGTCACATATTCTTCCAGACTTTCGGGTGTGAAAACCCAGACTAAAAACGCCTATTTGAGCATTGCTGGAGATTACTTGGGCACAGTAACCTTGCAATATCAGACAACCATTTCTGGTGGACGTCCACAATTTGCATATGATACTGTTAAGCTTGGGTATGATTTTAGCTCTAGCAAGAGCCATTATGCCGTTGGTTCTCCGAGCGTGAGCTATACAGGAGATAAGATCACGGTCAATTTCCCAGCTCAGTTTGGTATCTTGGTGGACGAAGCAGTTGTTGAGTTCACTCCATAATAAAGGATTGTATGTAAAATGATTTGCAAAAATTGTGGTTATGAAAACAAGCTGGGTGTTCGATATTGCCAACGGTGCGGTCAGTACATTGAGCCCAAACGGACATTGGCACAAGAAGTTAAATCGTGGGATTTTAGAAGTCTCGCTGGTGTTGGTCGTAGAGATGTAAATATTGCACCGCTATTTACTTCACCAGAAAACAAATCTCAGATGAAAAAAAGTCAAACACCTTCGCCAGTTGATCCGCTACCGGATGGAAGATGGTATTGCCCAGACTGTGGGAACTTAAATGATTCTTCCGAACGGTTTTGCAAAAGCTGTGGAAAAGTCCGATAACTACTAACAAACCGACAGCCCTCTATTTGCAACGACTGCAAGTAGAGGGCTGCTATTTTGCTTTGGATATTTTAATTAAAGGTTAGTCTTTCAGTCTGCCGTGATTGCAGCCAAGTGAGAAATAATGCTCAATCTCACCACTCAGCACAAACTGGACGTACTCCAAGGGCTTGTTGTATAGTAGCCAGTCCAGTTCTGCCCGCTGCGCCGGAGTGTTGCTGTACTCGTCCTCTATGGCGATACAATCAATGGAAAGGGTGGTGCCATCTTCAAATCGGGCTTCCACCCGGTTGGTGTCCATGTTGTAGCGGCAGAAAAACACTTTTTGAGAGTGATTATGGTCGAAATTCTGATTTCGTTTCATTTGAATGACTCCTTTAATAATTTTCTGGTTGATTTTTGACGAAATGAGATTCATTTTTGCTTGAGCCGCCCAACCACACTACGATGTAGCTTTGTTCAGCTCTTGCGGTTGCATGATTGATACCAGCACAGCACTGGGATTCACCGTACAGAGCGAGTGAATCCCTGATGCTGTGCTTTTTTATTTGACACGAGGTGAAATTTTATGCGTCAGCCTGATCATGAGTACGAAGAACGGAGCTTTGGAGATATTCAACGTGCAATTGATTTTGAGAACAGTATGAATGACCTTGAATCGCAATTGTATTACCAGCATCTTTCCCCGAAAGAAGTTGCCCAGCAGGTGCTGAAAGCCACTTGCCAATTCTACGATGCTGACTGGTGCGGTTTAATTCAGGTCGATCTTGATTTGAATTTGTGGACACCATTCTGGTGGTTCAACGCTGGCGCAACAGACAAGACGATGCTTTTAACCGAAGAATATGAATCCGCTGAATTTCTTGATCGGTGGGTACAAACTGTCCGCAAGGGAATTCCAATGGTCGTCCCGGACGCCGAAGCAACAAAAGAAGCCTATCCTGCGGAGTATAACCTGTACCAGCGGCTTGGCATCCGGTCTGTTATTGCCGTTTCCTTGGAGCCGCGCCCAGTCGCTCTGCTTGCCATCCGGAATCCTAAGCGGTATATTCAGCAGACCAGTATGCTGCGGATTCTGGCCTATGTGCTGCTTGCGTCGTACAACGAACAGAAGATGCTGAACCGGCTCCAGATGGCGTATATTCCCACTTCGATTCAAAGCAGCAAGGACATCTATGTCAGTCTGTTTGGCGAACTGAGCATCAGTACGTCCAAAGGCGTTCTGAAAGAAGCTGACTTTAGCTCTCCAAGCATCAACCGACTGATTTCTTACCTGCTGATTTCCCGTAAAAATGCCATTTCTCCGCAGGAAATCACCCAAACGCTCTGGTCGGATGATTCAGACAATCCAGCCAAGAACGTCAAAGGGCTGGTTTACCGTTTACGCCAGAAGTTCAGTATTATTTCGGATGAACCATTGGTTTTATCCTCCGCATCCGGATATCAGCTCAACCCGGAGCTTCACATTATGACAGATTATCAGCGTTTTGATGAACTTGTATCTTCCGCTGTCAGAGCGTCCTCCGTAATCAACAAAGTGGACATTCTCAAAAATGCTCTTGACCTCTATCATGGGAAGGTCTTGTCCTCCGCAGATGGGGAGCATTGGCTCATTCAGTTTTCCACAAAATACCATCTTTCCTATATGGGTGCTGTCAGTGAACTGCTGAAGCAGCTGGATTCGCTGCATTCTTATGACTTGCTCAATCAGTACGCCATGAAGTCTCTGACCATCGCTCCGGATAATCCGAAAGCATACTGCTGGCTGATCCGCTCCCTGAAAGCACAGGGAATGAATGAACTTGCAACCAACGAGCTGGCCGCAGCAAAGGAACATCTGACCACGGAAGAATACGAGGAAATCCTTGCATTTGGAGCCAATTGGTAAGAATGATTCCTATAACACTTTCGCAACACCTTCATGTGACTTTCATAACACCTAAAATTTTTCAGAAAGGGGCAAAAATGGCTCCATAACACTTTCATAACACCGCCAGATGACTTTCATAACACCGTCGTGTGATATGCTTACAGGGCACGAATCGATGCCCTGTAAGCTGATCGCACGGCGGTTTTCTTTTTTATAGGCTTCGATGCGTCGGAACAAAAACATATCGAAGCCTGAGATGCATTAAAGGCCGAGGATACTTATACCGCTTTCCATTCTCGGATGGAAAACAGTGTCGGTACCCTTTTCTTTAGTGCATCTCTTTTTTGTTGCCAAGAAAAGCCCGCAAGCTGTCATACAGTGAAGTGTCCTCAACCTCCGCATCCGGCGGAAAGGACACTTCATGTTTCTTTTTGCCCATTTTTCGTGGCTGGAACTGGCCGCACGGTATCCCTAGCAACTCCAAGTTTTCGATTTTTTGCGACTTATCGAAAATTTGGAGGTTTGCGATGGCTTTTAATAAAGGCTATGAGTTAAAAAAGTTTGAAGCGCACTGGGAAAAGTTGCGAATCGAGTACGCAGCGGCAGGAATGGCTGAGGATGCCATTCAGAAGATGTACGACTATGACCGTCAGCAGTTCAATTCCGAACGCACCCGCATTGAGCGAACGCAGGAGTTCACTGCACCTGCGTATGAAAGCACCGAGGAAGAAGCCTCACCTCTAATGCTGCGCTATCAGGAAGCCATTACCACAACAGATACATACCACGAAACCAAGCGCAGCTTTGCATGGATTGGTGAAATCGAGGATGAGAATCTACTTGCTGCACTTGAGCAACTCTCGGATTCTGACTTAGAACTTATAACTTTGTACGCCTATGAAGAGTATGACACTGTTGAAATTTCTAAACTGTTTGGCACAACAAAGCAAAATATAAGTAAGAAAATCCGTAGAATTACTAATTTTATCAAGAACTTTCAAATCAGGGTTGTCTAAACGGCATTTTCGTCGGCTACCAAGTGAGGGGACAATTTCAAAAAGCGGCTCTTACCGCTGGCAAAACGTCCGCACTCACGAACCTTGAAAATTGAAGAGTTCAGTTGTTCGGTACTCAGATAATGATACTTCCGTAATTCGCGGCCCGGTCAGAATGTAGGCGGGGTGGCTGAGATGCCAATGAAGCGGTACAAATCCGCTGCCGAATGATTCCCCACTCGCAGGGAGCCGAGGGCGAATATGCGAGACCTGAACATATTTTATCAGGAGTGACCGGATGCTGTTTTCGGTCTCCGGTCACTCCTGTTCTTTTACATATTTATCCGCCATTCACTTTTCTAACACGGAGGACTGCTCAAATGGACGAGTTGAATCCTACGGTGCGCGAACAGGAGCTCTACGAGGAGATGGAACTGACCCCGGAAATGATCAAATCTATCCGAACCCTCTGTGCGACCTGTCTGCGGCATTTCGTAGAAGCCAAGGCTTTCAAAATCGCTCTCGTACCGAGCGCAGACAAGAGCATGGATGTTTGCACCGTCTGCCAAACCCGGCGCGGTCACGATTACGTTGTCATGCACCGCTGATGCCGGTGCTTCATTCCAATCACCGGGGAGGTGATGCGTACCGTATAAGTAAAACCGCTTTCATACTTTAACAGAAGCCCACTGCCTAGGAGGTACAGCGGGCTTCTTACATATCCAAACGGAGGTTCGCAATTGGAATCCACTTTGAAATTCCAACGCGGAGACATCTACTTTATTCGACTGGGCAGCGGCACCGGTTCCGAACAAAGCGGAACCCGCCCTGCAGTCATCCTGCAAAACGATGTGGGCAATGCCTATTCACCGACTTTGATCGTTGCGACTTTGACAAGTAAGACAGAAAAGAAAGCTGCGCAGCCGACCCATTGTCTGGTGGAACCGGAAAAGCTGGAGCCTTCCATCGTTCAAGCTGAACAGATCTTCACCATCGACAAGAGCCGTATCCAAAATTTTGCAGGACACCTCACCCCGGAAGAAATGAGCCGGGTCGATGATGCCGTGAAGATCAGCCTTGCCCTGAACCCGATGGGGAGTATCCAAAAGCTGAAACCCATCATCCGCTCCACGGCGGCTTACGCACCGCCTGAAGTGGTTGACGGTA
>OHLZ01000515.1_pt1 | contig 13988 bp, 10 predicted proteins | sample 1569211 | NCBI WGS metagenome assembly OHLZ01 (sample SAMEA3879606, study PRJEB24766) | human gut metagenome | biome: human-associated habitat; feature: feces | place: USA | collected 1985/1987
GCTGAACTTTGCCCACGGCGACGTCATCATGGTAGGCGCATATATGTCCTGGTTCGTCATGAACCAGCTGGGCCTGGGCCCGGTCACCGCTGTGTGCGCCACCATCATCACCTGTACGCTGCTGGGCGTAGTGATCGAAAAGATCGCCTACACCCCCCTGCGGAACGCCCCCCGGATCTCGCTGCTGATCACCGCCATTGGCGTCTCCTTCTTTTTGGAGTACACCGCAGAGCTGATCATGGGCTCCGGTGCCAAGGTGATCCCGGCCTACTATACCAACCAGACCTTCCGGCTGGGCAAGGTGCCTCTGGGCCTTACCTCCATCATCACCCTGGCGGTGACGGTGCTGTCCATGCTGGTGCTCACTTTCCTGGTGCAAAAGACCAAGCTGGGCAAAGCCATGCGGGCGGTGTCGGAGGATATGGACGCCGCCCGTCTCATGGGCATCAACGTCAACAGCACCATCTCCTTTACCTTTGCCGTGGGCTCTGCCCTGGCAGGCATCGGCAGTGTGCTGTACTGCTGCTCTTACCCCCAGGCTACCCCCACCATGGGCTCCATGCTGGGCCTGAAAGCCTTCGTCGCCGCCGTTCTGGGCGGCATCGGCTCCATCCCGGGCGCTATGGTCGGCGGCATCGTCATCGGCCTGTGCGAGTGCTTCGTCTCCGCCATCGGCCTGTCTGCCTGGAAGGACGCCGTCACGTTCGCCATCCTCATCATCGTGCTGCTGTTCAAGCCCACGGGCTTCCTCGGCCGCAAGGTGCAGGAAAAGGTGTAAGGAGGGCATGAAGATGAACAAGAATCGCAAAACGCTCAAAATGCCCGTGCGCTACCTCATGAACGCCGTGCTGGTGGTGCTGCTGTTCCTGGCTCTTTCCTACATGACCGGCAGCATGCTCTCCACTTACCAGAACAAGGTGCTCATGACCGTGGGCATCAACATCATCCTGGCCGTGTCCCTGAACGTGGCCACCGGCTATCTGGGCCAGCTGCCGCTGGGCCACGCCGGTTTCATGGCCGTGGGTGCTTACACCTGCGCCCTCTTCACCAAGTACAGCCCTCTGCCCGATGGCGTTTCCTTTGCCATCGGCCTTGCGCTGGGCGCTGTGATGGCCGGCCTGTTCGGCGTCCTCATCGGCGTCCCGGCCCTCCGTCTGACCGGTGACTATCTGGCCATCCTGACCCTGGGCTTCGGCGAGATCATCCGCATCACCCTGAACAACATCGACGATGTGCTGGGCTACAGCCTGTTCTACGGCTCCAAGGGCCTCAAGAACATCCCCAAGTACTCCAACTTCGCCAATGTCTTCCTCTGTGTGGTCATCACCTGCTTCCTCATCCATGCCATGATGAAGAGCCGCCACGGCCGTGCCGTCCTCGCCATCCGTGACAACGAGATCGCTGCCGAGAGCTGCGGCATCCAGACTACGTATTATAAGGTCATGGCCTTCGCTTTCTCTGCTGCCTTTGCCGGTCTGGCCGGTGGTCTGTACGCCTGCTACATCGGCGTTCTGAACCCCTCCACCTTCGGCTTCATGAAGTCCATCGAGATCCTGGTCATGGTGGTTCTGGGCGGCATGGGCTCCATGCTGGGCTCCATCCTCTCCGCTACCGTCCTGACCATCCTGCCCGAGGCCACCCGCAGCTTCGACAGCTACCGCATGGTCATCTACTCGCTGGTGCTCATCCTGATGATGATCTTCCGTCCGGGCGGACTGCTGGGCAGCTACGATTTCTCCATGAGCCGCATCGTGGAAAAGGTCATGAACGGCGAGCTGTTCCACAAGAAGAATGCTGACAAGGAGGGCGCAGACCATGAGTGAGTTCCAGACGAAGTTACACAGCGTCCCTTCCGGCGGCTTCCTGACCGACCGCGATAAGGACAAAAAGCCCATTCTGGACGTGCGTGAGCTGGGCATCGACTTCGGCGGCCTGACCGCCGTGGACGGCTTCAACCTGATGATCGGCCGCAACGAGATCACCGGCCTCATCGGCCCCAACGGCGCCGGTAAGACCACCGTCTTCAACCTGCTGACCAACGTCTACCAGCCCACCCGCGGCTCCATCCTCATCGATGGGATGCCCACCGCCGGCAAAAAGACCTATCAGGTCAACCGGATGGGCGTGGCCCGTACGTTCCAGAATATCCGCCTGTTCAAGGAGCTGTCCGTCATCGACAACATCAAGGTGGGCCTTCACGAGTCCATGAAGTACAATCTGGGCTCCTCTCTCATCCGCCTGCCCAACTACTGGAAGGAAGAGAAGCGCTGCACCGAACGTGCCTTCGAGCTGCTGGACATCTTCCACATGGCCGACCTCGCCGATGCACAGGCCGGCAGCCTGCCCTACGGCGCACAGCGCCGTCTGGAGATCATGCGCGCCCTGGCCACCAGCCCGAAGCTGCTGCTGCTGGACGAGCCTGCCGCCGGTATGAACCCCTCGGAGACCGCCGAGCTGACCGAGACCATCCGCCGCATCCGGGATGAGTTCAACATTGCCGTGCTGCTCATCGAGCATGACATGAGCCTGGTCATGGGCATCTGCGAGGGCATCGCCGTGCTGAACTTTGGCCGCATCATCGCCAAGGGTACGCCGGACGAGATCCGCAACAATCCCCAGGTCATCGAAGCCTACCTGGGCAAGAAGGAGGGCTGAACGATGGCACAGACTTTGCTGAAGGTTGATAACATCAACGTCTTTTATGGCAACATCCACGCAGTCAAGGATGTCTCCTTCGAGGTGAACGAGGGCGAGATCGTCACCCTCATCGGTGCCAACGGTGCCGGTAAATCCACCACCCTGAAGACCATCTCCGGCCTGCTCCACCCGAAGACCGGCGACGTCCTCTACAAGGGCAAGAGCATCAAGGGCGTCCGCGCTCATAAAATCGTCGAGGCCGGTCTGGCACAGGTGCCGGAAGGCCGTCATGTCTTCCTGCACATGACCGTGGAAGAGAATCTGGACATGGGCGCTTATACCCAGCCCGCTTCCACCATCGCTCCCAACAAGGAGAAGGTCTTTGAGCTCTTCCCCCGCCTGAAGGAGCGCCGCAAGCAGCTGGCCGGCACCATGTCCGGCGGCGAGCAGCAGATGCTGGCCATGGGCCGTGCTCTGATGAGCAACGCCTCCATGCTGATGCTGGACGAGCCCTCCATGGGTCTGTCGCCCCTGCTGGTGCAGGAGATCTTCGACATCATCCAGAACATCCACAAAGAGGGCATGACCATCCTGCTGGTCGAGCAGAACGCACAGATGGCCCTTTCCGTGGCGGACCGCGCCTACGTCCTCGAGACGGGCCGCGTGGTCATGGATGGCACCGGTGCTGAGCTGCTGACCAATGAGCGTGTCCGCAGCGCATATCTGGGCGGTTAAATCACAAAAAGTAAAAGAGGCGTGACCTTGCGGTCACGCCTTTTTTGTTGTGGAAAATCATTGGATGATGGATTTGTAGTAGTTCCCGAAATCGGCAAGGGCATCAATGATGGGAAGCATCTCTCTGCCGAGGCTGGTCAGGCCATACTCCACGCGAGGGGGCGTTTCGTGATAGTCGTGTCGGTAGGCGAGCCCGTCGTCGATCATCTGCCGTAAGCTGTCCGTCAAAACTTTCTGAGAGATTCCCTCCAGATCTCTTTGCAGTTCGTTGAACCGCCATGGGCGGGTTTTGAGATTGCGCAGGATCAGCAGCTTCCACTTGCCGCCGATGAGGGAGACTGCAGTGGCCACGGGGCAGGCGGGTAGTTCTTCTTTTGTTTTCATGGCATCACACCTCCGAGAACATCATAACATATTCTTTTTAATATGTACAGTTATAAAAAGGTGCGTACTTGTTTTAGAGTGTGCTCCGGCTTAAACTATACACAGGCGAGCGAGAGCGCCAATATCCTTTGGAGGTAAAAGAGATGGAAAACTATACGAAAACGAATATCGGCAGCGAGGCAAGAGTGGAACTTCACGAAAAGTTGGGCCTGACGGGTGCAGAGGTCAGCATCAACCAGCTCCCGGCGGGCGCAGGGGTGCCTTTTGTGCACGCCCACAGGAACAATGAAGAGATCTACGGTATTATTGCAGGGAAGGGCAAAGCCATTATCGATGGGAAGGAGATCGCTCTGACCGCTGGCGACTGGCTGAAAGTTGCTCCGGCAGCAAAGCGTCAGTTCTCTGCTGCCGCAGATGAGGGCATTACCTATATTTGCATTCAGGTGAAGGAACACTCTCTGGGCGGCTTTACCGCTGAGGATGCCGTTATCTTCTGATAGAAAGAGCCGGAAACGTAAAACCCCCTGTACATTTCTGTACAGGGGGTTTATCATGCTTGAATTATATCAGCTGGTATACCGTGCGGTCTCCAGCAGCTCCTCGGCCCGCTTGACCTGTTCCGCCGTGGGCGGGACAGCATCGGGCAGGGGATAAGGGATGCCGAGCTTCTGCCACTTGAAGAGGCCCAGCGTGTGGTAGGGCAGTACCTCCACCCGCTGCACCGTCTTGAGGGATGAGATGAACTCTGCGGTCTTCCGCAGGCCGTCTTCGTCGTCCGTCAGGCCGGGGACGAGGACATGGCGTATCCAGAGCGGCACGCCGAGGTCGGAGATGTGGCGCGCCATCGCAAGGATGTTCGCGTTGTCCCTGCCGGTGAGCCTGCGGTGCTTCTCCGGGTCGATCTCCTTCAAATCGAGGATGACGAGGCTGGTGGACTTCATCAGCCGGTCAAAATCGGCCAGATACGCCGCATCGTCGGGGCGGAAGGGCTGACCGGCGGTGTCCAGAGCCGTATGCACGCCCTTGGAGCGTGCCAGCTCGAAGAACGCCGTCAGGAACTCCATCTGGCGCAGCGGCTCGCCGCCGCTGACCGTGATGCCTCCCTTTTTGCCCCAGTAGTTGCGGTAGCGCCACGCCCGCTGGAAGAGCTTGTCCACCGTCCATTCCTCGCCGCCCTCAGCCCATGTCTCCGGGTTGTGGCAGTATTTGCACCGCAGGGCGCACCCCTGCAAAAAGACGACGAAGCGGACGCCGGGGCCGTCCACAGAGCCGAAAGTCTCCAGCGAGTGGACGTATCCGATGGGGTTACAGAGCGGCATGGCAGGTACGGGCGATGACGTCCATCTGCTGCTCGCGGGTCAGGTCGATGAATTTGACGGCGTAGCCGGAGACACGGATGGTGAAGTTTGCGTACTCCTCCTTCTCGGGGTGCTCCATAGCGTCGATGAGCTTCTCCTTGCCGAAGACGTTGACGTTCAGGTGGTGGGCACCCTGATCGAAGTAGCCGTCCAGCACCTGCACCAGATTTTCCACGCGCTCGCCCTCGCTGTGGCCCAGTGCTTCAGGGTTGATGGTCTGGGTGTTGGAGATGCCGTCCAGTGCCCAGTGGTAGGGCAGCTTGGCCACGGAGTTCAGAGAGGCCAGCAGGCCGTTCTGCTCTGCGCCGTAGCTGGGGTTGGCACCGGGTGCGAACGGGGTGAAGGCCGCACGGCCATCGGGCAGAGCGCCGGTGTACTTGCCGTAGACCACGTTGGAGGTGATGGTCAGGATGGAGGTGGTAGCCTCGGAGTTGCGGTAGGTGTGGCGCTTCTTGATCATCTCAAGGAAGGTGCGCAGCAGCCAGACGCCGATCTCGTCGGCACGGTCATCGTCGTTGCCGTACTTCGGGAAGTCGCCCTCGACCTCGAAGCCGGTGGCAAGACCCATCTCGTCGCGCACGGCCTTGACCTTGGCGTACTTGATGGCGCTCAGGGAGTCGATGACGTGGGAGAAGCCTGCGATGCCGGTGGCAAAGGTGCGGCGCACATCGGTGTCGATGAGGGCCATCTCAGCCTCTTCGTAGTAGTACTTGTCGTGCATATACTGGATGAGGTTCAGCACGTTGACGTACAGGCCGGCCAGCCAGTCCAGCATCTGGACATACTTGGGCAGCACCTCGTCGTAGTTCAGGTACTCGCCGGTGATGGGGGCGTAGTTGGGGCCGCACTGCTCGTGGCTCTTCTCATCCACGCCGCCGTTGATGGCGTAGAGCAGGCACTTTGCCAGGTTGGCGCGTGCGCCGAAGAACTGCATCTCCTTGCCGGTCTGGGTAGCAGACACGCAGCAGCAGATGGAGTAATCGTCGCCCCAGACGGGCTTCATGACGTCGTCGTTCTCGTACTGGACGGAGCTGGTGTTGATGGACACCTTGGCGGCGTACTTCTTGAAGTTCTCAGGCAGAGCAGAGGAGTACAGAACGGTCAGGTTCGGCTCCGGTGCAGGGCCCATGTTCTCGAGGGTATGCAGGAAGCGGTAGCAGTTCTTGGTGACCATGCTGCGGCCGTCCATGCCGATGCCGCCCACTTCCAGCGTTGCCCAGACGGGGTCGCCGGAGAACAGCTGGTTGTAGCTGGGGATGCGGGCGAACTTGACCATGCGGAACTTCATGACCATGTGGTCGATGAGCTCCTGAGCCTCGCTCTCGGTCAGGATGCCCTTGTCCAGATCGCGCTGGATATAAATATCGAGGAAGGTGGAGATGCGGCCCACGCTCATAGCGGCGCCGTTCTGGGTCTTGATGGCGGCCAGATAGCCGAAGTACAGCCACTGGCAGGCCTCCTTGGCGGTCTTGGCGGGCTGAGAGATGTCGCAGCCGTAAGCCTCGGCCATCTTCTTCATGCCCTTCAGGGCGCTGATCTGGCGTGCGATCTCCTCGCGCAGGCGGATGACGTCATCGGTCATGGTGCCGTCGCCGCAGTTGGCGAAGTCTTCCTGCTTGAACTTGATGAGGGCGTCGATGCCGTACAGTGCCACACGGCGGTAGTCGCCGACGATACGGCCGCGGCCATAGGTGTCGGGCAGGCCGGTGATGATGTGGGTGTGGCGGGCGGTCTTCATCTCGGGGGTATAGGCATCGAAGACAGCCTGATTGTGGGTGCGGGTGTAGTCGGTGAAGATCTTGTGCAGCTCTTCAGAGGGCTGGTAGCCGTAGGTAGTGCAGGCCTGCTCCGCCATCTTGATGCCGCCGTAGGGCATGAATGCACGCTTCAGGGGCTTGTCGGTCTGCAGGCCCACGATCTGCTCCAGATCCTTCAGGTTTTCGTCAATGTAGCCGGGGCCGTAGGCGGTCAGGCCGCTGACGACCTCGGTCTCCATGTCCAGCACGCCGCCCTTGGCGCGCTCGGCCTTCTGCAGCTTCTGCAGTGCGCCCCAGAGCTTATCGGTGGCCTCGGTGGGGCCAGCCAGGAAAGACTCGTCGCCGTCATAAGGGGTGTAGTTCTTCTGGATAAAGTCGCGGACGTTGACTTCCTCTTTCCAGATGCGGCCCTCAAAGCCTTCCCACTGTTCAAAATTGATCATTGGAACCTCCTTGCTCCGTTCCTGACGCTCCGACCAATCTGCTTTACAATAATTGGTTAGAGCGGTCTAACTGTTCCGCCTTAAAAAAGCCGCCGATTGCGGTTTCTGAAAGACAGGGTGGTACAGGGCGCAGAGGTATTTGGATGGCAACCCCTGCGCTGTTTATGAGCCGCGGCAGACGGGCAATCGAGTCCGACTGCAACGGCCTGACAATATAATAACAGTGATTCTCAGAAAAAGCAAGAGGGAACCTGTGGATTTTCTACAAGAGATGGCGGTTTTTGTTATGAAAAATGCTCATGGAGGCCGCCGGAGAAAAAATTTTTGAAAATTTGAAAAACGGGCTTGACAGTCATGACAAACTATGGTATCCTGTTGTCACGGCGAGGTTAGTTAAACCTAACCGAAGCTTTTCCGATTCACTGCAAAGGGATGCCTGCAACTCTCTTTGAGGCGATTCGGTTCCTCCATTCCATTCTCCTATCTATTAAAAAGAGAAAGCGGCTTATGGTTTGCTCCGCTTTCCCTGCGCGCAGCGCGGGGCGCTCTGGTACGGCGCTCTGTGCAAAAAAGAACAAAATGCGGGACACACAGACTTGACCACCTGTGCGCCCCGCTTTTTGTATTGCAAAGGCTCTCCCTTTGGGAGAGCTGGCGCGAAGCGCCTGAGAGGGCAAGGACGCTGACAAAGAATGGAAGGCGCAGTGATAATCGAGCTCTAACAAAAACACAGCTTATCGCTGCGCAGAGATTCTTTCCTCTGTGGCTTGCCCTCTCCGTCACCTCCGGTGACACCTCTCCCAAAGGGAGAGGCATAACGTCGGCGATGACAGATAGAAAGAGCTGTCTCTTGACACCCCGGGTGAGTGTACTATAATAAGGTGTGTCGGAAAAACGAGAAAAGTTGTTTTTCTTCGGAGCGATAAAATGGGAGGAAATGAATGAAAAAATTAGCGAGGGCCATCGTGAAGATGCGCAGGCTCATCCTCATCGCGGCGGTCCTGCTGCTCATCCCGGCGGCAGTGGGAGCCATCGCCACGCCCATCAACTACGACATCCTTTCTTACCTGCCTCAGGAGCTGGACTCCCGCGTGGGCCAGCTGCTGCTGGAAACGGATTACCATCTGGCCTCCACCAACATGATAACCGTGGAGGGAATGCCCACCAACGAGCTGCTGGCCATGAAGGCCGAGATCGACGAGGTGCCGGACGTGCTGAACACCTTCTGGCTCAGCGACGTGCTGGACCCGGCGGTGCCGACGGAGATGCTGCCGGCGGATGTCCAGCAGTTTATGTTCGGCAAGAACGACTCCACCATCCTCATCGTCCGGCTGGGCGGCTCCAGCGTCAGCGAGGAGACGATGCAGGCCGTGGCCCAGATCAAGAAGATACTCCGGAAGAATTGCTTCTTCGGCGGCATCAGCGTCATCCTGAGCGACACCAAGGAGCTGGTCATGGGCGAGATGCCCTGGTATGTGCTCTGCGCCGTGGGCGGCTGTCTGCTGGTACTGTTCCTCTCGCTGGAAAGCTGGCTCACGCCGTTCTTGTTCATGCTGGGGCTGCTCTTCCCGCTGGTCTATAACTTTGGCACGAATATTTTCCTCGGTCAGGTCTGCTTTATCACCGTGTCGCTGGCGGCGGTCTTGCAGCTGGGCGTGACGATGGACTTCTCCATCTTCCTGCTCCACCGCTACGACGAGGAGAAGAAGCTCTGCGCCTCCAACGAAGAGGCCATGGAGAACGCCATCTGTAAGACCATGAGCTCCATCACGGCGTCCAGCCTGACGACCATCGCGGGCTTTCTGGCCCTCTGCGCCATGCAGCTGACGCTGGGCGCAGACCTCGGCATCGTCATGGCAAAGGGCGTGGCGCTGGGCGTCATCTGCACCATCGTCATCCTGCCCTCGCTCATTCTCTTCTTCGATAAGTGGGTGGAAAAATACCGCCACCGCACCTTTTTGCCCAAGCTCACCCGCCTGAGCCATTTTGTCTCCAAGCACCCGATGCCCGTTGTGGTGGTGTTCGTCCTGCTGATGATCCCCTTCGGGCTGGCCCAGAGCAAGACCGATATTTACTACAACATTTTTGCCGCTCTTCCGCAGGATATGCCCGGCATCGTGGGTACGAACAAGCTGGGCGAGGACTTCGGCATGATGACCAACCACTTCATCCTCGTCCGGGAGGAGCTGACCGCCTCTCAGGTGTCCGCCCTCTGCGATGAGATAAAGGAGGTGGACGGCATCACTCAGGTGGTCAGCCTCGACTCCATCACCGGCCCGGGCTTTGAGACGGAGCTTCTGCCCGACGAGCTGATGAACATCGTCCGGAACGGCGGCTACAAGCTCATCCTTGCCAATGGCCGTTATAAGTCGGGCAGCGACGCGATGAACGCGCAGGTGGACGAGCTGGTCCGCCTCGTCAAGGAGGCAGACCCCGAGGGCCTCGTCACCGGCGAGGGTGCCATGATAAAAGACCTCGTGGAGATCGCCGACGAGGACTTCAAAAATGTCAACATCTGGTCCGTCGCGGCGGTGCTGGTCATCATCGCGCTGTCCTTCCGCAGCCTGTCGGTGCCGATTCTGCTGGTGGCCAGCATCGAAGCCGCCATCGCCATCAACATGGGCATCCCCTACTTTATCGACGACTCGCTGCCCTTCATCGCCAGCATCGTCATCGGCACCATCCAGCTGGGCGCGACGGTGGACTACTCCATCCTCATGACCACCCGCTACCGCGAAGAGCGGCTGGCCCTCCGCTCGCCCAAGGCGTCGGCACAGCAGGCCCTCGAGCACTGCAGCCAGAGCATCCTGACAAGCGGCCTCACCTTCTTCGCGGCCACCTTCGGCGTCGCGGTCATCAGCAAGGTGGAGCTGCTGAAAAGCATCTGTATGCTCATCTCCCGGGGTGCGCTCATCAGTATGGTGGTCATCCTGCTGGTGCTGCCCGCCGGCCTGATGCTGCTGGACGGCCTCATCTGCCGCACCACCTACCACTGGCTCAACGCCCCCAACGCTGCAAAGGAGTGAATGCTATGAGAAAAACTCGGAATTTTCTGCGCCGCGCTGGCTCTGCGGCGCTTGCCCTGACCCTGACGGTCAGCCTCTGTCAGCCCGCCTTTGCGGCGACCAAGGCCCCCTTCTCGAAGGATGAGACGGTGTATGCCGTCATGGCAGCGGACGGCTCTGTCACCAAGACCACCGTCAGCGAGCATCTTTACAATGCCGACGGCCTCGCCGGTGTGGAGGACAGGTCCACCCTGAAAAACATCGTGAACACCGAGAGCTTCGCCGAGTACACCCGGAACGGCGATACCCTCGTCTGGAACACCGACGACACCGATGTCTACTACAAGGGCGAGACGGACCGTCAGCTGCCCATCTCTGCCAAAGTGACCTACACGCTGGACGGCAGGACCGCCCCGCTCAGCGAGCTTCTGGGCAAGAGCGGCCACCTCGTGCTCACCATCGACCTGACCAACCATGAGACCGGCAAGGTGACTGTGAACGGCAAGGAGCGCACCATCGTCACCCCGCTGGTCACGGCGGTGGGCGTCGTGCTGGGCGAGGATGCCGGCAACGTCAACGCCGTGAACGGCCTGCTGGAAAGTGCGGCCAAGAGCAGCGTGGCGGCCTTCGTCACCCTGCCGGGCGTGAAGGCGTCCCTCGACGGCCTGCTTCCCGAGCAGGTGAACGGCGTGGCCGAGTACTTACAGGACAGTGTGACCGTGGAGGCCGACGTGGAGTCGCTGACGGCGCCTCAGATCCTGCTGGCCTGCGCGGCGAGCGCCGAGGCACTGGGGCAGGGGGATGAGGTCTTCGACCTCGACAGCCTCAACGATTTGACCGACGGCATCGCGGCGCTGAATGATGCCATGAACCGGCTGCTGGACGGTGCGTCGCAGCTGAAAGCGGGCGCGGCACAGCTTGCCGCCGGTTCGCTGGCTCTGCTGGAGGGGGCCAACCGGCTGGACAGCGGCCTCGGCCAGCTGACGGAAGGGCTGGACACCCTGACGTCCAACAACGCCGCCCTGACTTCCGGCGCACAGCAGGTGGCCGACGGCGTGCTGGACTCCGCCAGCCAGACCCTCATGGAGAACGGCCTCATCGACACCCCCATGACGTGGGATACCTATGAAGCCGTTATTGACGACATCCTCTCGCTGGGCGACAAGACGCTGGCGGCAGGCCGCAGAAAGATGGTGCGCACCATCTGGGAGCAGGCTCCCCAGTTCAAGGCCAGCCAGCTGGACATCGCGCTCTACCTCGCGGCCACCCGGACCGACCACGACCTTGAGGCCGCTCTGCGCCTGATGCAGAGCTTCTCGCCCGATTTCATCATGGGCTGGCTGAAAAAGCTCACCGACAGCGACGCCCAGCAGAAGATCCACGACGAGCTGGTCTATCAGACCGCCAACAGCGAGGATATGGCCAGCGTCCGCGCCCTGAAAGAGAATCTGGGCCAGATACAGCTCTTCGTGTCCAGCGTCGGCCGGTACGCCGACGGCGTGGCTGCGGCCGCCGACGGCGCCAAGGACGGAAGCGCTCAGCTGGCCGGCGGCGCATCCGCCCTGTATGACGGTGTGCTCCAGCTCCAGAACGGCACCGACCAGCTCAGCGGCGGCCTCGTGCAGTTCAACGACGAGGGCATTTCTCAGCTCACCGGTGCGCTGGACGCCGACCAGCTCCACGCCCTGCAGACCGTGGTGGAGGAGATGACCGGCCGTCTCGCCGACTACACCAGCTTTGCCGGTGTACCCGAGGGTGCGTCCAGCCGAGTGAAGTTCCTCTACAAGACCGCCGAGACGCCCGCCGAAACGGCTCCGGTGGAGACGGCGGCAGATAACGCTTCGGAAGGTAACTTCTTCCTCCGCCTGTGGCACCGCCTGCTGGCCCTGTTCGGGCTTTGAACCGGCAAGATCATGCCTCCTGCCCCCGGCCCGGAGCCCAGAACGCTCCCGGCCGGGGGCTTTGTTTGTGCAGCATACTCAAAACAGCGGTTGATTATTTGTGGCAGTTTACAAAAAAATAAACGTCCCCTTGACAAATATATAGGGGGGGGGGGGGGTACACTAGAGAAAAAGACCGCCTTCTGCAAGGGCAGCAGGCGGGATGTTCACCGGTTTAGGTTAAGGAGGATACAAACAAATGAAGATGCTGAAAAAACTGCTGGCCGTTGTGCTGACCGGTGCAATGGCCCTGACCCTTTTCACCGCCTGCGGCAGCAAAGCTGTGAGGGACAAGGACATTGCGGATGCTCTGAATGACATCGTCAAGAGTTCAGTTGCAGCCGGAAAGCACGAGAATTATACCTTTAAGCCCCGGGCGGATGAACAAGCGATGGCAAAAGCTATCGCTGCGTTGCCCGAGTCGGATCGGAACATAAAGGGTGGTGAATTGTCTCCGAAAGTCAAGGAGATTCTTGGAATCAATGAGAACGGCGCAAATAAAAACAACTTTGTCTGGTATGGATCAGTTTTTGCCGATGAGATCGGAGCAACCGGACAGGCTTATCATGCGATGAATGAGATCCTGAGCGAAAACGCTGTGAAAAATAAGCCGGATGGCAAAAAGCCCGCAGATATCCGCTACATAGGCACTGCACTTAGTACTACGACCTATTTCGGTGGAAAGCAGAAAACGGTGCGCATCATCGTAGTCACTGCAGAGGCAGAGGCTGTGGACAAAAAATAAGCGCCGCAGCACCCCGGAAAGCATGATTTTTTTCCATAAAAAATGACAGCAGGCCCCGGAGCATATCGCTCCGGGGCCTTGCTGTTTTTTGGGTTTGGGTCATGGGCGGGGGCAACTTCTTCGCCCGCCTGCTCGGCCAGCAGGGTGTTCTTGATGCCAGAAAACGATGCCATAGCTTTTTCCTCTTTTATTTTACACGAACCAGCGACCCGACCACCTCACAGTGTGCGCTGTGGGGGAACATATCCACCGGCGTGAAGTCCTCGGCGCGGTAGCCTTTCTGGGTCAGGAGCGCGAGGTCGCGGGCCATCGTCTCGGGGTTGCAGCTGACGTAGACGATGCGCTTGGGGGCCATGCGGGCCACGCTCTCGAGGAAGGCGGGCGTCGAACCCTCCCGGGGCGGGTCCATGAAGACGACGTCGGCCTTCTGGCCCGCGTCGGCGGCTTCCCGTATCCATGCGGTGGCGTCAGCGGCAAAGAAGCGGGCGTTTTTCACGCCGTTGTGCTTCGCGTTGCCGATGGCGTCCCGGACGGCGTCCCGGTTCACTTCCACGCCCACCACCTGCCGGGCCTTGTCAGAGGCCGTCAGGCCGATGGTGCCGATGCCGCAGTAGGCGTCCAGCACCACTTCTTTCCCGGTGAGATGCGCCGCTTCCACAGCCAGACCGTACAGCGCCTCGGTCTGGCTGTGGTTGATCTGGTAAAAGCTGCGGGGGCTGAGGGCATAGGTCTTGCCGCAGAGGGTATCCAGAATATACCCCTTGCCATACAGCACCTTTTCCGCATCACCCAGCACGACGCTGGTCTTGCGGAGGTTCACGTTCTGCACCACGGTGGTCACGGTCACGCCCCGCTTCTCGGCTTCTGCCAGCAGGGCCCGCACGAAGTTCTTGGCTCCGGGCAGCACCGGCTGGGCCGTCACCAGTACTACCATCACCTGCCCGGTGGCCACGCCCCGGCGCAGCAGACAGTGGCGCACAAGCC
>OHLZ01000516.1_pt1 | contig 13914 bp, 7 predicted proteins | sample 1569211 | NCBI WGS metagenome assembly OHLZ01 (sample SAMEA3879606, study PRJEB24766) | human gut metagenome | biome: human-associated habitat; feature: feces | place: USA | collected 1985/1987
AAACAGTACATATTATATAGAAATAAGATAAATCTTTTGTTATAATGAGAACAGAAGTTGTTTAATAAAATAAGTGTTGAAAGGAGAGCGGGGAAAGGTGGTGTGAAGGTAGTATCGGCAGCATGGGGATGTTGCTTCTTTTTATTGCGCTTTTAATTATATTGTTTTTTATGGGAGGAAAACATGAATCACATTTACAAAGTCATTTGGAGTCGAGTGAAGAACAGTTATGTCGTCGTTTCGGAAATCGCGGGGACAGCGAGAAAAAGTGGGGGGTGAGAGTCTTTAAAAACGCGCTGGCAGCGGCATTGACAGCTTTTCTGCTGACCTCTTCCGTCGCGGGGGCTGTTGATAATGTAATAGTAGGAAATACGGAAGCGCCCAATGCGGTAACCGATACAACTGACTCTACAGTTGTCGGAATAGACAATGAAGTCAGCAAGGAAAAGGATGACGTGATTGTCGGCAAGAAAAACACCATTAAAGACAGCGAAGACGTTCGGGTTGTCGGCAAAGGAAACACGGTGACAAACAGTGACCGGCAAAATGTATTTGGTGATAATAACAGTATTACCAATCGGGATGCCGGTACTGTTTCCGGATATCATGGCATAACACGTAACGGCACTTCGGACTTGGTTATCGGCAGAGGGAATAAAATTGAAGGAAACGACACCTACATGAAAGGGTATGAGAGCCTGACCGTCATCGGGAATAATAACGAAACGGTTACTCCCACATCGGGGATCGTGATCGGGGATAATCAGACTTTTCATACGATTAAGGAATCTGTTATTATCGGTTCCATGACACCGGAAGAAAAGGCTTCCGGCAAAAGAGAACAGGGCGATGGAAGTGTTGTCGTAGGGTATAATGCGCAAAGCGGCGTCGGATTGAATGTGGCAGTGGGACACAGCGCGCTGGCTCTGGGCTATGAAGGAACCGTGACAGGGCACAATTCTGTCATTGAAGGCAATGACAACTCTTTTTCGAATGTCTGGTCTTCTATTTATGGGGTGAATAACAAGATCACCTCGGACGGTAACACCTCAAATGGCTTAGCGGGCAGCATCATCGGTACCTGGAACAAGCTGGATAACGCGGACAATTCGATGATATTCGGTTCTGGGAATATCCTTTCCCATGCTACAGTAGATATGTCAAGCGGACTGGAAGGAAATTTTGGGCAGGGCTCTATGACAGAATTGCTTTTCCGCAGCGGGTATCAGGAAGGGTATTCGGATCAGGCGGCAAAAGTAATGGGGGACTTTGCGAATACCAGCGGATCTGTTCTTATCACAGGGAACGGAAACCGTTCTGATTATGCCCGGCGTTCCCAGATTATCGGAACGGGAAATATACTGAACGGCACGGCAAACGGTACCAGTGCCAACAATACAATGGCGGGATTCCAAAATACAGGAACCAACGTGAACCGTGTGGCTGTAGTGGGAACCGGAAATAAGATATCCGATGGAACATCGGATGTTGTGATTGGCGATTATCATGAAATGTCCGGCGGGACGAATAATGTCATTCTTGGTGCCATGGCAACAAAGGAAGACGTCGTGAGCAAAACTTATACGCCCAGTTTGGGGAGCTCTTCCGGTACGCCGGGCGGGTATACAGGGAGACCGATTCCATACAATGTGAGAGCCACCGTTCCAACTAAAACGCATACTGCCAATGTCAGCAATGCCGTCATGCTGGGCTACAATACGGACGTGCAGAAAAATGGCGGTGTAGCTCTCGGCAGCGAATCTGTTTCTTCTGTGGATGCCGGGGTATACGGTTATAGCCCTGACACAAATCAAAATATCCAAAACGATACGGAAATAGCAAATTTAACCGGAAAAACGGCAAGACTGGCAGAACTGAACGGAGATTTGCCCGGTCTCTCCTCTGCTTACACGGCGAAAAAAGCGGACTATGAAGGAAAAGTCAATGATTTCCTGGAGAAGAGCGCCGCATATACACAAGCCTACCAGACCTATCACAGCTATGAGCATTCCGGCGATCAATACGATTTGGCGCGCAAAAAGAAAATGGACGATGCCAAAATAGTTATGGATACGGCGCAGACGGCTATGAATGCTGCAAAGACCGATTATACGGATGCGGAAACGAAGTATAATTCTGCTCTTGGCGAGAGAAATCTGATTATAGGGACTTGGAAAGCGACGGCCGCCGCTGTTTCCGTAGGCGATGTTTCAAGAGGAATTACCCGCCAGATCACAGGTGTAGCAGCCGGTACACAGGACACTGATGCCGTCAACGTGGCGCAGCTGAAAACGGCTAAAACACATTATTACAGCGTGAACGACAAAGGATATCATGTAGGCAACTATAATAATGACGGTGCAAAAGGCGGCATGGCGCTGGCTGCCGGTGCGGGCGCGGCAGCCAATGGTACGGCTTCTACTGTGACAGGCGCTTTCTCCCGTGTAGACGGAAACGGAATTAACGGCTTTACGAACGGCTTCCAGGGAGCGACCTCTTCCGTTTACGGCACATTCAATGTTGTCGGTGCGAAGAGCGGTGTGGACTTCGACGGTGTGGCGAACAGCATTATCGGTGTAGCGAATAAGACGGAAAATGCCAATGCGTCTCTGATCTTTGGCGCAGGAAATAAAGTCACCAATTCCTACCGTCCGGTGAACGGGTTTGCTGCCGGACCGTTGTCTAATGCGCTGCAGAAAGCGATAAGCACAGGCGATACGGATGATATGATTAATGCCCTGAGTGATCTGGTGAAAGACAGCGGCGGTTCTGTCCTTTCCATAGGCGGAGCAAATATCGCCGATTATGCCCAGCTTTCCAAACTGGTCGGTGTGGGCAATAAGCTCACCGGTACGGACGGGCATGAAAGTAAGTACAATATGATTGACGGGTATCTGAATATCGGCAAAAATATTAATCATGTATCCGTTATCGGTTCTGAAAATACGGTGGAAGATACGGATGATGCCCTTGTGCTGGGCAATAAGCGCAAACTTTCCGGTGCAGGCGGCAGTATCATTCTCGGTTCCGGAGATAACCCAATCACGACAAACGTGCCGGATGTTGTTTCCATCGGACACAATGCCAACGTGACTGCAGCAGGCGGTGTGGCGCTCGGAAGCAGTTCCGTGGCTTCTGTGGACAAAGGAGTTATAGGGTATGATGCTTCCGGCACCGATCATTCCAACGATGCAACAGGCACGTGGAAATCGACGGCTGCCGCTGTTTCCGTAGGTAAAGAAGCAACTCCGACCAGTGCGGCAGTCACCCGCCAAATTACAAACGTGGCAGCAGGCACGCAGGATACTGACGCCGTCAATGTGGCACAGCTGAAAGCCTTGGAAAATAAGACGGCGGCAGAAGCCGCTAAGCATACCACCGTGACAGCAGGAGACTATGTGACCGTCACGGAGACAGACAATAGCGGACAAAAGAACTATACCGTGACCGGACCTAAGATGGAATCTGCAGACGGGACAGTGAAGATTACGGATAAAGTGGAAAATGGTAAAAAAGTTGGATATAATCTGTCTGTCGATACAAGCAAACTGGGAATCAAGGACATGCATGTCAAAGAAGGGACAGCGACATACCAGGCTGATGGAATAGGAAGTATAGAACTGACCCATCAGGACGGACAGAAAGCGACCGTTACAGGACTCAAAGACACCAGACTGAAAGAGGGAACCGGAGCGCTGACCTTAAGCGGGAACACATTGTCCATGAAAATCGAAGACACCAGCGGGAAGAAAGTAACAGGCAGCGTAGACCTGTCAGCCATCGCGGGACAGATTGATACCAATACCACCTATACCATGAGCGGCACACAAAACGCGGACAATACCACCACCATTACCCTGAAAGGGAGCGACGGCAAAGAAAACAAAGTCACCGTAGCGACGAAAGACACAAGAAACACCGTGAAAGCCGGTAAGAAGATAAAAGCTATCAGCTGTGAGCTGTCAGCTGCAAGCTAACTATTCTTTTACGATTTAAATCATTACGACAAGCGAGTATCCTCAATCGCACACTGCGTGCGCCAGCAGCTCCTTCTGACGGCCGGCTCCATGATCCTTGTATAAGACACGTTAAGGCTTCATAATGAGAAAAACGTTAATCGTCATCCTGAACGAACGTGAAGGATCTATTGCCGTGGTGATGAACAGTGCTACCGCAAATGTATTCATAAAATCATTCCAGCACAAAAAAATCCCCTGAAGTTTCCTTCAGGAGATTTTTTCATCTGTCAATATTTGTCGCCGTATATTTCCTTGTTCCGCTCAATAATGGACATGATGCGGCTCGCCGTCTCTTCAATGGCTTTATTTGATACATCAAGGACGGTACAGTGAAGCTGATGCATAACTTCTTTGGCATAAGCCAGCTCATCTTCAATGCGCTCGATATCAGTGTAATTCGCCGTTCCTGAAAATCCGAGCGCTTTCATTCGTTCCCTTCTGATTCCGTTCAGTTTGTAAGGGTCAATAATGAGACCGATCAGACGATAGGGAGGCACTTGGAATATTTCTTCCGGTATCTGCACTTCCGGCACAAGGGGCAGGTTCGCCACTTTATATTTTTTATGCGCCATGTACATGGACAGCGGTGTCTTAGATGTACGGGACACGCCAATAAGAACCATGTCCGCCTTTGCGAAGCCTGCCGGATTTTTTCCATCATCATAGCGGACAGCAAATTCGATGGCTTCCACTTTTTTGAAATACTCTTCATCAAGACGGTGGATGATTCCCGGTTTCATGCGGGGCTGCACCCCTGCCACATCAGTCACCATATTCATCATAGGACCTAAGATATCCACATAACGGACATTTTTTTCATGGGCTATCCGTTCAAAGTCGGCACGGAGTTCAGGACTGACCAGTGTGTGACAGACCACAGCCCCCGCCTGTGCCGCTTCATCAATAATTTTTTCTATCTGATCCGTATGACGGATAAAGGGCACACGGTGAATCTCAATATCTGTGTCATACTGGCCGATGGTCGCCTTAGCCACACTTTCCGCCGTTTCTCCAAGAGAATCGGAAACGACATAAACCTGCGGTTGTTTTGCCATTTATTATTTTCTGCCGCCTTTCCCCAGTTCCAAAAAGAGACGGGTGATATTCGTTTTCGATACACGCCCGATAAGAACAAATTTCCTGTCATTTCCCACATTTTTAAAAGTCCCTACAGGAAGACAATCGACTTCATAATCCATCATCTTCTGTGCGATGGATACAAGATCCTCTTTCGGTTCGGCATAAATCATTTTCGAGCGGGATGTCATTACCATGGAAATCGGCACTTTTGCCAAATCATCACGGCCCATGGCCGCTTTCAGAAGATCTTTCCTGGAAACGACGCCCTGTATGTCATCTTTCTTTCCCACGAAAAGCGTACCGATATCTTCGGTGAACAGGAGAACCGCCGCGTCATAGGCATTGGATTCCGCTCCGACAAGTATCGGGCGGGACATACAGTCTTCCGCCGTGCAGGAACGGATTTCAGCAGCCGCAGGATCTTCTCCGCCCCCAAGGTAATAGTAGCCGAGACGACGGCGGGCAGCGATTACCTCTCCTGAAAGAAGAACCGCCAGATCTCCACGCAGCGCGCTCCTCGTCACATGGAGACGCTGTGCGATCATTTCCCCTGTGATAGGACCGTTTTCCCGAACGATCCTCGTGATTTCCTGTTGTCGGCCGGTAAGCTGCATAATTTCCCTTCTCTCCTTCTTCCGCAAAGCGGAACTGTGGCGGAGGACATGTCAACTTTCCCATGCCCTCTGCCATTATTTTAAAATCAAAGTTCGTAATCTTCCTGGTCTACGACACCTCTGCCCGTCGCCGCATCCAGCATCAGACGCTGCTCGATGCGGGCTACATTCAGCCGGGTACTCTTCACCATATCCGGGTTAACGGATACATAGTCAATACCGCTCTTTACGAGGAATTCCGTAAAGTCTGGATATACGGACGGCGCCTGTCCGCAGATGGATACGGTCTTGCCGTCTCTGTGCGCCACTTTGATCAGGTGGCGGATAGCCCTCTTGATGGCCAGATTGCGTTCATCGAAGAGAGAAGCCACGGTATCATTATTTCTGTCGCAGCCCAGAATAAGCATTGTTAAATCGTTGGAACCGATGGAATAGCCGTCAACAAATTTATTGAAACGGTCTGCCAGGAGAATATTGGCCGGAATTTCCGCCATAAGGAGAAGTTTGAAGTCCGGGCCGCGTTCCAGGCCTTCTTCTCTCATAATGGCCGTTACTTTTTCTGCTTCATCAACGGTGCGGCAGAACGGAATCATGCAGTTCAGATTTTTCAGACCGTATTCTTCGCGGACTTTTCTGACTGCTTTCAGTTCCAGGCGGAATGCATCGGTATATTTCGGATCATAGTAACGGGAAGCGCCTCTCCAGCCAAGAAGGTCGGCCGGTTCTTCCGGTTCGTACTTATCGCCGCCCTTGAGATTTCTGTATTCACCGGATTTGAAATCGGAGAAGCGGAGAACAACGGGACGGGGAGCAAGAGCACGGCATACTTTGCTGATGCCTTCTGCAAGCATATCCACCACTTTTTCCGGACGGCCTGTTTCAATCAGGTACAGCGGATGTTCATGAATAAAGGTGGTCCAGATGAACTCTTCCCGCATGAGTCCGATACCATCACAGGGAAGCGACGCATATTTATCAGCAAGATCGGGATCGCCGAGATTCATAAGAACGCGGGTGCCTGTAGGCGGGAAATATTCGGCAGCTACTGCCGCTGTACCTGCGGCCTGGGCAGCGGGCGTTCCTTTCTTCACAAGATCGGCAACAATGCCGTCATAAATAATGCCGTTGCGTGCATCAATGGTAATATCCTGTCCCGTTTTCAGCACGCCTGTCGCTTCTACACTGCGACTCTTTGTTCCGACAACACAGGGAATTCCCAATTCGCGGGATACGATGGAAGCGTGGCAGGTCATACCGCCGGCATCAGTCACGATAGCGACTGCCTTCTTCATAGCGGGTACCCAGTCGGGAGACGTCATGGTGGTGACAAGAACTTCGCCTTCTTTAAAGGTATCAATGTCTTTCGGATCGGTGATGACATGGCATTTGCCTGCCGCCATGCCCGGGGATGCGGGAAGTCCTTTTACAAGTACGTTGTGATCAGTTGTCATGACTGTTTCTTCCTCCGATTTCTTTTCTTTATTTTTCTTGGACCAGACTGTTTCAGGGCGTGCCTGGAGAATCCAAAGGCGGTCTTTATGGTCGACAGCCCATTCCATATCCATATAGCAGCCGTAATGTTTTTCAATACGTTTCGCGTAATCGGCCAGCTGGGCAATCTGTTCATCGCTTATAACCTGCGCTTTGGCACGTTCCGGTTCCACTTTTCTTTCTTCCACATCGCCGCCTTCTTTGCGGATCAGTTCGATGGATTTTTCATTGATGCGGCGGGAAGTAATGGTAAGAGAATCTTTATCCACAACAAAATTATCGGGTGTTACGGTACCCTGCACGATGTATTCGCCAAGCCCCCAGGAGCCTTCGATCATGATGCTGTCGTCAGCGCCGGTCGCCAGGTTGACGGTGAACATGACACCTGCCGCTTTCGCATCAGCCATCATCTGGACGGCGGCGGAAAGCGCCACATTTTCATGGTCAAAGTTTTTCTTCGCACGGTAATAAACGGCACGGTCGGTGAAAGTGGACGCATAGCATTCCTTTACTTTCCGGATAACCATATCCCGCCCGGTGACGTTCAGGTATGTATCCTGCTGCCCGGCAAAAGAAGCATCCGGCAAATCTTCCGCGGTAGCAGAGGAGCGGACGGCGACGAAAGGATTCTTTTCACCCACCTTTTCGGCAAGTTCTTCATAAGCCTTTCCAATCTGTTCGGCAAGGTCTTCCGGCATAGTGGCAGAGCAGATGCTTTCACGGATTTTTGTACAGACTTCATGGAGCTCTACGGAATCTTCCACATCCTGCAGTTCCTGAAGCATCTTATGGATTTTCTTATTCTGTCCCGTCTTTTCCATGAAATAGCGGTATGCGCTGGCTGTTGTCGCATATCCGTACGGAACAGGCACATCCACGGAAGAAGTCAGTTCCCCCAGAGAAGAGGATTTCCCTCCTACCAGTCCCACGTCCGCGCGGCGCAGCTCATCAAACCACAGTACATAAGCATTTTCTCTTGCGTCCATAATGACCCTCCTTAGTCAATGAATGATATGTAAAAACGTATACTATATTCTTTACATCAGAAATTATAGTATACCACTAATACAAAAAAGTCAAATAGAAAAGGTTCGCAAAACCATCTTATTTGCGGAATGGACATACACATAAAATTCCCATTTTATTCATTTATCTTAATTCGGCCAATTCCACACAAAAGAAAAGCAATAAGCGTATATTAAATATTTCATTAAGGCCGTCTTTTACAACAGAAAAAACGCTTCTCCGAAGAAAAGCGCTTTCTACTCTATTATATTATTTTATTTATTTACATACCGAAAATGAAGTACCGTGTCTCAAGGTAACACCCTGCCACAAAAAGAGACAGAAGCATCAGCGGAAAGCACCATTTCATAAAAGCGGTAAAGCTGATATTGAACCCTTCTTTTGCCGCGATAGCCACCATGATCACATTCGGTGAAGCACCAATCATAGTACCGTTGCCGCCGAAGCACGCACCGGTCGCAAGCGCCCACCACATATAATCCGCATGGGGCAGATTCATGAGAGACTGCATATCCTGGATCAGAGGAATCATTGTCGCCGTGAAAGGAATATTGTCAACGAAAGCGGAAGCTACACCGGAAAGAAGCAAAATGAGGAAGGTAATCAGGTGGCTGTCGCCGTCCACCATTTCGATACCCTTTTCCGCAATTGCCGTAATGACGCCGGCATTTTCCATGCCCCCCACCAGAATGAAGAGCCCCATGAAGAACATGAGTGTGTCCAGATCCACCTCTTTAAGAGCATCTTCCGGATTGATACCACAGAAGAGCAGTGCCGCCATACCGCCCGTCATGGCGACCGTTGCCGATTCCAGACCGAAATGGGAATGGACAACGAAGCCGAGGACCGTAAACGCAAGAACCATAAGCGAACGGCTGAAAATAGATTTGTCTTCCACGCCGGACATAATATCAATTTTTTCCAGCTCTTTCGCGCTCATACGGACACTGGAAAAATCATTCTTGAAAATGAGAAGAACCGCAATCAGGATAACAATGACCGTAATGACAACGACCGGAGCCAGATTTATAAGGAAGTCATTGAAATCCAGGTGTGTCGCGGAACCGATCATGACGTTTGGCGGATTCCCGATCATAAGTGCCGTACCGCCTATGTTGCACATCAATATTTCAGAAATCAGAATAGGCACGGGAGACATACGGAGCATGCGGCACAGGGAAATCGTCATGGGCGCGATCAGGAGTGCCGCCGTGACAGAATCAATGAGCGCCGCCCCCACCGCCGTGACGATAGAAAGCAAAATCAGCAGCTCCCGCGGAGATCCCTTTGATTTCTTCAGCGCCCACAACGCAAGTACCTGAAAGAAACCGGATTGCTTCACAACGGAAATCAAAATCATCATCCCCGTCAAAAGTCCCAGTGTATTGAAATCGATAAATTCTGTAATCGCCTGCTCCTGCGTAACGAGACCAAGGTAAATCATAGCGCCGCCGCCGGCAAGAGCACAAATCGTACGATGTATTTTCTCTGACATAATGCCCGCATAAGTCATGAGAAAAATAAAAATCGCCAAATAAAACTGTACTGAGCTGCTCATTCTTCCAATCTCCTTTCATCCCCCCGGCGGGTGTCTGTCCGCATCCGGGATGAATCGAATTTTATTTTATCACAACCATCAGAAAAAACAATGATTTTCTTTATATATATTCATCTCATAATCAATAGAAATTAATCTGCCTTCCCTTCATGATAGAAAGATGCAGTAATCATTAATATGTAAAAACTCTCGCATAAATTTAAACCATGAAATCTGCAGTCCACAGACAGATACACATACAAAAATGCGTGTCTACGGTACAGCACCGTTTAAAAATACCAATAAAAAAACGCGGCTGTCCGCGCGATATATTGGCAGGGGTAGGTGGAGTCGAACCACCGATAACGGAGTCAAAGTCCGTTGCCTTACCGCTTGGCTATACCCCCATTATGGAAAATGGATCCTATCCTGCAAACCGTATAGATTTGTGTAAAAAAAATGGGGCGAGTGGTGGGGGTCGAACCCACGCATAACGGAGCCACAATCCGCCGTGTTAACCACTTCACCACACCCGCCGCATCTTGTCATACAGCACCTGCTGTATAACGGAATGTATTATACCATGCTTGCCCACAGGCGTCAATATTTCAAATTTCCGGAGAAAAGCTCTTGTACGCGGTGGATCCCTTCTACTTTTTCTCTGTCTTGCCCGGAGCTATATAATAAGAAGAGTAATAAAACCTGTAGGAGGTCCTATGTCTCTTAAATTTCATGAAATGACGATTGATGCTTACCTATCCGCTCTCGGTTCTACGGCTCCCGCTCCCGGCGGCGGCGCTGCTGCGGGACTCATCGGAGCGCAGGCCTGTGCCTTGGGAGAAATGGTTTCCCGCCTTTCTTCCTCCGGAAAGAATACTGATGATTTCCGTGAAAAAGCAGAGCAGTATGCCGCCATTTTCGAATCAGCCCGTTCTATTTTCCTGGATTTGATGGATGAAGATGCAAAAAACTTCCGTGAATTGATGGCGCTTCTCCAATCACCAAGGGATCCTGCCGATACGAAGAGGAAAGAAAAACTGGAAGCGGCTTTTAAAAAATCGGCAGAAGCACCTTACCGGATGGCAGACGCTATGAGCGAACTGCTCCCCGCATTTACCCAGCTTCTGCTTCGCTGCAATAAGAATGTCATCACCGACGCGGTTATCGCCGCAGAAGAAGCCGTTTCCTGTATCCGTGCGGCCAGATTGAATGTGGAAATCAATGCGAAGTACGTAAAAGATGAATTTTACGCCCGGGAGATGAAGGATTCTTACCTCACCTGGGAAAACGCCATTTCCGCTATCGACGCGGTACTCACTTACCAGGTTAAACTTTAATTTTCAGGCTGCAGCATCTTCGCGGCTTATTTCTATCGGAAAGATTATGGACTCTCAATCGGAAAAGGCGGAAAGGGAAGAATCCCGCCTGCAGTTTAACAAACAGCTTTTCAAAACATATCTCGCTCTTGATCACTGGCACCGGTTCCGTCTCCGCCTTTTTCTGGAGGGAATCCTCGTCGGAATCGCCGGCGGTCTTTTGATTGCCCTTTTCCGTTTCCTCCTGGGACTGGCTGATACCTATCGCCGCCGTCTGTTTCAGGAAATCATTATCCCGTCTTTCGGGATTTCCGATTTCCTCCCCCTCCTTGGGTGGCTGGCGGCGCTTTTTTTCATCGGCGGCGCACTTTACGGCATGTGCCGATACGCTCCCATGGCTTCCGGGTCGGGGATTCCGCAGGTGAAGGGTGTCATTCTCGGTTTCTTCAAAATGAAATGGTTCCGCATTCTCTGGGTAAAAATCGCCGCAGGTGCTTTAGGCATCGGCGCGGGCCTGTCTCTGGGCCGTGAAGGGCCGTCTATTCAAATCGGCGCCGTTGCCGCCCAGGGCTTGAGCCGCCTCATGGGACGGACACGCATGGAGGAACGGTACCTCATCACCAGCGGTGCCAGCGCGGGTCTTGCGGCGGCGTTTAATGCTCCCCTGGCGGGAACGATGTTCGCTTTGGAGGAGCTCCACCGCAATTTTTCGGGCGCTGTCCTTCTTCCTACGATGGCTTCCGCTATTTCCGCCACCATTGTGTCCCAGTTCTTTTTCGGATCGGCGACAAGTTTTTCCTTTCCTCTCCTTGTCCATCTGCCATCGGAATACTTGTGGTGTGTGGCGCTTATCGCCGTTTCCTGTGGATTCGCAGGTATCGTTTTCAATTACGGTCTGCTCCATATGGACGCTTTTTACGGTCTTCCCATCTTCAGAAGCCAATATATGAAAATCATGTTTGCCCTCTTTGCAGCGACGATTCTTGCTTTCACACTGCCCGATGTCTTGGGCGGAGGAAATTTCCTGGTCGATTCGCTGGCAAAAGCACGGTACAGCTTCGGATTCCTTGCGGCGCTTCTTCTGGCAAAATTTCTTTTCACCCTCATCAGTTACGGCTGCGGCGTTCCCGGTGGTTTTTTCCTGCCTCTTCTCGTCATCGGCGCCCTCATCGGCTCCCTGGAGGGGGAACTCCTCATCTCTGCAGGCATTTTATCCGCTCTCTACCTGCCAAACATTATTATCATTGCCATGGTCGCTTTCTTTGCCGCCAGTATCCGCGCTCCCATTACGGGGACACTCCTCATTCTGGAAATGACAGGTGACTTCCATCACCTCACGGCGCTTGCCCTCGCTTCCGCCGTAGCTTATGTCACAGCGGAACTGCTGAAAGGTCAGCCGATTTATGATTCTCTCTTGAAAAAATCCCTGTCCAATGGTTCTACGCCCGTTTCCGACGAAGAAAGAAATATTCTGGAAGTTCCCGTGGGCAGCGGTTCCATCCTCGAAAACCGGACAGTGGAGGAAATCCCCCGTCTGTCTCACACGGTACTCGTCAATATCAAAAGGCAGGGGGCAGATATGATTCCCGACCCTGACACAAAACTTCTCTCCGGTGATTTCCTTTACTTCCTTACAGAAAGCAGGCATACGGAAGAAATCCACCACCTCTGCGAGGCACAGATTCCAAAAGACCATATCCGGTAAATTGAAAAGCGCTTGGACTGTTTGGTTCCAAACGCTTTTTTTGTCCTAATTTTCATTCAGAGAAACAATGTACCGCTCCACCATCTCCGCCAGATTCCCGTTCGCTTTCAGACCGGGAGCAAGAGAAATGAAACGAAGACTGAAATCCTCATCTCCGCGGGGAGGTATTTCTTTCGGAAAAACCGCCCACACTTCTTTTACAGGCCGGCTGTTCCTGAGAGAATCGCCCTCTTCCATGCCGCGGTAAAATTTCGTATTCATATCGCGGTACGCGTTGAACTGGGTACGGATGCCCGCACTTCTTGCCGCGTCGCGCCACAGGAAAAAAATATCACGGTATTTAAAATCTGCCACGAGAGAGCCATAATACGCTCCGTTCCGATAGTAGTCCATGCGGAGATCAGGACGGCGGTGGACATTATTCGTATAGAGGGGATCCGTTTCCCTGTCGGTGTCCGATGCATGCTGGGGCACAGTGCCGTCATAAATGAGACGGATCTTTTCATCATTCCTCGACAGAGTAATTTCCGTTCCTTCTTCCAGGCTGGACAAACGGTACTTCCCGTCTTCCTGCATCACGGCAGGGCCCGTCGCCAGATCCCACCCCTTTTCTTCCAGCGCCTTGATGAATTGGAGGAAACACCAAAGTTCGTACAGTTTGTCTGTCCTCTTCCACTGGAATTGATAGAAAGATGATACGGAAAGACTGTCGGCAGGATTTTTCAAATTTCTGTACAGCCTGTACAAAAGGGAATAACGGGGGTCAAGAAAAACAGTCATGGGCAGTGTTTCGGGCATTCCGCTTTCTGCTTCATGAAACCAAGTCGCCTCTGCCACCATCCGGATAGCATTTCGTATATGCACCGCCCGAGCCCGGTATTTCTCGAAATGAGAAAGCGCATTGGCCCCGTTTTTAAAATCTCGGTTTTTATAGTACCCCGCATTAGCATCCTGTACTTTTCCCAGCCGCCGTGCATGATCGTCAATTTCCTGTACAAAAGAACGAAGATTTTCATCCAGCTTTTGTAAGATAGCTTTGGCAAAACGATTCTCCGCCACGTTCCAGGTCACTTCCGAGCAAATGACAGGCAGGACGGGCGTCCCTTCCCGCGACTTTCCCGCTGCG
>OHLZ01000525.1_pt1 | contig 13469 bp, 18 predicted proteins | sample 1569211 | NCBI WGS metagenome assembly OHLZ01 (sample SAMEA3879606, study PRJEB24766) | human gut metagenome | biome: human-associated habitat; feature: feces | place: USA | collected 1985/1987
AGAATGGTGTGATTTTGCTGGTTATGGCATTTTTGATTAGCCCGATGGGGCTGCCACTGGCTGCAATCTGGCTACTGGGCAAGGTGCAGAGTTTGAAATTTGCAATTCAGGAGTTGGTTTATGGATAAAAATACGCAAAACCATAAAAATGCCAGACACCGTCTGTTAAATTTGGGAAAAGGAATTTTATATCCACGACTTTACTTTTGAACTAATATTGAATATAATATTAGTACGAAAGGAAGTGACATGATGGGACAATTTGAACAGCTGGATCAGATGCTAACAGCACAAGAAGGAATGCTGCGAACATCGCAGGTCGTATCTTCTGGAATTTCAAAGCCGGTATTTTATGATTATGTGCGTTCACGAGATTTGGATAGAGTCGCACATGGGATTTATCTGTCCAAAGATTCCTGGGTGGATGCCATGTATCTGCTTCATTTGCGATTTGAACAAGCAGTATTTTCACATGAAACAGCTTTATTTTTTCACGATCTGACAGACCGTGAACCAATAGAATATACAGTTACGGTCAAAACTGGATGCAATCCAAGCAAAATGAAAGCAGAAGGCATTCAAGTTTTTACGATTAAAGCAGACTTACATGATGTAGGACTTACAACAGCGAAAACTCCGTTCGGGCATACTGTGCCGGTTTATGATATGGAGCGAACGATCTGTGATTTGCTCAGAAGCCGTAGCAGAATTGAAATTCAGACCTTTCAGGGAGCACTGAAAGCGTATGCCCGTAGAAAAGATAAGAACCTGCGAGCTTTAATGCAATATGCTGGGATGTTCAAGGTGGAAAAAATTTTACGACAGTATTTGGAGGTACTTTTATGATAAAAACAGCAAGGCAGCTTAAAGATTTAATACGAAACCTTTCCAGAGAAAAATCCGCAGATGCTCAGATTTTAATGAGGAACTACATGATGGAGCGTTTTTTGGAGCGTATTTCTCTTTCTGAGTATCGTGATAAGTTTATCTTGAAGGGTGGTATGTTGGTAGCGGCTATGGTTGGATTGGATGCCCGCTCTACGATGGATTTGGATGCAACCATAAAAGGAGCTAATGTTAATGTGGAGGATATTGAGAATCTAATTTCATCAATCGTAACTGTTCCGATTGATGATGGTGTTAAATTTCAGCTGAAAAGTATTTCGGAGATTATGGATGAAGCAGAGTATCCGGGGATTCGTGTCAGCATGAGTACAACATTCGATGGTGTAGTGACCCCTTTGAAAATTGATATTTCTACGGGAGATGCAATCACTCCAAGAGAGGTTCGGTATTCATTCAAACTTATGCTGGAAGATCGCTCCATTGATATTTGGGCTTATAATTTAGAAACTGTGCTGGCAGAAAAACTGGAAACCATTATTACCAGAACCACAACCAATACCCGCATGAGAGATTTCTACGATATTTACATTTTAGAACAGCTGCATGGAACCACGCTGAACCCGAAAATTTTACATGATGCGCTTCTGGCAACTGCTCATAAACGGGGATCGGAGAAGTATCTTAACCAGGCTGAAGAAGTTTTTGACGAAGTGGAAAATGATTCGGTTATGCAAAAACTTTGGGAGGCATACCGTAAAAAGTTTTCTTATGCTTCTGATTTGGAATGGGATGTGATTATGAAAGCAATTCGCAGGTTATATGTTCTTTGCGAGAAGGGCATCAGCTTATGAAAAAGCATGGACACTATTGTAAAGTTTGTGGTGAATACAAAGCCAACGAAAAATTTTCAGGCAAAGGTCATGCATCCCACATTTGTAAATCCTGTGCTTCGCTACCAGCAGAAACGCAGGCTGAACTGATGACACTGAATCGTCTTTTGAATCTTCCATGGAGGCTATCGAAAGAGCAGTTGTCCTGGCTGAAAAATCGACTAAAGGATAGGCGGCCTGATGTCCGTGCATTGGCGCAAGAGCAATATGAAATGAGATTTCCACCAAGACACTTAGAAGATGATGAGTTCAATTTTTTCGATGAAGAAAGTTTTATAGAATAGTGAAAGCGGTCTGCTATGGCAGGCCGTTTTCTTTTCGGGAAGGAGGTCTGACCTATGGCAACCACGAGAATCATGCCGCTTCATGTCGGCAAGGGCCGCACAGAAAGTCGGGCGATCAGTGACATCATCGACTATGTGGCCAACCCAAAGAAAACAGATGACGGCAGACTCATTACCGGCTATGCGTGTGACAGCCGGACTGTGGATGCGGAGTTCCTTCTGGCAAAGCGGCAGTACATTGCCGCTACCGGACGAGTGCGCGGTGCGGATGATGTGATTGCCTATCATGTGCGCCAGTCCTTCCGCCCCGGCGAGATCACTCCGGAAGAAGCCAACCGGCTGGGTGTGGAATTTGCCAAGCGTTTTACCAAGGGCAATCATGCCTTTGTGGTCTGCACTCATATAGACAAATCGCACATTCATAATCACATTATCTGGTCATCGGTCAGCTTAGAATATGACCGGAAATTCCGAAACTTTTGGGGCAGCACCAAGGCAGTCCGACAGTTAAGTGACACCATCTGCATCGAAAACGGACTGTCCATTGTGGAGAATCCGAAACCTCACGGAAAGAGCTATAACAAATGGCTGGGCGATCAGGCAAAGCCCTCTCACCGAGAGCTGCTGCGTGTAGCGATTGACAACGCATTATCACAAAGTCCTGCTAATTTTGAGGAGCTGCTGAGGCTGCTGCAAGAGTCCGGCTGTGAGGTATCAAAGCGCGGGAAATCGTATCGCCTGAAGCTCCCCGGTTGGGAGAAAGCCGCCCGAATGGACAGCCTGGGCGAAGGATATGGATTGGAAGATTTGCAGGCAGTTCTCTCCGGGAAGAAAGCGCATACCCCACGAAAGAAAACAGTCACACAGGCAGAGCCGCCGAAGGTCAATCTGCTGGTGGACATTCAGGCAAAATTGCAGGCTGGAAAAGGTGCTGGCTATGCTCGATGGGCTAAAGTTTTTAATCTGAAACAAATGGCGCAGACCATGAATTACCTGTCAGAGAACAATCTGCTGGAGTATGCGGTTTTGGAAGAAAAGGCTGCGGCTGCCACGGCACATCACAATGATCTTTCGGCGCAGATCAAAGCGGCTGAAAAGCGCATGGCAGAGATCGCTGTTCTGCGTACTCACATCGTAAATTATGCCAAGACCCGTGAGGTCTATGTGGCATACCGCAAGGCCGGCTACTCTAAGAAATTCCGGGAAGAACATGAGGAAGAAATTCTGCTCCACCAGGCTGCTAAGAATGCCTTTGATGAGATGGGAGTCAAGAAGCTGCCCAAGGTCAAAGAGTTGCAGACAGAGTATGCGAAATTGCTGGAAGAAAAGAAAAAGACCTATGCCGAGTACCGGCGTTCCCGTGAGGAAATGCGGGAGCTTTTAACGGCAAAGGCCAATGTGGATCGGGTGCTGAAAATGGAGGTAGAACAGGATGTTGAAAAAGAAAAAGACCACGGCCAGCGATAAGCTGGTCCTGGTCAAAAGCGTTCGCAGAACGCGCAGCCACAGAATGAAATTCTGTGTTCAAAGGGGCTTGGGGGCACTGCCCTCAACAAGCAGTTTGTGGCGAAATGGATAGCCACAAGCATTGCTTGCCACAATATGCTGCGCATAAAATCATGACCACCCGTCAAACGGGTGGTTTGCTCGCCCCTATAAGGGGACAGTTACCGGCCAGCGCCTAAAGACGCTGGCTTTCACTCTGTTCAAGCCACTATGCCCTTGACTCGTCGCCCCCCTTTAAAGGGCGTTTGTAATACCGGCTACCCCTTAAAGGGGTCCTCATATTCCTTTACACTCAGTTTATCCATTGCTATATCATACTTCTCCTGTTCCTGAATGTACTTCCTAACTGTTGCCTCATTTAGACCTACTGTACTGACATAATAACCTTCTGCCCAGAAGTGACGATTTCCGTATTTATACTTTAGATTTGCGTGCTTATCAAATATCATCAGCGCACTTTTTCCCTTTAAGTATCCCATAAAGCTGGATATACTGTATTTCGGTGGAATACTTACCAGCATATGAATATGATCTGGCATTAAGTGACCCTCCAGTATTTCCACTCCTTTATATCCGCATAACGTTTTTAATATATCTCGTATGCTTTCTTTATATTGATTATAAATCATTTTTCGTCTATACTTAGGAGTGAACACAATGTGGTATTTGCACATCCACTTTGTATGTGCCATATCATGTTTCTTGTGTGCCATTAAAATCACCTTTCCTTTCTTAGATAGTAGCTTGAACAACTCTATTCTATCGGAAAGGTGATTTTTGTGCTATAAGCACTTGCTACACCACCCGCAAAGCAGGTGGTTTCCTGTTTCAGGCATTATCATTTTTCGGAACACGAAAAACTCCAATGCCTTCAACTGGCTAAAGCCAGAATAAAAAAACTAACGACGGGACGCTTACTGCCTCCTATCGTTAGTTTTCTGTGTTTAAGCGACTTATAAAACCAATCAGCATAATCAGATCGTCATCTGACATCTTTCTCATTCCGTCTAAAGCCTTCTTGATAAGCTGAGGGTTATTTTCCTGTGCATCAAAAAATTGAAGCGGCGTGATTTCAAAATACTCACAGATGTTGAGAAACTGCTTCATAGACGGCATAGAACGCCCAGAAGAAATCGCCTGAATATAGCTTCTGTTCTGCCCTAACTCCATGCTCATCTGATATTCTGAAACGCCTTTTTTCAATCGTAATTCTGTGATTCGATTGCGGATAAATTCTTCGTCCATACGCTCACCTCTCTGCTCTTTTAGCATAGCAGAAAGCAATTCTTGATACTTCGTATGTATTGTGTTATAATTTTGTAATATAACCTTTATACGCATTATTATTTGCGTTATTTTTGCTTTATATGCGTAATCACGGCGGTTATCAAGGGTGATTTATATGAATCAGTATGCCTGTGCCATTACCGGCCACAGACCAACAAGATTTTGCTTTGGATATAATGAGGAAGATCCCCTATGCCAAAAATTAAAAGAATGTCTCCTGGAGCAGTTTCGGATACTCCATGACGAGAAATTTGTCCGTACTTTTTTTGTCGGCGGTGCTCTTGGTGTGGATATGTGGGCTGGAGAACAGCTGCTGACATTGAGAGCACAAACGGGATACGAGGATATTAAAATTATCGTTGTAGTTCCCTTCATCGGCTATGACTCTAAATGGCCGGATCAGAGTAAACATAGATTGAAAAAGCTGATCCAAAACGCAAACGATTCTATTGTTATTTCACATTCTGCGGATGTTTCCAGTTATAAAAAAAGAAATTATTATATGGTCGATCATGCAGAGTACCTTATCGGTGTGTTTGATAATCAGAAAAAGCTGCGCTCAGGTACAGCACAGACAGTCAACTATGCCTTGCATCAGGGAAAAGTAATCACTCTGATCCATCCAGACACTATGGAGATAACAGCCCCTGCGCCTTAACAAATTCACAAAAATTTTTCATTAGCATTTCCAACAAAATATTTTCATTGAAGGGGTGCTGTGATATAATAAGATATAAAACTACGCTCAGAACAAATGGTGCCGCTATGAACAAATATATTGGACAGCAATTTGCTGCTTTAAGATACGAAAAAAATATTTTGGTTGTTGAAGAAACTACATCTGCTGGTGGATGCGGCTCCTTCAACGCGGCTTCTTCATGCCCTGCGTCAGCCTGTCTTTATGACAGTGCGGCGTGGGGCTTTTTTATTGCCTGAAAGGAGTATGAGAACATGAGTCTGAAATATACCTGCCCCAGCTGTGGAACCCCATTGGGTTATGAGGGATTGTGTTGGAAATGTAAGTGCGAGCAAGAACGGCAAGCTGCTCTGGCCTGGATGCCGGAACAAATTGTCGAAAAACAAAGAAACTTGATACAGAACATCCAGAGGCTGGCTGATATGGAGGACCCGGAGTTCACCGACTTCTGGCAGCTGCTTAGCTACCATGATGCCATCACCCCGGAGATTCAGCGAGTGGCACTGGCCGCAGAGGTGTTCTGGCCCTGTGAGATCTATTATCATGCTCCCGCCGATGTGCGGGATGGTCTGATCCATGCGCTGTTGTCCGCAGAATATTCCAGCGCGGCCTCCAACCTGATGAGTTGCCTTGCTATGCAAGGAGATGACAAGGCAATGGAGACTCTGCTGGAGCTGGAGCGAAATCCCCGGCCCTGGCGCAAGGGCCTCTATGTAGACCCATCCAGCTATGCGCAGATCGGAGGCTGGACCTTCGACAAGGAGGGCCAGAAAATCCAGCTCAACTTCGATACCTGCTATCCTATGGTCAAAGGAACCACCAGCGAGAAATCTCCCGTCCGCATTGGCCGGGCACGGGAGGACACATGCCCCCACTGTGGCGGACGCATGGTGGACATGCTGGTGCTGGATGGCCGGGATGAGCGGCTGAAATTTCTGGGGTTGGATGGTATTCTGACTGCCACCTGCTGCCCCAACTGTGTGGGATTCTTGAAAGGTCCAGCCTTTAACAGTTTTACCCTGGATGGCGGCGTGGAAGTCTTTCCCTCCGAGCTCTTTGACGGGGCGGAGAAAACGGATTGCTATGTCAGTCCCGAGGACTACAAGGCCCTCACGGAAAATCCCTTTGTGCTGGGCGAAGCGCCTGTGCCCCTGTTTTACGGTGCGGCCTGCCAGGATGTGAACACGGTGGGTGGCTTTGCCAACTGGGTACAGGACGCGGAATATACGACCTGCCCCCACTGCGGGAAACCTATGAAATATCTGGCCCAGATTCAGTGGGATACGGTGTTTGACTGTGCGGAGGGCACGCTCTATGTGGAATTCTGCCCGGACTGCCATATCGTGTCCATGCAGCACCAGCAGACCTAAAAAAGTCGCACAGTATGAAAAGAGAAATACCAGCAGGTATTTGCGTAAGGAGGCGTCCACTATGTGCGAGCACTGCCGAAACATTCAAACATGGAGAAAATTTGACGCCCCAAAGGACTATCTGGCCTGTATTGCTTACATTCAGCAGTTGGTGTCGGAGGGGGAATTTGAACTGATGCAAGAGGAATCCACCTGCCCACTGGAGAAGGTAAAGACAGAGGATGGCTGGGCAGACGAAATTATGGCTCACATGATTAGGTGCAAGCACTGCGGCCAGATCTTCACCTGTGTGGTCAACACCTGGCGAGGCAGCGGACACTTTAAAAAAGGCAAAGGATGACACAGAAAAGGCGGTGAAATGATGAATCAGACAGAAGAAACAAAACTGCTGGAGCAGATTGAGGAGTGGAATGATGCGGACGAGTTCTCACGATGTATTGAGGCCATCGAGGCTATCCCGGAGCAGGAGCGAGATTATTTGCTAACCGTCAAGTTGAGTCGGGCTTACAGCAATCTGGCGGTCCTGGGAGATCATGGAGAGCACGGAACCGACAGTGAAGTGGACGGAAATCTCATCCAGCACGCCATCCGACTGCTGGAGTCCGTCCGCACCCAGGGTGAGAACGATCCCTACTGGAACGCCCGGATGGGCTACTCCTGCCTGATGGCATACGGCTCCGCAACCACCGCTTATGAATACGCAAAATGCTGGCTGTCCCTGGCCCCGGATGACCCGGATGCCCAAGAGCTGGTGCGGGATTGTGAGAAATATCTGGAGGAGGAAAATTCCTTGGAACTGGATTGGAAAGAGCGGGAGGAGATCATCCGGTGGGAGACCATCCCCCCTGCCGACGATGACATCCTCGGCCATGTGAAAGTACATATCGACCAGTATTTCGGTGTCTATACCCAACTCCTCACGGACGACAGCGATCCGGATCACCCTCTGGAGATCGCCGTCATCCTGCCTCGACCGGAACATGACTACTACACCCTGGTCACTGTGGGTCTGAGCCGGCATCGGATGGATTTCTCGGAGGAGCGTCGGGAGGAAAAACTGGAACGGGCGGAGCTACTCATCAATCTGCCCCGAGACTGGAAGCTGACAAAGGCGGACTGCCGGGAGGAGCGGTGGAGCTGGCCCATCCGGATGATGCTGGCCACCGCCCACTTCGCCATGGAGGACCCGGAGGTAGGGCTGGAATCCAGGACTACACTGGATGAGGGTGAGGATGGCATCCCCTTCGCGGAGAACACGGAGCTGCGGGGTGAGATCCTGCTCTATCCCGGTGTGTTTGGGACGGACTCCTTTTTCTGCCGCCTACCGGACGGGGACGAAGTCAACTTCTATCAGGTGATCCCCCTCTATCGGGAGGAGATCCAATACAAGTTGGAGCACGGCTCGGATTCCCTGCTGGACCTCTGCCCAGACGAGAGCCTGGAGGTCATCAATCCACACCGGCTGAATGTGGTCACCGACCGAGAGAAAATCAGCTACGACCCAGCGGAGATGGACAACGCCGCAGACCAGATCAAGAAGATCCAGGAGCTTCACCTGCCAGTGGACGAATTGGACGCCTGCAATCTGATGGCTTTCTATCTGGGGTGGGCTATCAAACGGGGCCAGATGAGTAACCCGTTCCTCTCCCAGTATCGGGAGATAGTGGAGGCGGTCCGGGCCGGAAAGGGGCCGGATCTGCGGGTGTTCATCCTGGACAAGCTGGATGGGAAAATGTCTACTCAGTTCTTTGACCGGAGAGGCTCAGGCTTTGCCCAGTGGTACGCCCAGGACAACCGCTCTAACCCCTATATCTACCGCCGGGACTGCCGGAATATCGTCTTGGCTGGGCTCAAAGACCGCGTCTGGAACAGCTCTACGGAAGAAGAAGCGGCCTACCTGCTTCTTCCATATACCGAAAAGAACCGTCAGAGTGTGGAGCATCTGCTGGATGAGCGGTTTCAGCAGTATCTGGAAGCGGAATTTGTAGATGACCCCGAGGAGCGGGTGGCGCGGGCAGCGGAAGGAAAACCGGCTGTCATTCCTGACTGGGACGGTCCCCTGTTCTGCTACGCTTCCGACCGCGTCGCCCAGGATGGGTGCAAGGTGCAGATTATGGACCGGCTGTTCCCTGAGCGTGAGGATATGGGTTGGGAGAGCGGTTGGGCCTTCTACTCCGGGGACGAGGGCGATGTGTACGGTGAAGGGGATGAATACTACGAGTCACACTGCGGCTTCTATGATATTCGGGACATCTGCCGCATCGATCCAGACATTATCCCGCTCCTGAACCTGCCCCATGGTACCATGCAGATGCGTGGAGAAGATGGAGCGTGGTATGAGGTGATACGCGACGACGAAGGCGAGGAGGAAACCTAAATGAACAGCGAACAGATCACAGCATTTTTGCAAGAGCATTGGTACATTGCTTCGGTGCTCATCGGAGCCGTGATTTTAATTGGGGCGATCCGCAACTGGAACTGGCTCTGCGACCCCACTGGTACGCGGGATGCCCACCGCCACAGCAGAGGATACCGGCGTGTGGTTTTCTTCCTGCTGGGCGTTCTTCTGATTGTAGTGAGTATCTGGGGATTTGTGCTGAAATTGAAATAGAAGGAGAAAGATTATGATGACTGAGAAATATCCCACCTGGCTCACCGGCCATGTGAAGGAGTGGGCGCAGAAACGCCTGTCCACCGTGACATTGTGTTCTACCACTGGCAATGAACTGCTGGAGGTTTGGTATTACGGAGATCTGCTCACAGTAAAGGGAGAACCCCAATCCTATATTGTAGATGGCGATGCGGCTCCCGGACTGGTGGCAGCCCGTGACCCGGAGAGCGGCGAGGAGTTCGTCATCTTCGACGGCGGGCGACATGGCTATGACAATATGTTCTGCGATGAATATAATCCAGCCGAACTGGAGGATCGTCCCCTCAAACGGTACGAAATCCCTGCTTCCAAGCTGGTGCTGGAGCTGGGTTACAGTATCGACTATGAGGACGAAAAAGAGGACTTCGAACCGGATGAAGCGGATACCGTGGAACTGCTCAACGGTGAACGGATGCTGTGGGAACAGGTCAAGCGGGACGGTATCGACTACATTGCGCTTTACTATGTGAACGAGGAAGGAAAACAAGTACAGATTTTGGATGCGGAGCTGGCATGAGTACAGCCGTTCCATCCTCCGACAATCTAAGGAGGTACCCCATGACCCAGGAAGAACAGATCCGTCTCTACCGGCTCATGGAAAAGCTCAACTGGTTTTTCCACCAGGAGATGCACTATCTCGACCGGAATATTGCGGAACAGACCGCGCGGGAGTGTTATCCGGAGATCCGGGAGTTACATATGATATTTTGTGGAATGACCTGCCCAAAGAGGTGCAGGAGCAGCTCATGGACGAGGAGGAATCCCTATGAGTACGCTGATTTGCTCTTTTGATGGTCTGCACGACAACAGAGTCCTGTGCTACTGCGCTGACTTTGAAGCCCATACTCTGCACATGGATACCCAGACCGAGTCCGGAGAGAAAATATCCGTTCACTTCACCGGCCTGCTGGCCCACTGGTTTGAGAATGTGATCCAGGACAACATCCTCTTCGGCATGGATGAGATCAGCGTGGACGCTTTTTTTGAACAGTATAAAGACCTGCTGGGCGGGACCATCTCTTACGGCTTTCCCGCCTGTTGCAGCATCGAGGAACTGCGGGAGCGCATGGATCGGGAGCACATCCGGGTATTTGTCATCGACGCTTCCCTTGGGCTGTGCGGATTTGTATTGGCTCAGGAGGTGAAACTGCAATGTCCATAACTGCCTATAAAGTGGAAGCCGTCGGTCATGACCGAACCGGCGAAGACTATGGCTATGTAAATATTATGTACCGCTATGGCAACAAGCAGTCCTGTCCTCGGCCAGATCAATGTGAAAAGATGGAGGTCATGTGGGCGGATGAGAGCGTCTACGGGCCGCCTGCTCCTGGCAGCAAGGTGGGCGACTTTATACAGACATGGCTGATGGGCTCCTGGGACTGTGGAGTATTTACCCACCGGGAGATTGCCCAGCGGCTGATGGATACCTTCACCGGTCTGAAGATCAAGGAACTGGCGTGGTTTGAGAACCCCAGGGAAAAGACTCTGAAAAATGGTAAACCGCGTGCGCGCCGGGCCAAGTGGCTGCCGGAGCGGGAGGTGGATCTGGTGTATCTCTACTCCGACCACTATCTTGACGCAAGAAATCCGACTCCCGTCCAAACCGACTTTTTCACCGTTACAAGGACGGACGCCTGGGGCGTGAGCACCTGGTTCATGTGTACCCCAGAGGCCGCCGGGAAGCTGATCGTCATGGATTACGACAATCTGGCCATCAAGGAGACTACCATTGTGGGATAGAGGTGATACAGCATGATTGGAACAGATGAAAACTGGGCGGTTCTCCATGTGGAGGTCATTTTCTGGAGTGGCAAACGAAAAACACCTCCCAGCCTGGTCAGTGGAAAATATTGTCCCCATTTTGCGGTCACCGGAACCACGGAATATCTGGGTGTGTGCTTTCTGGATGGAACGGAGCGTTGTGCATTTGGTGAACCGGCTTTTGGAAATGCCCAGCCCCTCTATCCAGATACCATTGACTATGCTCCGCTGGAAAACAATGCGGAATTTTTGATCTATGAGGGAGCTAATGCCGTTGGTAAGGGCCGGGTGCTGGGCCGGACGATACCATATAAAGTAAAGCCACAACGAAAGTAGGTGCCTTATGTACCAAATTGCATATATTGGCCGCTGGGAGACCCTCCCGGAAACGGCTGCCGCCATCTGTGACCATGACACGCCCAAGCTGGAGGCGCTGCTTCAAGGCGGTCTGGATTTAGATGTTCCCATCCAGCTCAGCGAATACATCAAGCTGATGCCATTGGAGATTGCGGTTTTTCGGAACGATGTGCCTATGATCCACTTCCTGCTGGAGCATGGAGCTGATTCCAGTCTGGCAGAGGAACAGCCCCTGCTGCTCACCGCCGCCCGCTGTTGTGGGCCGGAGGTGGTGGCGCTCTTTGCTGGACAGGCCGCAAAGCTCAGCTCGAAGCAGAAAGAGCGGGCCTTCCAGGAGGTGCGCTGGGGCAAGCGCCCGGAGAATATCCAGGTGCTGGAGCAAGCCGGGATTACAGTGGAGAAGTTTGGCGGCGAGGCATTCCGGGCCGCTGTGTCCGAGGGCAATACCAAACTTGCCCGGCTGCTTCTGGAAAAAGGGGCAGACATCAATTATCACAAGCCGGACATGGTGTTCCCTTACGCCTCCACCCCTGTCACCGAGGCCGCCCGCTCCAACAATTTCCCTATGGTGCGCTGGCTCATTGAGCAAGGAGCCGACATCACCATTGCTGACAAATACGGCGACCGGCCTTACACCGTGGCGGTGCAGAACAAAAATCAAGAGCTGGCCGACTACCTGAAAGCCCTGGAGCCGGAGGAATGGCACAACGAGCAGGAAAAGATCCGGCAGCTCATGCCCTACAAGCTGCCCGCCAAGCTGGTGGAATACTTGAAGACCGGCCCCCTGCGGCTGGAGTTCCCGGATCAGGAATGGGTGAAGTGGGCGGAGCTCTACTCCTTCATGGATGTGCAGGAGATGACCTGGAAACGGAAGAAGCTGCTCTCCCTGATGGTGCAGATGGACAACTACAGCGACTATCTGCTGCTGTGGAGCCCCAGGGACAAAAAGCTGTGGTATCTGGACATCGAGCATGAGGAGTTCCACCCTCTGGCCAAATGGGATGACTTCATCGCAGATCCCGGCCGGTATCTGAACGGGATGATCGAGGGCGAGTTTGAGGAGTAAAGCCATGACATCAATAGACTTTCTGAACAAGGTACATAAAAGCCTGGACTCGCAGGAATACAGCCTCTCTTATTCTCCGGCGAAGTCCAAGAATTATATGCTGTACTGCAACGGCAACTTCATCGGCGGCCTGTTCGATGAGGAGCTGTGCTTCGTCTACGCCGACAGCGTGAGTGAGCTGCTGGGGCAGCCGGAACCCGTCTACCGTGGCTACTCCAGTACCGCCCAGCACAGGATGCTGGTAATCCCGGAGGAACACTGGGCGAAGGCGCTGAAACTGCTCTATGCTGAGAAATTTGACTGGAGCCGTTTGGTGTACGACATCACCTACACCAGCATTGGCGCGGCTGTGGTGGAGGACTTCTATGACGAGAATGTGGTATTCCTGCGCTTCTGCTTTGAAAAGGAACTGCTGAAAAAGAACCCTCTGGACCGGCAGGGCCGTATCCTGCGGATGGTCTATCTCAATCAGAATCTGACAGAAGCAGGCAAATATCTATTCCCCAGACTGATGCAGAAGTTCCTCGTTTTTACAGATTGCAAAGGAAAAACCAGTCTGGAAACTATGCTGAAACGGTGGTACACCGCGCTGGAGAAGGAGTACCGCAACCAGATAACAGGAGGATAACATTATGAAGCTGAACTGTAAACGCATTGATTTTACATATACACCCGGCGAGGAAATCTTCAACTTTCCCGGGGAATCGGGACTACCCTTTATCTTCGATGTAGAGGAAGAACTGACCGGCGATCCT
>OHLZ01000537.1_pt1 | contig 13191 bp, 10 predicted proteins | sample 1569211 | NCBI WGS metagenome assembly OHLZ01 (sample SAMEA3879606, study PRJEB24766) | human gut metagenome | biome: human-associated habitat; feature: feces | place: USA | collected 1985/1987
CGTGCTTCAGATTCTTTTTTCTTTCCTGGTGACCTAGTTTTTTCTGCGGACTGGTCTTTCTGGTTCTTATCAGACTTTTACTGTCCACCGGGATTTCCAGGATTTTTCCTATTTCTTCTGCAAGTATCTGTGCCTGATTATATCCTCTTTTTCTCTTTCTTGAAGGATGCAACGGTACCGGCATAATAATATCCGGCCTCCATCTTTCTATTTCTTTTTGGAATTCTTTTACAAGTTCCTGACTATATAATATTCCGTATCTTCTTTGGTTATGGTACTTAAATTGATAAACAGACTGATTTACGGGGTTTTTGTGGTTCCACAAACTCAATCCCCGTTCATAATAATGATGTGTATGCATGCAGTCATAACAGTATTCCTGCTCTACACTACGGATCTGTTTTCCACATTGCATACACCTTGGTTCTCTGACTTTCAGTAGTTCCAGCTTCTTTCTGCATTCTTTGCAGATGCCGTCTCTGCATACTTTTTGGCAGAATGGACAAACTTCCGGCCAGAGCAAAGATATGATTGATTCTTTAATCTTATTGATTTTTTTATGATTCATTTAAATACTTTATTAACATAATTTTTTATATCTTGAATTAAATCGGAATTTGAGTACATAAATTCTATTCTAAATACATTTCCTGAACTCATTTTAATTTCCCCATATTCACATATCGGAACTTGTATATTTCCTTTAAACCTTTTATCCGGTGTTCCATCTCTATTTACTTTAAGCCAAGTATAACCAAGTATATTAGCATCTTTAGGAACGGAATCGGTTTCAATAAATTGAATTGTATCTAAATGCATTTGAATATCTGAATAATCTATTGCCCCAACTTTCATAGTAGAAACAACAAGTATTTTATCTGGTAAAAAATAAACCTTCTGCCGTCTCAAACGAACTCCAAATACCTCAATATTTGCCTTAATAAAAAATGGTAATTTATTTATAACTTTTACAGGAATTCTCTTTATGCCAAGAGAAGCACCCCCACTTACCCTTTGTCTTAAATTACTTTGTGAAATAACCTGCCAAAATCTATTATTCGAGTTTAATCTTATCCATAAAGCACATAAATTCCCATAATTTGTTTGTGTAACTTCATCAAAAAAATATTCCAATATAATCGGCATCCTGACATGAACATAAAATTTCAATGCGATCCCTATAATACCTGTAATAACAAAAACTGGCATCATACTAAGTAAAAAAGTACAAATCAAAACCGTACTTATCAAATTCCATTTTTGGACTTTCCTTATACTAGCGAGCAGATGTTCATACTTTACAGATTGGTATTTCTCTATATCAACATCTTCTGTACTTATAGAATCATCTACACCAACCTCTCGAGAATCATTAACATTTTCTCCAATCTCACCTTCCTTATATCCTGTTTCCTGTACATATGAAAAACCGGTTCCAGGTATAGAATATGTACTTCTATTAGCACCACGTACTGTTTTTGTATATCGGATACCTTTCATTCCCCAACTATAACCCACTCCGTTTTTACTCAAATTTATGCGAAAACCACCTCCGAGATTTATGCTTTTTCTTATCCTAAAGCCCATGTTCATACCTCCTTCAGTTACAGTAAATTCTACCTTTTATTACCAAACTTAAAATGCCATTTCACACTTTCTCATGAATATTTCACTTTTGATATAAAATCGATAAAAACAGTAAAACAAAAAAGGCTGTCATAAAATACAATTATCACAGCCATTGCTTTCTGGTGGAGATGAGGGGAGTCGAACCCCTGTCCAAAAAGCCTGCCCCATAAACTTCTCCGAGTGCAGTTCTTGTTTTTTTATTTAAGCAAAGTATCGTACAAAAACAAACTACCTTTGCCGATCTTGGAATTAGTTTCCCTAAAAAGTCCCAAGCCTCCTCTCTCGGTATCCTATTGGTTGATGTCAGCCTGAAGTCATAGGAAAACTTTAGGGGACATTAGCAGATTAAGCTGCTAAAGCAAAATCATGTTTTGCGTTTAAGTTTTTCCACCGTTTAACGGGGTAGATGGAATCCCGACTCGCTTTTTATGATACAGAATCTCCTGTCGAAACCGGTACATCCCCAGAACACTATTATTTTAAATCAAATTCGGAATACTTGTCAAAATATTACCCGGAAAAAATATCATTATACGAAATGCATCCTCCCATAGTTTCCGTATTTTTTATGGCATCAATCACTGCCAGCCGGATGGCATCTTCTGCCAGATAGCCTACCGTATCCACCGCCGTCTCATACTCTCCGGAAGCCATTGTAAAAATCGCATCTCCATCCATTGTCGTATGGACCGGCCGGATAGATCGGGCATATCCGTCATGTGCCATACCGGATACTATACTGCATTCCGCTTTACTCAGTGCTGCATTTGTAATAACGCAGGCGATCGTGGTATTTGCTCCGCTAAACTCCCGCGTAATACCGCTAAGCATCAATTCATGAGAAGATATGATCTTTTTTCTGCTCCGGGAAAAAACACCGGCGAATATTTTTTCTCCATCAAATACCTCTCCGCAGGCATTGACCACCACATAAGCACCAACGCGAAGACCACCGGGTAAAGAAATCTCATGGTAACCTGCTCCGCTTTTCATGGCATTTCCAAATCCAAGCAATTTACCCACCGTAGCACCTGTCCCGGCACCGTTACATCCTGATAAGAATTCTGAGGATGCAGATTTAGCCGCTTCATATCCCATCAATAAATCAGGATAAGCTTTTTCATCTCCAATCATCAGATCGAAAAGCACTGCACTGCATACAATCGGGACACATACATTCCCTATCGGGAATCCCACCCCCTGTTCCGCCAGGTATTTCACACATCCCGATGCGGCTTCCAAGCCGAACGCAGATCCCCCTGACAAAACAACGGCATGAATTTTTTGCACGGTTTTTCTTGGATCCAATAAATCCGTCTCTCTTGTCCCAGGTGCACAGCCGCGGACATCTACACCGGCCGTTGCACCGCCATCAGGTGCCAAAATAACGGTAACACCGGTCAACCCCTCTCTGTTCTCTGCTGTACCGATTTTAAATCCCGATATATTTATTTTTGATTTCCTCATTATAGCATGCTTTCTTTCCTTGCTAAATTAAGGCAGTTTATCATATCTTCCGGCACAGGCGCCTCAAAATGCATAACTTCTCCCGTAATAGGATGGCATAATTCCAACGTATGGGAATGCAGCGCCTGTCCCTTTATCGGAAAATGATCTTTCTTCCATCCATACAATGGGTCATTGACTACCGCATGCCTGATATGTGCCATATGAACACGAATCTGATGCGTACGTCCTGTTTCCAGTTTGCACTCAATCCATGAGTAATGCGGTAGATATTCTATAACATGAAAATGCGTTACCGCAGGCCTGCCTGTTTCATGCAGCACATCCCATTTCATGCGATCTTTAGTACTTCTCCCCAAAGGCAGCCGAATTACTCCAGTATCGCCTTCCATCTGCCCGTGCACCAGTGCGATATAACAGCGCTGTGCTTTATGACTGGCAATTTCCTTTTGTAAAATACCATATGCCCGTTCCGATTTGGCCGCCACCATGACACCCGATGTATCTTTATCCAAACGGTGGACAATCCCTGGCCTTTCAGGATTCCCCACACTTCTCAGTTGTTCGCCGCAATGAAAAAGAAGAGCATTCACCAGCGTTCCTTCCGTATTTCCCGCTCCGGGATGAACTACCACACCTCTTCTCTTATTGATGACAATCATATCATTGTCTTCATATAAAATATCAAGAGGGATATTTTGCCCAATAAGTTCCTGTTTTTTCTTCTCCTCCCAGAAAAACGAGATACGGTCTCCTTCAGATACATGATAATTCGAATGAATCATCTTCTTAGGCAGTAAACTTACATTCCCCGCCTTAATCCACTTTTGTACCTCAGAACGAGTTAACCCGGTCCGCTCCTTTAAAAATTGATCCAGCCGTTTCCCTTCATCTGCAACAGACACTAAGTAAACATTCTGATTCATTCAATCATGTCTCCAAAAATAAAATGCAATACATGCCACACCTATACAAATCGCAATATCCGCCACGTTAAAAATAGGCCAGATACGAAAATCAAAAAAATCAACAACCCCGCCTATTCTGCACCGATCCAAGGCATTTCCCACCGCTCCGCCAAGTAATAACCCAATAGACAAAGGAAAATATACCGGCTTTTGAGGAATACGATTCCTAAGCCAAGCAAAAGCAAGTAACAGTATCATGACTATTCCCAAGAACAGCACATCCTGATGGGGAAATAAGCCAAATGCCGCCCCCGGATTAATGATATAAGTTAAGTGGACAACATTTTTTATGACAGGTATAGTTTCTCCCAGATCCATATTTATACACACGAAATACTTTGTGATTTGATCCGCGATAACAGTAAGAAAAGTAACCAAAATAGTGAACATAAAGCCTCCTGTTTTCATATTATAACAGACGCTTCCGCAAAAATAAAAACCGGCGTCTTTCCCCTCGCTTTATCGCAAAGAGGAAGATACCGATTTCCAAAAACATTTAAGTCACTTAATAATTTATAAATACCTGCACATCGCGACGGCCGAACTGGTAACATTCTTCGTAGCTTTCCATACAAAGGTCAATTTTATGCCCGACAATTGCTCCGCCCGTATCCGCAGCTATCGCTTCACCATACTGCGGAATATACAATTTAGACCCCAAAGGGATTACGCTTGGATCTACCGCTACAGTTCCATAACCTGCTTTAGTCCCGGTCGCTGTTATACCGTCTCCACCGCCATCATTAGGATGATAGGCGGTAGCGTTCATTGTAGTCACCCATCCCACGGCACCATCTCTTTTCCCGGTCCGCGCAATACCCTTGACCCCGGCCTCAAGTGTTTCTACTTTGAAAACGCTTTCATGAATCACCTTACCATCTGAAATAAATTCTTCAATTTCAAGACGCCGCCGTTCAGGTTTCCCCTCTTGAATAACCACCACTTCATCAGGCGCAAGAGAACTATCATACCACATGGTATATCCTGCGGGGACAGATTCTTCACGAACTACATTACGAGCCGTATACGGAACCATATGAATCTTCATATTTTCATGAACCTTCGATAAACCATCTTCCAGCGGCATCATTTTACGCCAATCATATCCAGCGTCATTGACCGCTCCCTGAACAGTCTGTTGTGTTGTATAAATTATTTTTTCCTTATCATTTTCAATAATAGTGACCGGCACCGAACGTTCCACATAAAGAACTGCCCCATCTTTTAGTTTTTCTGTACTGGTCCAATAAGTATCATGCATCCTTAGCGGCTGCGAAAGAGAATCAAGAACATCCTTAAAGGTGTTCCCCCGGGTTTTTACAACAGTCCTCACTTCGCCGTCATATACAGTGATATTTTTAATTTCCGGCAAAGAAGCTGGATTTACGTTTGCAAGAACAAACTCAGTATGCATAATTGCTGCGACAATAAGAAATAATACAGCAACCATGATTTTTACTTTTTCTTTAATAAATATCTTCATAATGTCTCTCCTACAGGCATTATTCTACCATAGGTGGACATTCTGTCAAATACGGTTTGGTTTACAATATATTTTGGCTAATCTTAATCATAATTTATCGAATAATATATAAATAAACCTATGCTTTACATAAACAAAATAAAATTATATATATCTTTTAAATCCACAAATAACTTAATGAAATTAAGTTACTCCCTTACGCCCATATTGTAAACATATTGTTTCTCCAGTGGACTTATCCATAAAGTTCTAAAATACATAAACACTAAATCTCACTTTTCAAAAGGAATGCCTCTTAGTACCTCTTTTATTTCTGACTTGATCAATTTACAAATTTTTTTAGTTCCATTATTTTTTATGGTCTCTTTTTGTCTCATTCTTCCTGGGTTTCAATTATCTGAAAAATTATATTTTTATTAAAAGTGGGTAATTTGTTTTAATAATAGGCAATTAAAGGTGTCATTTCCCAAAAACGTCCGAAATAGATGTCAAAAGTGGATAATATACTTTCCTTCGTTTACCCATTCACCAGCTTCCCTGTTTATAAAATAACGGCTATTGTTGAGTTTTTTCCCAGCAACAACCGTCTATACAATTATATCCAATCAGAAACTTTATCGGAACCCTTTAATCAGATCCATCTCCATGCCCAAGTACAGGTGTATATGGTTCCAGTTTTTGTGCCAATGTCATTTCATCTTCCGCATCACGTTTTTCTGCAATCTTCTGAAAATACTCCTGTGCACATAACTGATTCTCCGCGGAAATAGTCTTCAACCAAGTACCATCAGCCTGCATAATATGTGCTTTCTGGTTATCAGACAACTCAATATCCACCATCTGTTTTAAACGCCGCTTGATCTCCGGATCTTCAATAGGCACCATGAGCTCCACACGATCATTTAAATTTCTTGGCATCCAGTCAGCACTGCTTATATAAAGTTCCTCACGTCCCCCATTTCGGAACCAGAATATCCTGCTATGTTCCAAAAAACGTCCCACTATACTGCGCACTGTAATATTATCACTTACTCCGGGAATCCCCGGAATCAGAACGCAGATGCCACGCACAATCAATTCAATTTTTACTCCCGCCTGCGATGCCTCATACAATTTTTCAATAATCCCCTTATCTAAAAGAGAATTCATTTTCGCAATCATATGGGCATCTTCCCCATTTTTTGCAAAATGGATTTCCCTGTCAATGAGTTCTATGCAGCGTTGTCTCAAGTTAATTGGTGCTACAATAAAAGAATCCCAGATTGGCGGGTCAGAATATCCAGAAAGAAGATTAAAGAAAGCTGATGCATCAATCCCAAAACGGTCATTGCAGGTCAGTATCCCTAAATCTGTATAAAGCTTCGCTGTTGACGCATTATAATTTCCGGTCGCTACATGAACATAACGACGGATCCCATCTTTTTCACGACGGATGACAAGAGTACATTTGGAATGAGTCTTGAGTCCGACCAAACCATAGATGACATGGGCTCCCGCCTTTTCCAACCGCCTTGCCATAAGTATATTATTGGCTTCATCAAAGCGGGCCTTTACTTCCATCAAAACAGTGACCTGTTTCCCATTCTGAACAGCTTTTTCCAGCGCCTGGACAACAGGACTTGAAGAACTGACACGATAGAGTGTTTGCTTGATTGCCAACACATCTTTATCATTTGCTGCCGAATACAAGAAATTAACTACTGATTCATCAAAAGACTCATAGGGAAGATGAATCAACAGATCTTTTTCCCGGATCATATCGAAAATATTTGTTTCCGGAGTACGCTTCAGATCGAGCATGCTCCAGGGCGAATGCGGATGTGCCTCGGGATAGCGGAGATGATCATATCCCTTTATGCCGCAAAATCCAAAAAATACAGTCATATCCAAAGGCCCGTCAATTTGATACATATCTTCTTTTTCAAGATTCATTTCCTGTGTCATGAATCGCCGCATAAACCGGCTCGTTCCCACTTCGAACTCAAGGCGTACCGCTTGCCCACGCTGCCGTTTCTTTAATTGGCGCTCCACTTCCACCACAAGATCCTGGGCATCTTCCTCATCGATATAAAGGTCCGCATCCCTCGTAATCCGGAATGCACGGGCTTCAAGCAGATCATAGCCGACAAAAAATCGTGCTGCATAAAACATAAGCATATCTTCAAGAAAAACGAAACAATGCCTGCTGTTTGCTTCAGATACATCAGGCAGACGGATTATGCGCGGCAGCACAGATGGCACCGGAACAATGGCTGTTTTTACATCAATATCATTTTCTTCATCCATTTCTTCATCACGCTCATTTTTCTCCAAAAGCATGGCGATATTCAGACTTTTGGATGCAAGGAACGGAAAAGGGTGCGAAGAATCCACCGCCATCGGTGTCACAACAGGAAAAATTTCACGTTCAAAATAATTTCCCATCCATTGTTTCTGCCGCTCATCCGCATCCGCCGGCTTTATAAATACAAGCCCTTCTGTCTCCAATTCTTTTAAAATGCCTTTCAAATGCATATATTGCTGGGCGACCAACTTCTGACAGGCATCTGAAATATTTTCCAATTGTTCTGTTGGTGTCATATTCGCAATATCCCGTCTTTTCACACCATTTTCTTTCTGGTGTTTAAGTCCTGCCACACGGATCATAAAAAATTCATCTAAATTAGAACTGGTAATAGCCAGAAACTTTAACTTCTCCAGCAGAGGATTACTGGTATCTACAGCTTCCTGAAGCACACGTTTATTGAATTGCAGCCAGGATAATTCCCGGTTTAAGTAATACCGACTGTTTTTTACATCTGTTTCCATAATCATCTACGCTCCAATTTCACTTCAAGACCATACACATTTTCAAAGAACTCTTTATTTTTATCAAACATCCATGTTTCAAGAGCCGTATTTTCCCTGCTGTCGTATTCAATAATCAAAATATCACCTGTTGCACGAGCTGTTATATCTTTCAATTTCTGCTTTCGAGAAATATCCATGGCACGAACCATACGAAATATGGAAATTAATTTTAAGGCCGTCATCTTCGCCGTATCTGACAAAATACGGAATGGTGTGTCATCATCACTTGGATTTCCCTTATGGTCATAGTACACGACACTTGCCACAATATCTTTTTCTTTATCTGATATGCCAAATATATCCGTACCTCTTATTAAATTCCAGGCATGCGCCTGCGAATCCAGAAGATTTACATATTTTCCAATTTGATAAAGAATAATCGCCATCCGCAGAAGAAATTCGTCCCGCTTCGTAAGCCCGCTTTTTTTCTTTAAACCGGCAATAATTACATGGCTGTACAGTTCAAGGGCCTTTGTATGGAGCGGTTCATAATAATAGGCCGCGGCAATAGATCGTGTCAACTCAATGTTTTGCGTCTGCATATATAAGATAAAAGGTTCTTTTACTTTCTCTGCTCCATAAAACATAGTCACCGCTTCGACAAAAGTTGTCCCAAACATCAAAATATGTTCTACGGGAACATTGTCCAATATTTCTTTATATATATGAATAGTAGGAAGAACCGTCATTGCCCATTGCTCACTGACATAGTACTTTTGTCTTGTACGTGATGCTGAAAGTGATCCTGCTTCCATATATAACTTTTTAAATGCATCTGCTTTAACTTCCGCCTTATTTTCCGCATCCATGCTAAGTTTCATCAAACTTGCAATAATTCGGGCTTCTCTTCCAGACAAAATAATACTGCTCGGATGATACCTTTTAATCGCCCCCCACAAAGGGCTCATAATTGCATGGATATATTCCGCCATCGCCTGCGGAAAATCAAGAGAATCCCTTTGATTCTGCTTAAATGTTTCCAACAGACGGAGCGTGCCGATATGCACATTATGCTGATACCGCAAAGAACCATTTTCCCAGGCTGTCAACCCTACGCAGCCTGACGTAATATCCACAAAAAGCAAATTATCTCCATAATCATATCTCTTGCCGTTTCTGCTTTTTTGTATGAGATACTGAAGAAGATAATGCTTGTAATAAATCTCCTGCGGCATATCCACTACATCCACATAAAATCCCGTATTCACATGAATCAAATCCAGCACGGGCCTGCGATTTTCCGCTTCTCTGAGGATTGCTGTAGCATATACTTTGTAATCAGTTACACAATAGTCCCGCAGCAGCTGTTTCAGCCCGTTCAGCATATCACAAAGTCGTCGTATAGAAGTAAAAGACAATTTCTTATTAATAAATACTTCTTCCCCAAAAGTTGTTTCTTTCCTTACCTCTTCAATCACTCTGATGGTATCCGCATCTTTATACTCTACAATACGCATAGAAAGGCTGGAAGATCCGATATGAATGATTCCATAAACAAATGAATTCTCTTCTGCCATTTAACTCCCCTCGCTTCCGCGGATAAATTATACATGAAATGCATCTTTTCATATTTATTATACTAAAAAACACCGTATCCTGCGTATATATTAAAGAAAAAGACACCATGTTTTCCTACACGAATTTTAATCACCACAGCTTTTTTATGTATTGTAAAATAGTAATAACCGTACGGAAAGAAAGGGGTAAATTATGAACCGCATCGCTATCATTGATCTTGGCTCCAATTCCATCCGCTTCATCATCATCTCTGTCAGCGCCAAAGGAATTTATCAACTCATATATCAGGAAAAACGTTCTATCCGCCTGGCGGAAGGAATGAGCGATGATTCTCCGTTTCTTACGGATGCCGCACAGAACCGTGCAATTGACTGTCTCAAGGTATATGCACATCTTGCCAAAGTTCACCAAGTGACAAAGATACTTGCAGTTGCCACGGCTGCCGTACGAACAGCCCGCAACGGTTCTTCTTTCCTGATGCGTGTTCATTCCGCTGCCAATATTCCCATGACGATTATCAGCGGGAAGCAGGAAGCTGCACTCGGTTTTTCCGGAGTGATACATACGATTGACACATCGGAATTTCTCCTTTTTGATTTAGGCGGCGCCAGTATAGAAATATCCTTGGTAAAAAACAAAAAGCAGCTGCATTCTGTCAGTATTCCCATAGGTGCTGTCAGTTTGACGGAAAAATTTAAATCTTCCGGTCTCCTTTCCGCAGCGGAAATAAAACATATCCGCTCCTACATAAAAAGTAAACTTCAATCTATTCCCTGGCTTCCCAAGTCTCCTATTCCCGTCATCGGTATAGGCGGCACAATCCGAAACCTGGCGAAAATACACCAGAGATACTCCGGTTATCCTCTTTCAAAACTCCATAATTACAAAGTATCCTCACAAGGATTACTTTCCGTGATACATATGATTTTAAAATCTTCACCGGAAGAACGAAGAAAAATACCGGGACTTTCTGCTGAGCGTGGAGATATTATAAATGCAGGTGCTCTTATTGTCAGCGAAATCCTTACTTTGACAAAAGCCGAATCTCTCACCATTTCCGGCTGCGGTCTCCGTGAGGGGCTTTTCTATCATTGGTATGATCCCATTTACGACAAAAACAAAGAGCTTCAGCATAATATGCTCCTGTCTTCCGTACGAAACTATTATTCCACACTTCCGCTAAAAGATCATGACCATACCCGTTATGTGACTGCTCTCGCCTTATCCATGTTCGATCAGTGGCGGAAAATATATCAAATGCCTGATCGAATGCGTACTTTATTGCACATGGCCGGATTGCTTCACGATGCGGGACAAGTCATTAATTATTACAGCCATGCACGCCACAGCGCTTATATGACAGCCAATGCACATATATTCGGGTGGTCTCACAAAGAACAGGTCCTATGTGCTTTGATTACAGCTTTTCACCATGGCTTTTCGGGAAAAATACTGAAATCCATAAAAGAAACACAAATACTCACAGAGAAAGAAATTGACCGGGTAAAAATTCTTTCTGCTTTTCTTGCTTTAGCGGAGAGTTTGGATGAAAACCACGAGCAATGCATTTCTCAAGTCATCTGCACTTCTACGCCAAGTTCTCTGAATATTCATATTTACTTGAACAGAGATAATTTCATCGTCCCTGCCCATGCAACAAAAAAAATTATTTCCGCTTACGAAAAGCTATGCCATTATCCGCTTACAATCCAGTGGTTTCCCTCCAGCAGGCAGAAAGATTTAATAAAAGAAATGGCACGGTCCCTATAAGAGAAACCCACCAGCTATGCCGGTGGGTTTCTCTTTACATGCCGATAGTCAGCGGTTATCTATTTTTTCGGGTTCCAAATCATGACGCAGAAGTCTGAATCTTGCAAAATCACGCCACTCAGTATTCGGAATTCCATAATTGCAGTAAGGGTCGATCGACAGTCCGCCTCGAGGAAGAAACTTTCCCCATACCTCAATAAAACGCGGGTGTAGCAATTTAATCAAGTCGGTCATGATAATATTGACACAATCCTCGTGAAAGTCCCCATGATTTCTGAAGCCGAACAGATATAACTTAAGTGATTTACTTTCCACAATATACTTATCAGGAATGTATGAAATATAAATTGTTGCAAAATCCGGCTGCCCTGTCTTCGGACAAAGGCTCGTAAATTCAGGGCAATTAAACTTTACAAAGTAATCTGTATCCTGATGCTTATTTACGAAAGTTTCAAGCATTTCCGGTGCATAATCCATAGGATATTTTGTACCCTGATTACCTAAAAGTGTTACACCATTTAATTCTTCTTTATTTCTACCTGACATAATTCCTCCTATTTTAAAAGTGGGTCAACTGTTCCATTGGCCTCAAAGGCAGCCTGTCTGTCTATACAAGTACCACACTTGCCACAAGGCTTGTCATTACCTTCGTAACAACTCCAAGTAAGCTCATACGGCACACCAATTTCAAGACCAGTTTTTACAACACCGGCCTTATTCATATTGACAAAAGGAGCTTCAACAACAAGCTGTCTGCCACTGCCTTCATATATAGCCTTATTCATAGCATCATTAAATACCTGACTACAATCTGGATAAGCATTACCGGCAGCATCATCACTATGAGCACCATATAAAATTTTACTGCAACCCTTTGAAAGTGCAATACTAGCAGCAGAAGAAATAAATAAACCATTTCTAAATGGAACGTATGTTGCTACAGGCTTTCCGTCTGTCTTTTTAATCTGTTCTGCGTAGCTTTCGTGAGCAATTTCCTGATTAGACTGTGAAAGAAGTGAACAGTCACTATAGTCAAAAATTGAGCTTAAATTTAACTTAATATGTTCTACGCCATAGTAATTTGCAACTGCATCAGATGCCTTTAATTCCTTATCGTGTTTCTGACCATAGAAAATAGATAAGGCAACTACATTTTCCTTACCATATTCCTTTACAGCAAGACCAAGACAAGTGCTAGAATCAATACCACCACTGGAAAGAACTAAAACTTTCATTTCATTACCCCCTAATTCTCATTTGTAAAGCTGTATCTGTTTCAAATTTACCTCTTAAAGTTGTTGTATAAGTCTTTGAAGAAATATTTTTAATCCCTCTTGCTGTCATACAACTGTGGCAACCTTCTATCATAACAGCTACATCTTCTGAACCTGTAACAATAGCCATAATTTCTGCAATATCATTGCCAAGTCTTTCCTGAAGCTGTAACCTCTTTGCTGCCATATCAGCAATTCTTGCAATTTTGCTTAAACCAATAACTTTACCCTT
>OHLZ01000542.1_pt1 | contig 13068 bp, 9 predicted proteins | sample 1569211 | NCBI WGS metagenome assembly OHLZ01 (sample SAMEA3879606, study PRJEB24766) | human gut metagenome | biome: human-associated habitat; feature: feces | place: USA | collected 1985/1987
GTGGTCCCACCAAAAGCATATCCAGTAAGAAAGCAACTACAAATCCAGGAAGATAACCTTGGAAAAAGTGACCCCAAGCAAAGGGAACAACTCCAGTCCAATCAAGGATGAGAAGATTCCAGAGACTCATCCCACAGACCATCATTCCACACATTAAAATCGTAAAAAGCAAAGCTTCCTTAAAATTACGAGGCATTAAAATTCTCCATTTCTAAAAGTTCTCTTTCAGCATATCAAATTTTTTTATTCCTCGTAAGTTAAATTTCTCTCATGAAAACGTATTATTTTAGGATAGTTTCCATTTCTGTATATCTCGGTTTCATACCTAAACGTTCGTAAAAACGTACAGCTCCCTCATTATCATTCCATACGTGAAGTGTCAGATTATAACAACCTAACTCCTTAGCATAGTCCAAGGCAAATTGATAAAGCTTCTCCCCTAATTTTTGACCTCGAGCCTCCTTATCAACGCATAAATCATCAATAAAAAGAGTCTTAACAGCCTTTAGTGGACCATTATTATCAGATACTTCTTTAATCATTAAGAACAGATGGCCTAAGATACGGCCTTGTTCATCCTCATATACAAAAATAGGTTTATTTGGATCATTAATCACTGCTTCTAAGTCTTCATCTGTAAATTTACTGCCTTCTGACTTAAAAACATCAGGGCGTGCATGATGATGCACTAGAAGAATCTGCCCCAATAGCTCCTGTAATCTTGGAATATCTTCTGCTCTTGCTAAACGAATCATAATTACCTCCATAAAAAAAGATGGGTAAAACCCATCTTAATTCTTATTTACCAAGTTTTGCTTTAGCTGCATCTGCAAGAGCTGTGAAAGCTGCTGCATCGTTAACTGCCAAATCAGCAAGCATTTTACGGTTAACTTCGATTTCAGCCAATTTCAAACCGTGCATCAATCTTGAATAAGAAATGTCATTCATTCTTGCTGCAGCGTTGATACGTGCGATCCATAACTGTCTGAACTGTCTCTTCTTCTGCTTTCTACCCTTGTAGCTCTCTGTAAGAGCTCTCATTACAGACTGCTTAGCAACTCTGTACTGCTTAGATCTAGCTCCTCTATAACCCTTAGCGAGCTTTAATACTCTATTATGCTTCTTCTTTGCGTTCATACCGCCTTTAATTCTTGCCATTTCTTAATTTCCTCCTAAAATAATCAATCACAGACACCCATATCTTATAAATATGGCATAATCTTCTTCATTGTCTTTACATTAGTTGCATCTGTCATAGCTGCATGTCTAAGATTTCTCTTTCTCTTAGTAGTCTTCTTTGTAAGAATATGGCTCTTGTAAGCTTTCATTCTCTTTAATTTACCTGTTCCAGTTACTTTAAAACGCTTTGCAGCTGCTCTTTTTGTCTTTACCTTTGGCATAATAATCCTCCTAATTTAATTCTCATATGGAATAATATTTTAACGTTTTTCAGTTAAAAACATAGTCATGCTCCTGCCTTCTAACTTTGGAGCCTTATCTACTACTGCTATATCACTTAACTTCTCTGCAAAATCTTCAAGTATATGCTTGCTTGAATCAACATGAGCCATCTCACGTCCTCTGAATCTGAGTGATACTTTAACCTTATCGCCTTTCTCTATGAACTTCCTTGCTGCGTTACACTTAGTGTTAAGGTCATTCACATCTATGTTAGGTGATAAACGAACTTCTTTGACTTCTATTGTTCTCTGTTTTTTCTTAGCTTCCTTTTCTTTTCTGACAAGTTCATACTTATACTTGCCATAATCCACAAGCTTACATACAGGTGGCTTTGCGGATGGGGCTATCTTTACAAGGTCAACCTCTGCCTCTCTTGCTAACTTCATAGCATCCTTAGGAGACATAACTCCAAGCTGCTGTCCTTCTTGTCCAATAACACGAACTTCCTTATCGCGGATCTGCTCGTTAATCATTAATTCGCTAATAGTAGTGCACCTCCAAAATCAAAAAAAGTGGATAGTCAGACTATCCACTTTTTAATCATAATGCATCTTAATTGCTGTTTATCATGCATATTCTTAAAAATATAAACCCAAGTCGCCTTCATGCGCTAAGGTGAGAGTGGATACTCTGCTTCGTTTAACAACTATTAGAGTTTAACACTAATAGTTATAGCTGTCAACTATATTTTTAAACATTTCAAACAAACATTTCAAATATTTCAAATTTCTGCAATACAAAAATGATACATTGTTTTATTTTTTATCTTACAACTGACTTTCTTCTTAATACTACGAATGCAAGACCTGCACATGATACAACTGCGAATAATACATAGAGTGCTATATTATACACATCACCTGTATTTATTGTGTTATCTGATGCCTGTCCGTTTCCTGTTGCTGCTACATCTTCATAGCATATAGCGTATGTAGAGAATTTATCTGTTGTAAATGTAATAACTCCGTTTTCGCAGCTTGTTTCAAGTGCCTCTGCTACACCATCATGAATTCTTACAACTGTATATTTTCTTTCTACAGATGAATCTGTATTCTTAAGACTTTCAGGAATATCAAGCTTAACAACAACTCCAGCAGCTGTTTCTGTTACTGATACTTCTTTGAGACTTCCAACTTTCTTTAATAATGTAAGATCAAGATATGCTCCAACTACACCATTGTTAAGAACTTCCTTAACTTTATCCTCCACAAGCTTCTTATCGCTTTCTGATACTGTAGCTGTTACATCTTTGACCTCCATAGATACCGAAACTGTACTTCCGTTTTCTATTTCTTTCTTTTCCTCTTCTGTGAATGTGATTCCGCTCACTGGTACTTCGGCCTTTATATTGATGCCATCATCAGCCTTAATTACCGCATTTACCTTATCTGAATCTGATGTGCTTGGTGTATTTGGTGTGTCGCTTGGTGTGTTATCTCCTGGCTTATTATCATCTGGTGTGTCACTTGGTGTGCTATCTCCTGGCTTATTATCATCTGGTGTATCACTTGGTGTGCTATCTCCTGGCTTGCTATCATCTGGTGTATCACCTGGCTTAACATCAGAACCAGTTATTACCTTACCATCTACAACAAGTTTTATATCTGAGAATGTTACATCTGCCTGTCTTGCTACAAATAAACCTACATATACATAATCCGCATCTATTGATGTAAGCTTGAAATCAAAACCACCTGATATAGCAGCATTATCGCCAAATGTACATGCGTATCCATCACTGTTGCTCTCAATCTTAAGTGCATATGTCTTACCAGCCTCTACTGGATTCTCTAATGTACCACCATAACCTAATGCACCATCTTTTCTCTTAAAGCAGTTAGCTGTTCCCTGCTTGATACTTCCTGCTGCAACATAATCTCCAAGAGCTGACTTATCATTAACATCAATATACATCGCATCTCTTGCCATAAGACCAAATGCAACCTGATTGTGTTTATTAATGCTGTTTACTGTTGCATTAGCTGTTATTACAAAGTTACTACCTGCTGGTACTTTATAATAATACATTGCAATTCCATCTGTTGTTGATGATATCTTTCCCTTACCATTAACAGCAATGTGAATGCTTCCATCTTCATTGCCCTCAAGTATGAACTTATCTTTAATAAGATTTGGGTCTCCACCTATATCTCCAAATATTGAACCCTTGAAAACTCCCGCATCTTTCCATAATTCACTCTGCTTAAGTTCTCCTGAATATTCAGCTTCCTTATAATCTGGATTAGACTTAAGTACATCAGCCTTAACAGGTGCTTCCTTGGCTGTTATATGTTCTGATATTCCAGCCACTCCAAGTCCCTTAATTGTCTTAGTTACAAGATAAGCATTATATGTTCCACCATAAATGTTTGTATGTGTATTATCAACGCTTGTAGCCTTAGATGATGTCCATGCATGAAGGTTGACTGTCTCATCTGGTCCTAATGTATCATATAACTCTTTTGTCATCTTAGTCATATCAACAACTGGTATGTTAAGTTCCTTACCAAGATTCCTTATAGACTGGGCATAATCTCCACCCTTGAAATCACCACTATCCTTTGTGATATGAAGATTGCTGTCAGACCATTCTGTTGTAGCAGTTCTTCTTACTATAGGTGTACAGAGGATAACTGTTGTACCAGCTGCCTGCGCAGGCTTAATATAATTTTCATATAATGAGTTAGCAAATGAGCCAGCTGTCTTATAATCACCATTAGGATCTGTATATCTGTCTGCTTCTGCCTTTTCATCATTATGTCCGAAGCCTATAAGAAGATAATCACCCTGCTTCATACCGGATGTAAGTTCATTATACTCCTTATCATTAACATAGCTCTTAGAACTTCTTCCTGATAAAGCTATATTCTTCACTTCATATGTTCCATCAAGATACTTATTAATCTGTGTACCCCATCCATATCTTGGATAATAATAATTATCAGCAAAAGAACTTACTGTAGAATCACCTATTATCCATACTGTAGGCTTGCTGCTGTCTTTATTAACCGCATCATCAGCCATAGCCATAACGCTCCAGCCTATGCTCATAACAAGCAAAAGTAAAGCGCTAAGCAGACAACTTATACGTTTTCTGTTTCTTTTCTTCATCATAAATAACCTTCCCTTTCTTTTCTGGACAATCCGTCCCTTTTTATGGAATTATAAAGTATGAACCAGTGTCAAGGTCAATATCTTTTTACACATTTAATAATGCATTGTACATAAATCCATACATTATTATATTTCAAAAAACATTCAGGCAAATAATATTCAAGCAAATAATATTCGAACAAACAATATTCAAGTATTCAAAAACCAGACACACAACAACCTAAGTCATTGTGTATCTGGCTTTATTCAATGCCAATCAATACTAATCAATTCTAATTATCACTAAAACTAGAATCTATAACTATTATATTATTTATTAATCAGCCTTTTCTTTTTTCTATCTTCATACACAAGAAGTACTATTCCAGCTAATGCCATTGTAAATGCCACACTATATCCCATCACGTGATATACATCTGCTGTTTTTACATCATCTTTAGAAGCATCTGGATTTTTATCGTCAGATGATATAGCATTGTCATCTTTCTTACTGTCACTACCTGACGTAGCTCCATCATCTTTCTTATCGCTGCCACCCTGTTCTGGTGCTGGCGTTGGATCTGGTGCCGGAGTTGGGTCTGGTGCTGGCGTTGGGTCTGGCGATGGCGTTGGGTCTGGCGATGGTGTTGGGTCTGGTGCTGGTGTTGGGTCTGGCGATGGTGTTGGATCCGGCGATGGTTTCTCGCTCTTATTAAGTTCTTCATTCTTAGCACTTATTACACCTAAAAGGCTCTGGCCTTTTGTTGTCCAGTACACTGCATCTTCTGTGAAGCTGCCATTTGCATCTGCTGCTTTAGCAGTAAGCACTCCATTCTTATCAACAACAAACACCTGCTGTCCATCCGGATTAACACCTGCTACTCTGGATGGTGATTTAACAGCCTTTGAGAGTGATATATTCATATTCTGGATCTGCTGTGCAAAGAGTTCTGCTGTTATGAAACCACCAAGCTTATTGCTATGTGTACTGTCTCCTGCTGACATAACCTGTGTACCATTAACAGACTTGCCATTAGCTGCCTTTTCGTCTGCTTTGTATGCTTCCTCATACATATTCTTTGTTATCTCAAAACCATCAATAAGTAATACATCCTGTTCCTTTGCAAGCTGTTTAACTGCTTCAACATATGCATTATTTTCAGTTACAAGTGTTCCTGTTTCTTTATCTGTTGAATCATGATGTGGTTTGATAGTACCCTCACTAGTATAATAAAGTCTTGATACTGGTGTTACAAGAACCGGTATTGCCCCTGCTTCCTTTGCCGCATCAATATATTGTTTAAGATACCATTTATAAGTACCACCACAATCATATGAATAGAATGTATCTCCATACTTTGAAGTAAGTGATGATGGTGTTGCCACTTTAGTTCCTGCTGTTACAGGATATATTCCGTCAGCATCTGGCTGTCCAAGTGGTACATATCTATCTTCAATGTATCCTTTTCCATTGGCACAGTCATTGTGTCCAAACTGTATAAACAGATAATCGCCTGCTTTGATATTGGCTTTTATCTTATCTAATGAGCCCTCATTGATAAAGTTTCGGCTGCTTCGTCCTCCATTGGCATAGTTCTGCACCTTAACCTTTGAAGAATCAAAGAACGCCTGTAAATATTCGCCCCATGAGCCTTCAGCCTGAGCTTTACCGCTCATATACATACCTGATGCTGAATAATCCTTAACAGTAGAATCACCTGCTAAAAATACATTTACTCCATCACCAAGTTCTATATCTGTTGAACCTGTAGGATCTTCATATCCATCTCTTACATATGCCTCTGCCTTATATTTTACTGCTCCTGACTTAACACCACTTAAGTTCTCAGGTACAACTTCAACTTCAATATGCTTTCCAATAGCATCCTTAGAAATCTTATATGTATTATCAGCATTGGCAGTTGACGATTTTGCAAGTGTTCTGCTGCCATCCTCATTAACAATATACCAGCGGATCACTGATGCATCATTTTTATCATTCTTCTCTCCAAGAGAGTATATAACAGTAAGAGTATGTCCTGGATATGGTGCATTGATATCTCCATTATCCACAAGATATGGTTTCTTTACAAATGCTACTGTGCCCTCATCAGCCACATAAGCATTAGGTGTCCAGCCTGAAAGATAATCATTCACAACATCTTTCTTTGCAACACTTTCATCTGTTGTAACTCCTGTTACTCTCTTAGAAACATCTACTGCTGTTCCATCTGTATAAACCGAATTATATTCTGTATAACCAGCCTTCTCCGGCTTATTGCCAGACATTTCAAACCAGCCTTCATCTTTAATGTAACTACCATTTATCTTAGTATTAAGGAATGTTACTTTTGCATCCTGACCCCAAGGTCTTCCAAGATATCCTGCACTTACCTCAAGTTTATCACTGCCTGTTATTGTACAGTTTCTAAATACATAGCCAATCTTAGTTGCTGCAGCAGAGGCTGGCTTATGTGCTGTAATATAACCACCTGTAGAGCCAGCACTGTAACCTGCAAATCTAAGTTCACATCCATCAAACACTGCGTTTCCATCACCAAATATGTAATCTGTATTACCCTCTATACGGCAGTTTTTAAAGTACATATTAGTTGCTGAATTACCAGTATATAATGTATCCTGGCTTCCAAGAAATTCACAGTCTGTGAATTCAACCTTATCAGCTTCTATAGCCATGGCTGTTGATCTTTCTGTTGCTGCCTTTGATGTAACATCTGTTGCATAGTTTCTGTCTGGATTCTTATTTTCTGTAGGTGTCACACCATCTTCTATTTCTTCATCTGTTAAATAACGGTTAAACGAAGCTTCAAATGTGATTCCATCAGCACTAAATCCTGTTGCTGTATTTTTAAGCAGTACTGAACAGCCCCATTTTGCTGCAGCTGCCTTCTCGTACTTATCATATGCATTTTCAGCATTATAATAGCCTTTAGAATCTATGCTGTAATACTTATATCCTATTCCATAATACCATGTAAGAAGCACTTCTTTGCCTGATGACTTTTCATCATTAACAAGTCTTACATATGGAGTTGATATAATAACCTGTTCTCTATATGTACCAGGAGCAATATGAATAGTAACTCCATTATTCTCATCAGGAGCAGGTGTCATTAATGATACTGCTGATACTGCTTCTTTTACTGTATTATAGTTTGCATTTCCTTTTTCTTTATATCCGACATATATATCAGATACTCTTTCAATCTGTTCCTTATCTTTGGTTGACACCATTAAGATGTCTTTAGTTACATCCGCATCATTGACTACTATATGTGTTGTTGTTCTATATCCATCAACTGCTGCTTCAACTTCATATGAACCATTTCTTAAAGAAACTTCATATCCATCTGATGTAACCTTTCCTGTATACACATACTTGTCATCAACATTGATAAACTTAATATCTGTAACTGCTGCTTTAGCATCAATATCTGTAAATCTACCTGTTACCTTATATAACTTCTTAGCAGAAACACTTATATCTTTAGAGTAATCTGTCTGGCCTGTAACCTCTTTGCCATCAGCTACTTCATAATCATTAACTCCACTAAGCTCAACTGTATACTTAACATCAGGCTCAAGTGTTGCTTTGAAAGCTTTGTTATCATCAAGCTTAAGAACCACATCATCTGCTAATGAAGATGGGTCAGCTACGAGCTTAACTGATAATCCCGATGTATCATAATCTGCTGCAAAGCCTATAACCTTTCCTGTATATGTATATACTTTCTTTTCTTCTACCTTTAATGTAACTCCTGTCTTGCCTGTCAGAGCTTCATCTACAGTTGTTGTAACATTCTTTGTATCAACGGAAAATCCATATCCTGCTACTCCGGATAAAACTGCTGTATAATCACAACCTGCTGCAAGTGTAGCTGTAAATGTATTGCCTTTTACATCTGCATCATATGTGATATCGTTAACATCATCCTTAAACAAAACCTTCAGACCGCTTACCTGTACGCCTTCTATTGTTCCACTGACTTTTACTCCCGGAATTCTTACCACCCTGTTATATATAGGTTTTCCTGCTGCTGCATCTGTATACACCTTATATGAACCACTATACTTAGCTACGAATTCATACTTAGCCCCTTTGTTAGTAAAGCTTGCTTTTTCTACCTGTTCATTGTCTTCACCAAGATACTTAAAAAGAAGTGTTCCATTAGCAGCATTGCTTGATGCCATGTATACAACTATCTTATCTCCGGCTTCTACATTGTTAATAGCAATGTATCTTCTTCCTTCTCCTCCTGTACCATTACAGTAGTACATACCGGATGCTGTATATCCATCATCATATGCTGTTGTTGCTAACGCATTGCTTCCATAGTTTTTGCCTGATGCCGAGAACAATCTGTCATTGGCATTATGATTGATTGTAAGATCACCAAATGTTGTTTCTCCGACAACGAATTTACCATCCTTTGAAACATTGTCACAATTCTCCCAGTCAGCAGCAGTAATATGATTATTATACTTATCTGTATCTGCTTCCTGTACTGTGCCCATGTCCCATACGTCAATCTTTCTTGTTGACGCTTTTGATTCTGCTGCAAATGCAGTTACGTCTATGCTTGTAACAAGCATAAGTACTGCACACAAAAGACTGCTAAGACGTCTTTTAGTTGTTTTGCGCATATTGACCTCCCTTTCTGCCTTTAAAGGCATTATAACATTATATATCTGCATGGATACTGTCAGGGTCTGTTTATAAAACCTTTTTGATATCCATAATACAAACTATAAAGTATGAACCAATGTCAAGGTCAATATCTTTTACATATTTAATAAAAAATTGTTTTTATATGCGAACATAATATCTCATAATTCACTGTTTTTCATGCCGTACAGGAACACTCATAAGAATATACATCACATCATCATCACTATCGTTATCCTTAACCTTTGTTATAACTATACCTGTTATATCACCATCAAGGACAAGATTATGCTCTTTCATATAAGCAAGGTGACGCCCTATCATAATCTCCTTAATCTCATCCTGTGAGTGATCATATATATTGCTTAACTTTGCCGGCACCTTTGATATACCCATAACTGATGGCTTAGGAATATACTTCTGTGCATATTGGTTAATATGAAGATGATACTTTTCAAGATGCTCTTCCTTAATCGAATAACCACAGCTTATAGTAAAACGTCCTGCTTTCATCTCACTCTCAGGAATTATGTATATATGCTGTATTTCTGGTGAATTGTATAAAAACTCGCTTAGCTGCTCCAGTCTTTCTGGCTCCTGAAGCAGCTTTCCGCCATTCTTATATAAGACATAATACATAGGAAGACTTTGTTTTTCATATATATCTGTATTAGATGCCGCCTTATTCATAAGCAAACAGTCATCCTTAAGTCTGTGTCTTAAATACGTCATATAGGCTATCTGCTTATCCAACTGCTGCATGCGTTCCTGACATGCCTCTATAGTTTCATCAAGCGTATAATTCTGCATTTTACTTATCTGCTCATGCGTAAAACCATACTTTATATGCATTTTAGCATTGAGCACACCAAACACTCCATCATCATCGTAATACCTGTATCCGCTGTTCTCATCCCTTACAGCAGATATATAACCCATATCCTCATATCTTCTCACCGTATTTGTAGATACACCAAGAAGCTTTGCAAGATCACTTATCTTATACCTCATATATCTTTCGCCTCTTTCATTTGTACACATTACTTTATATCATCATAATATCAGTACTATAATACTATTTCAATACTGTTTAAAGACAACATTTCCATAATCCAGACTATATCATGCCCGCTTACATAAGCTCAGCTATGCCTGACAGTCTCACATATCTGTCTGATATACGGTACCATGTCGGAAAATCAACGACTCCTGTCTGTGGCATATTGTTAATCCTCTGAAACTGTCTTACCGCTTCTGCTGTCTGCTCTCCATATATTCCATCAACTGACAATGGTGGTATAGCCTTGTAATAATCTCCTATGAGATTCAGCTGCTCCTGAAGCTGTCTTACTTTCTGACCCGATGACCCTATATCAAGATTGGCACCAGGCCATGATGAAGGAATACCCTGTATCTGCTCTGCTGTATTTATATACATATCATCACCATAATAATATCTTAATATATCGATTGATGAATATCCCTGGTCACCAAGATACTTACTTCCCCACTGTGTCATCCAGTTTGGACAGCTTGATTTTTTTCCATCACAGTACTGTGTAAGTATTGGCTGCTTAACATTCGGACGTGAAAGATAATTATCAAATATTTCATCTACTACATTTGATATACTCTCAAATATATTTCTGCCATTCACCCATTTATGATCAAATGCTGTTGAAGATGTTATAGTAAAATTATAACTCTGGTTTCTATACCATTCTGTATACACCCTGTTCAATGTAAATGACATGATTGCAAGTATATTAGCCTCTAACGTCTGCCTTGGCCATGTTGAATATATCTCGCTGCTTGCAACATTTTTAATATAATCCTTATACCTGACATAATAATCAAGCGCCGTTGAATCAGTAGGAACACCATCATGCACAACTATAGTTTCAGGAATAACAACACGGCTTAGTACTATCTCACCAGACTGGTTAAGTGGCTTTATCTCACTCTCTGGTATCTTGGCTGGATAGTTTCCATACAGGGTATTAACCGGAATAACTATATTATCTTCCGCAACTGCATACTCATTTTCATTAAGATATACATCCTGTATACTCGTTTCTCCTGAAAAGACATCTATTCCGGATATGTTAGTCTCCTCATATCCGTTGGCACTGACATCAATCGTATATTCTGCAAATGGCTGTTTTTCCCCTGGCTCCATGCTGTACTCTATCGGTGGTGCTAAAAGTTCATCAAGATTAACCGCCCCCTCTGAATCCGTTACAAGTTCATTTATTATCGAATCCGGATTACCTGTGTATGACAGAGTGATTCTTGCATTTGCAAGCGGTGCTCCCTGCTGTTTATCATATACATTTATGTGCATCTTCCCTTTATCTATCATATCCTGTGGTGTTTCCATAGTATGAACATACACCATTATACCCCCATTCTGTATACACCTATATACAAAAATCAATATTTTTTCATTATTATATGTATCTTTATATATTTTTATGAATAAAATAAAATGATAATTCCCTTAGGAGCGGATATGTCAAAATATAAAGTAGCTCTTGATGCAGGCCATGGTGGCAGCGATCCTGGTGCTGTTTATAATGGCAGACAGGAAAAAGATGATACACTCGACCTTACTCTGGCCGTCGGCGATATTCTTAAAAAAAATGGAATTGATGTTTTCTATACAAGAACTAACGACGAATATGAGACACCTTTTAAAAAGGCAACTGATGCTAACAACTCAGGCGCTGATCTTTTCGTGTCAATACATCGAAACTCTTCTGAAAAGCCCAACCAGTATTCTGGTGTTGAAACTCTTGTATACAATGATTCAGGACTTAAGTCAGAAGTTGCAAGAAACATAAACAACCAGCTTGAGAATGTTGGATTTAAGAATCTGGGAGTTGATACCCGGAAAAATCTTGTGGTACTTAAGAGAACTAAGATGCCAGCTGTCCTTGTTGAAGCAGGCTTTATAAATAATGAAAAAGATAACTATATATTTGACCAGGAATTCGATAAGGTTGCAAATGCTATAGCTGATGGAATATTAGAAAGCCTCCCTATTGGTTCACGCAACTCTAATACTCACCATTCAAACAGCAGCTACAACAAAGCTAACAACTCCAATAATACCAGCAGTTCCAATAATACCAATAGTTCCAACAATACCAACAGCTCCAACAATACCAACAGCTCCAACAATACCAATAATTCCAGCAACGCCAGCAATATCAACAGTTCCAGCAATGCCAGCAATTTAGGAGCTTCTAGTACTTTCTATGATTCTAGTAGTTTCGGAAATTCCGGCAATTCCGGTAATTTCGGCAACTCCGGCAATTCTTATAATTCCGGCAGTTCCTATAATTCCGGTAATTTCATCGGCACAAGCAGTTCTATTAATAGTGATAATGCCTCTTATAGATATGATATAACTCCAAAAACAGAGACAGAAAGTATTACAGAAGGTATTAACAACTCTGATAATTATACTGCTGACACCGGATATAATCTCTGCAATGATAACTCCTGCAACAGCCTACACAATAACTCCTGCAGCAACACCTGCAATAATTCATATATACATCAGCCTCTCTACCGGGTTCAGACTGGTGCATACCACAATAAAGATAATGCAGACCGCTTATTAAACTCTCTACTTATAGATGGCTTCCCAGCCTTTATAATATATGAAGATGGTTACTACAAGGTACAGGTAGGTGCATTTGCCGAACTATCCAATGCAATTAAAATGGAACGACGGCTAAGAAGATTTCATTATAGTACCTATATCGTTGTTTAATTGAATATTAGTTGGTGACGAACGGACGACAAATATAAGCTACAGG
>OHLZ01000552.1_pt1 | contig 12944 bp, 8 predicted proteins | sample 1569211 | NCBI WGS metagenome assembly OHLZ01 (sample SAMEA3879606, study PRJEB24766) | human gut metagenome | biome: human-associated habitat; feature: feces | place: USA | collected 1985/1987
GCAGGGTCAGTGTTGCCTGCAGCATCGAGAGGATAGCAACCAGCAGGAACAGGTTGCAGGTCAAAGCGATCGCAGAGAACACACCGAAGAGGTGATAGTAGATGATCATGAACACGGAAACCGCGATGAAGCCCCACAGCGTGGATTCAAAACCGGCTTTAATGTTTGCGGCACCCAAGCTCGGACCGACCAGACGTTCTTCAATGATTTCCATCGGAGCAGCCAGAGAACCGGCACGAAGCAGCAAGGCTGTGTCGGTAGCTTCAACCGTTGTCATACGGCCGGAAATCTGAACACGTCCGCCGCCGATTTCCTGACGGATCACCGGAGCCGTTACGACTTCGCCTTTACCCTTTTCAAACAAGATAATGGCCATGCGCTTACCGACGTTTTCACGAGTGACGTCTTTGAAAATGCGTGCGCCCTTAGCATCCAGCGTCAGGTTAACCGTCGGCTCATGCGTCTGGTTGTCAAAGCCCGGCTGAGCGTCGTTCAGGTTGTCACCGGTCAGGACGACCTGACGTTTAACCAAAATGTCGCGGCCTTCACGGTCTTTAAAGCGCTCGGTACCGAAAGGAACCGTACCCTGAGAAAGCTGAGCCAGCGCTTCGGGACTGTCGTCGACCATACGAACTTCAAGCGTTGCAGTACGACCTAAGATGTCCTTAGCCTTTGCCGTATCCTGCACACCCGGGAGCTGAACCACAATACGGTCTGCACCCTGCTGAGCGATCACAGGCTCGGCGACGCCGAGTTCGTTGATTCGGTTATGCAGAGTTGCCACGTTCTGCTTCAAAGCGTAGGACTGAACATCGCTCATCGCCTTTTGAGACATCGTGGCACGGATCATGAACTTGCCGTTCTGATCTTCTTTCGCAAAGGTGAGATCGGTCTGACGGTTACGGAGAACGTCCATAGCCGCTTCAAGATCCTGCTCATTGCGGAAAGAGATTTCAAGTGTGTCGCCGACACGGACAATACCGGCATGACGAATCTTATGGTCACGAAGCAGGGTTCTGACTTCGCCGGTCGCTGCTTCAATACGTTTTGTGACGGCCGCCTTCATGTCAACGGCGAGCAGGAAGTGCACACCGCCGCGGAGGTCAAGACCGAGATACATCGGAAGTGCGTTGATCTTAAGCAGCCAGGTCGGAGTATTCGGAACGAGGTTGAGCGCGACGATGTAGGAAGGATCGGCAGGATCCGGATTCAATGCTTTTTCAAGCACGTCGCGGGAACGAAGCTGAAGTTCGCCGTCTGTCGGAGCAAAACGAACGCGAACCGAGTTCTGCTGAGCGCCCTGCTCAAAGAAAACGCCGTTGGGTTTGATTTGAGCGGCGGCAAGTGCGTCTTCAACCGTCTTTAACGTCTGTTCGGTTACTTTAACCGTTGCCTTACCCGGGCTGACCTGAACGGCCGGAGACTCACCGTAGAAATTGGGGAGTGTATATACCGCTGCGACGATCAAAATCACCGCAATCAATATATATTTCCAAAGAGGGTATCGATTCATAACTATCGTTGTGCCGGCTTACGCCGGCACATAAAGGTAGGTACAACACAAACGACCGTCTCATGAAATCGGAACGGTCGTCCTATCAAGCTTTCACTTGAAAATTAGAACTTGACCGTGCCTTTGGGGAGAACAGCCTGAATTGCAATGCGCTGGAAAGTGATGACAACGGGTTTGTCGTCAACGGCAGCAATCTGAAGATTGATGTAGTTCTCATCGGCAGCAACAATCTTGCCGCAGATACCGCCGGCCGTGATCACTTCATTGCCGGTAGTAAGAGCGTCAATCATCTTCTTGTGTTCTTTCTGACGTTTCTGCTGAGGACGGATCAAAAGGAACCAGAAAACGGCAAAAATGAGGATCATTACGCCGAAAGACGAGAACATGCTTTCAAGTCCGCCGGGCTGCGCAGCAGCGCCAGAGGCTGCTTGTGCATATGCTTCAGAAATAAACAATTTAAAACTCCAACTATGAGATATGGGTTCACTGAGGGCAGTGAAAATTTTTCGACGTCCACTGCTTAGGACTCTTAAGAATTTCTCCTGTCAGTTCAAGTCCTGTCATGGTTCCCTTTGCCTCTCAAAAGAATGCAAAGGGCAATCCGGGCGCGCCCCGCCCTTTTTAAACCTTGTATTCTACTTTCTTTCTCTTAAATTGAGCTTGTAAAAATCGGGCAGTCCGATAAAAAACTCAGTGTATTCACGAAGTTCCTCGAAATTGCCCGAAGTTATTAGTCTGTTCCGCGCGCTCTGTCTTCTGCGAACTTCTTGCACCAGGCCTCGAAATTGCCCTGATCCAAGGCCTCACGAATTTCTTTCATGAGATTCAGGTAGTAGTGCAGATTGTGAATTGTGTTCAGTCTAGCGCCCAGAATCTCATTGACCTTCTGAAGGTGATGCAGATAAGCACGAGAGAAGTTGCGGCAGCAGTAGCAGTCGCAGCTCTCGTCAAGCGGACGAAGGTCGTGTTTGTGCTTGGCGTTTCTGAGTTTGATGTCGCCGTAGCGAGTAAAGAGCCAGCCGTTTCTTGCATTACGGGTCGGCATCACGCAGTCAAACATATCGATGCCGCGTTTCACGCCTTCAACCAGATCCTCCGGTGTTCCGACGCCCATCAAGTAGCGAGGCTTATCCTCGGGCATACGAGTCTTGAGATGATCAAGAATCTTCATCATCTCTTCCTTCGGTTCGCCGACGGAGAGGCCGCCGATGGCATAGCCGTCAAAACCGATTGCCTTGAGGCCTTCGAGAGATTCGTCGCGCAGATGCTCGAACATGCCGCCCTGGACGATACCGAACAGCGCATTCGGATTCTGCAGACGATCGAATTCGTCACGGGAGCGTCGAGCCCAGCGGAGAGAAAGACGCATGGAGTCCGCAGCTTCTTTTTCAGTGGCAGGACGTCGATTTCGTACGGTGTGCACTCGTCAAAAATCATAGCGATATCGGAGTTCAGCACCTTTTGAATTTCCATCGAAACTTCAGGCGTCAGGAAGAGACGTTCGCCGTTGATCGGAGAAGCAAAACGCACGCCTTCTTCGGTAATCTTGCGCAGCTTGCCTAAAGAGAAGACCTGGAAACCGCCGGAGTCCGTCAGAATCGGTTTTTCCCAGCCCATAAAGCCGTGAAGGCCGCCGTGTTCGGCAATGACTTCCAGGCCGGGTCTAAGCCAGAGATGGAACGTGTTGCCGAGCAGAATCTGAGTTCCGATTTCATTGAGCTCAAGCGGGCTCATTGCTTTGACGGTACCGTAGGTGCCGACGGGCATAAACACGGGTGTCTGAACAACGCCGTGGTTCAAATGGATTTCAGCGCGGCGCGCAAATCCTTCAGTTTTGTGGAGTTTGAATGTAAGACTCATTGGTTTACCTTTTTCTCAAGGAAGCACGCATCTCCATAGCTGAAGAAACGATATTTTTCATCGACGGCATGTTTGTATGCCGCCAGGATTTCATCTCGTCCGCAGAGGGCGCTGACCAGCATGACCAAGGTGGACTTCGGCAGATGGAAGTTTGTCACCATCGCATCACAGACTTTGAATTCGTAGCCCGGTTTAATAAAGAGGCGCGTATCGGCGCTTTCTGCCCTGACCTTTCCTTCCGGATTTTGAGAGGCGCTCGCTTCAACCGTTCTCAGGCTCGTCGTGCCCACGCAGACAACGCGGCGTCCTTCGGCTTTGGCCTTGTTGATCTTTTCGGCTGCTTCCGGAGAGATGCTGTACCACTCGGAGTGCATAATATGCTCAGACAGATTTTCAACACGCACGGGCTGGAATGTACCGGCGCCGACGTGCAGCGTCACGAAAACTTCTTCGCATCCTTTGTCGCGAATCTGCTGAAGAAGTTCATCGGTGAAATGAAGTCCTGCCGTCGGAGCAGCAACTGCTCCGGGATATTTGGCATAAACCGTCTGGTAACGGCTTTCATCAGATTTTTCAGCGGCATGCTGAATGTAGGGAGGCAGAGGAACTTTGCCGTATTCGTCCAACACTTCCAGCACCGGACGATCAAATTTGAGGCGGAAGAATTCGCCTTCGCGTCCGAGGACTTCAGCTCTTGCCGGCTCTTTCCCTTCCGGATGATCAAAGTACAGGATCGTTCCCGGTTTTGCCGCTTTGCTGGCACGCATCATCGAAATGGCTTCATAAGTTCCGGTGACGCGTTCGGTCATCGCTTCGAAGACCCCGCCGGTTTCTTTCTTACCGTTCAAACGGGCCTTGATGACCTTTGTGTTGTTAAAGACAAGAAGATCGCCGGGCTGCAGCAAATTCAGAATATCTCTGAAATGCAGGTCTTCTACGGAGCCGTCAGGTTTGACGTGCAGAAGACGCGAAGCTGCGCGATCTTTCAGGGGATACTGCGCGATCAAAGATTCGGACAGTTCAAAATCAAAATCTGATAAATGTTGTTCTTTCGTTTCCATGGCTTGACCGGCCAATTACAAAAATTGAAAAGTTAAATAATGTGAGGTTTCCCGGGAGGATCGTTGACGTAAGTCACTTCCAAAATCTCAAGTTTCTTTACGCCTTTCGGGGTCGGCAGAAGCACCGTGTCTCCCTCAAAGTGCTTGAGAAAAACTCGGGCGATCGGAGAGATCCAGGAAACATCTCCTACCGAGGCGTCGGCCTCGTCGATCCCGACAATACGAATCTTGGATTCATCGCCCTGCTCATTGGCATAAACGATGGTGGCTCCGAAGAAGATTTGATCCGTCGGCGGTCTTTTATCAATGTCGATGACTTCGCTCGCCTCGATTCGCTTATTCAGGAAGCGGATGCGGCGGTCGATTTCACGAAGACGCTGTTTACCGTACTGGTAGTCGGCGTTTTCACTGCGGTCGCCGTTAGAAGCCGCCCAAGCGACGACATTCACGACATTCGGACGCTCGACTAAAACCAGGTTCTTGCGTTCATCCAGAAGTCGGTTGTAGCAGGCGCGCGTCATGTAGTTCTTTGTCCCGTGGATCTCGGGAATTTTGACTTCCTCTTCGTCGTCTTCGTCGATATCTTTGAATTCAAGATCTTCGTTCATTTTTAAGAGCTCGATGAACTTATGAAATGGTTTACATCCCGCGTTTGAACCGGACAGCTTTCCCGATGTTTTCCTTCCACTTCTTCGGTTAGCTGCCGCTGTCCTTCCGCACTAAAAATAGAGAGACCGCGGAAGCGGCCTCTTCTATTGCAAACGTTATTTTAGGCTTTAGGACGATCGTCGGAATCCTTCGGCCTATCTTCCGGCTTCACTTCCTCGGAAGGAGTTTCCGCCGGTTTAGGAGCCGCTTCAGATTCGGAAGATTCGTTCTGCTTCGGAGCCTGCTCCGGCTTATCTTCTGCAGGAGCTGCCTGAGCGGTCTGCTCTCCTTCAGCCGGCTGGGCCGCTTCTTCGTTCTTTCTGCGAACCTTGCTCAGCTGCTTGGGAGGACGCGGATCCTTGCCGCTCATGATGTCGTCGATCTGCTCGGCGTCAATGGTTTCCCATTCGAGCAGCGCGTGAGCCATCTTGTGCATTTCTTCCTGATGAGTCTCGATGAGCTTGCGGGCAATTGCATACTGCTCGTCAATAATTCGGCGAACTTCTGCATCGACCTTTTCCATCGTGCTCTCGGAGATATGCTTGGACTGAGTCACGGAGCGGCCGAGGAACACTTCGTTCTCGTTTTCGCCGTAGACCATCGGACCCATCACATCGCTCATACCGTAGCGGACAACCATGTCGCGGGCCATCTGAGTGGCGCGTTCAAAGTCGTTGGAAGCACCGGTTGTCATCTGATGCATGAAGACTTCTTCGGCAATACGTCCGCCGAACAGGATGGCGATACGAGACAGCAGATACTGCTTGTCATAAGAATAGTGGTCTTCGGCAGGCAGCTGCATCGTCAGACCCAAAGCACGTCCGCGAGGAATAATCGTGACTTTGTGCACCGGATCGCTCTTCGGCATCAGACGAGCAACCAGAGCGTGGCCGGATTCGTGATAAGCCGTGTTGCGTTTTTCGTCTTCGGACATGACCATGGCCTTGCGTTCGGCACCCATCATGATCTTGTCTTTAGCGCGTTCGAAGTCTTCCATAGCAACTACACGGCCATTGCGGCGGGCAGCAAACAAAGCAGCTTCGTTGACGAGGTTCGCCAGATCGGCACCGGAGAAGCCCGGGGTACCGCGAGCGAGGACCGATTCATCCACGTCGGCGCCGACCGGAATCTTGCGCATATGAACTTTCAGAATCTGCTCACGGCCGCGGATATCGGGCAGCGGAACCACGACCTGACGGTCAAAGCGGCCCGGACGCAGCAATGCAGGGTCAAGCACGTCTGGGCGGTTCGTAGCAGCAATCACGATGACGCTGCTGTTGGTGTCGAAACCGTCCATCTCAACGAGCATCTGGTTCAAGGTCTGTTCGCGTTCATCATTGCCGCCGCCGAGACCGGCGCCGCGCTGACGACCGACCGCATCAATTTCGTCGATGAAGATGATGCAGGGAGAATTCTTCTTAGCATTCTCGAACATGTCGCGAACACGAGCGGCACCGACACCGACGAACATTTCAACGAAGTCGGAACCGGAAATCGTAAAGAAGGGAACCTTGGCTTCGCCGGCGATGGCTTTGGCCAAAAGAGTCTTACCGGTACCCGGAGAGCCGACGAGCAGCACACCGCGAGGAATACGACCGCCCAATCGCTGATAGCGGCTCGGATCCTTGAGGTAGTCCACAATTTCGGTCACTTCTTCTTTGGCTTCATCGCAGCCTGCAACATCGGCAAAAGTGACATTGTTATTCGAGCTGTCGAGCATTCTGGCTTTCGATTTGCCGAAGCTGAAAGCACCGCCCTTTCCGCCGCCCTGCATTTGGCGCATGAAGAAAATCCACACGCCGATGAGGATCAGCATCGGGAACCAAGAAATAAAGATAGAAGCTAAGAAGCTCTGTTCTTCGTCGGGCTGACCGTAGACCTGAACGCCGGCCTTACGGAGATCCTCCACCATCCAAAGGTCTCCCGGAGCTGTGATCTTATAGGTAGCTCCTTCCGTGGGAGTCACGGTAAGCGTACGACCTTGAACATCGACTCGCTTAATTTTGCCTTCCTTGGCCTGGTCCATAAATTGCGTGTAGCTCGTGGACGGCTCATTCGAAACCATCTTCTTAGCGCCGTCAAACTGCTTGAATACAGTAAACAGAACTAATGCGATCACGATCCATACGGCAACTTTGGCGAATAAATTATTTTTGTTCAAAATTTCACCTCAAATGCACGGCCTATGCGGCCGTCGGTTGTCGATTTATAAGGGCGGATTTCGCCCTAGTTATCAAACAATACCAAAAACCGAGTAACAAGAAAGGGCTTTCTTACCTTTTCTTGCGATTTCTTTGAATTATGAATTGTACTTAGCCTAAAAACCTGAATTTCTCTCAGTTCGGGAGGCCGAAGTTACAAACCGTAAGCCACTTCAACCTGCTGAATCGAAGGGGAATCCTCTAAATCTCGGACCAGTGTCCAATCCGCCGCAGCCTTATAGGGGCACGGCAGGCGTACCCGGAAACTGCGGTCGTCAGAGAACTCAAAGTCCACGCGAATTGCTTCCTCCGGATGCGTCATCTGCACGTCCAAGATCAGACGTTCGAGCTCTTTCGGATCTGCTTCTTCAGCCGGCCGAATGACGATATGCGCTTTCTGGCGGTGACGCAGTTCGTAAAGCGGATAGAAGGCTCCGGGGCTCGCCCAAGTCTTACCGCTCTTTTTGCTGTGAGATTTTTTAAGCTCAACTACTACTATTTCGCCCTTCGGTATCTCCTTGATTCGGGCTCTTTCCTGTTCGAAGTACTGGTTCTTAACGCTGTAATCCACTGGACCGTCCGGTGTCGCCAAATGCAGTGTGACAAAGGGAGAACCATCCTTGCCGCGGCGCTGCTCGCACCCGATGTACATACCGGCAACGAGATACTCGCCCGGGTTCTCGGATTCCGTTCCTGCAACGACAGCACCGAAATTACGTTTGAGTTCGGAATGGTAGGCTTCCAGCGGGTGACCAGAGAAGTAGAAGCCCAAAACGTACTGTTCTTTTTCCATTCGAGTCCGTTCGCTCCAAGGCGCAACTTCCTTAATCGGCACTTCGTTGGACGGCTCTTCTCCGAAGAGGCTGAACTGGTCGGCTGCCTTTTCATTTTCCTGAGCAGACTGCACGACAACGTCAGCATTTTCAAACCACTTACGGCGATTAGGCTCAATGGAATCAAAGACACCGGCCATCGCAAAGACCTGAATAATCTTCTTCGTGATGAGCTGAGAGCCCACCCGTTTGACGAGATCAAAGGGATCCTTGAACGGACCGTTCTTGTCTCTTTCGGCCTTGATGGCTTCTGCAGGAGCAGAACCTACACCTTTTAAGGCGCCTAAGCCCATACGAATCTCCATCGTCTTGGGACTCGTGTAGTTAAATTCGCTCTCGTTGATATCGGGGCCGAGAAGTTTGACGCCGTGGCGTTTGGCATCCATCAAAATCTTCAGAGACTTCTCCGGATCCGTCATCACTTCACTCAAAGAAGAGGCCAGAAATTCCGCCGGATAGTAATTCTTCAGCCATCCGGTTTTATAGGCAACATAAGAGTACGCGGCAGCGTGAGACTTATTAAAACCGTAGCCCGCGAACTTACGCATCAACTCGAATAAGTGAGTGGCCACTTCTTCGGAAACGCCGTTCTTTGCCGCGCCTTCGATGAACACTTTGCTCTGGCGCTCCATTTCGGCGACGTCTTTCTTACCCATGGCGCGTCGAAGAATGTCAGCGCCGCCGAGTGAGTAGCCGCCGATCTTCTGTGCCACCAGCATCACCTGTTCCTGATACACCATAATGCCGGCCGTATCTTCCAAAATCGGAATCAAACGCGGATCGGCGTATTCAGCTTTTTTGCGTCCGGCACGAATATCCAGGAAGTCCGGAATAAGGTCCATCGGGCCCGGACGATACAGAGCGTTCAAAGCGATCAAGTCGGAAAGCTGAGTCGGCTTCGCGTCAATCAGAAGCTTGTGCATACCCGGAGATTCAAACTGGAACACGGCAACCGTATCTCCGGTCTGGAAAATCTTCTTGTACGTGTCCTCATCATCGCACTCCATGTGCTCAATGTCCGGACGAACGCCGGTGTTCTTTTCGATGTAGTCGAGCGCACGTTCAATAATCGTCAGCGTGGTCAGACCAAGGAAGTCGAACTTCACCAGACCTACGGCTTCCACGTCCTTTTTGTCATACATACTGATGACGTTTTCCGGCAGCATGCCTGCTGCGTAGAGCGGACAGAAATCAATCAGTTTGCCCGGTGCAATCAGCACGCCGCCCGCGTGAATGCCCAAGCTTCGGGTGGTGCCTTCCAATTTCAAGGCGTACTCAATGAGTTTGCGGGCCTGAGGATTGTTGCGAACTTCAGCGCGGAACTGCGGCTCTTCGCTGAGCGCTTCTTCAAGGGTCGTGTTGTGACCGGGGCGCGTCGGAATCATGCGGGAAAGGCGATCAGCCTCGGAATACGACATATCGAGAACACGGCCGACATCCTTAATGACGCCCTTGGCACCCATCGTACCGAAGGTCGCAATCTGGCTCACGGACTCTTCGCCGTACTTGGATTTCACGTACTCAATCACGCGTCCGCGGTTGTTCTGGCAGAAGTCCACGTCAAAGTCAGGCATGGACACACGTTCCGGATTCAGAAAGCGTTCGAACAGCAAGTCGTACGCAAGCGGATCCAAGTCGGTAATACCCAAGCTGTAAGCCACCAAGGAACCGGCACCCGAACCGCGGCCCGGACCCACAGGACAGCCGTGGGTCTTGGCCCAGTTAATAAAGTCTTGCACGATGAGGAAGTAACCCGGGAAGTCCATGTCCTGAATGATCTTGATCTCACGCTCCAGGCGTTCCTTGTAGCGCGGGAACTCTACTTCGCGTTTTTTCTCATCCGGATATAAGACTTTCAGGCGGCGGTCTAGGCCCTCGCGCGCGAGCTGTGCCATGTAGTCTTTGAGAGACATACCGTCGGGCGTCGGGAAAATCGGCAGCTGCGGTTTCCCGAGTTTGATCGTGACATTGCAGCGTTTTGCAATTTCAACGCTGTTTTCAATCGCAGAAGGAATGTCTTTGAAGAGCTCGCACATTTCTTCTTTCGTACGGAAATACTGCTGAGGCGTGTAAATACGAGGACGAGCCTTATTTGCCAGCGTGAAGCCGTCGGCAATCGCCACGCGAGCTTCATGGAATTCAAAATCTTCCGAGTTCTCAAACTGAATCGGCTGAGTAGCAACAACCGGCAGCCCGAGTTTCTTGGCGAGCTTGACGGATTCGGCGACGAGCATTTCGTCATTCGGGCGCCCCACTCTCTGCAGCTCCATAAAGAAGTGCGGGAATTTCTGGGACAATCTGCGGGCTTCCTGTTCGGCAGCCGATAAACTTCCGTTCAGGATAGCCTTACCGATCGCCCCGGTATTGAAGCCGGAGAGCACAATCAAGCCGTCGGCCATTTCCGGCGTAATCCAGTCGAGGTCGACTTCGCCTCTGTCTTTATATTGATTGGTGAGCCACGCACGGCTCAGCAGGTCGCAAAGCGTCAGGTAGCCCTGATGATTTCTCGCTAAAAATAAGAGGCGCAGATAATCATCACGGTTGTAGTGATTCGTAATCGAGCAGTCCGCGCCGAGAATCGGCTTGATACCGGCGGCTGATGCGGCTTTATAGAAAATGACATCACCGAACATCGCCGTGGCGTCTGTAATCGCCAGCGCCTTCATCCCGGAGGCAATCGCCTTATGTACTACTTTCTTCGGGTTGAGCATACCGTCTTTGATTGAGAACTCGGTATGCATACGAAGATGGACGAAATCTTGAGTCATATTTTCCAAAATAAAAAGATGCTGTTTTAAAACGGAGCTCAAAGCGTGCAGGAAAGTTTAGCGCAGCTGCCAAACATCCTCGACCCGTTCTTCGGCTTAATTGTTTTGAGCTGCTTCTGCGCTCAATGCGTAGTCTTTCAAATATTCATGGAAGGCTTGCGCCGCGCGGGAGAGCACTTTTTCCTTCTTTCTGATGAGATAGGTAGCAGAATGAAGTTTAGGGGATAAGGGCTTAACCATTAATGGGCCGTTTGGATCCAGGTCGATTAAGTTATCAAAAGAGATCATCAGACCGAGGCCCTCTTCAACCATGAGTTTCGGCGTGTTGATCAGCGTGAAATGCGCCACCACATTTAGCTCTTCAAGACTGCGCCCAAGCCAAGACTTCAAAAAGCCGGCACCTCGGGTTTGTGCTGACAATATCAGCGGACGATCTCGAAGCATCTGAGGTGTAACGAATGGCTCTTCTGCGAGCGGATCGTCTTTGCGCAGATAGACGCACCAATCTTCTTTCCAGGGCAAGCGGGTGTATTCGTATTTCGAGACGTCAAAAGGATCAAACACAATTCCGAGGTCGGAGAGCCCGACATTCAACTGATAGGCCACATTAGCGCTGTTGCCGCTCGTCACTGAGAACTCAACCTTCGGATGTATAGCTTTAAAAAGCGACATCGCCCGAATGACATTGCGCATGCCTTCAGACTCACCGGCAGCGATCCGCACTTCCCCGCTCAGCTCACTACCCTTTGAATCTACAAATTCGGCCTTGGTCTTGTCCACCAAAGACAAGATTTCTTCCGCCCGCATTCTGAGAAGTTCGCCTTCCTCAGTGATTTCCACTCCGCGGGCCGTGCGAACAAACAACTGCGCGTTCAACTCTTCTTCCAAGGCCTTAAGCGCCCGAGAGATGTTCGGCTGAGTCAGATGCAGGGATTCCGCGGCCTTTTGAACGCCGTTGTTTTCTGCGACAGCAAGGAAGAAACGAAGACTTCTCAAATTCATATACTAAAAAAGCATATCTTAGTTGTTAAATAAGTATTTGATATGTTAAAACAAAGCTTCTATTCTGTCCCTACTCGTTTTCAACGTCAGTCGAAAATCATGCAAAGAAGATCTTTCATTATCGGAGCTGCAACACTTACCGCTTTAACCGTTGCGGGACCTGTACGCTCCTTGGAGGGAAAAACAAAGATGAACAATTTAGAGAAATGGGACAAAACGTTCCCGCAGGACGACAGGGTCGAACATAAAAAAGTATCTTTTTATACCCGCTTCGGCACGAGATTAATCGGTAACCTATATTGCCCCAAAGGCGTGTCGGGCGACCTGCCGGCTATCGCTGTTTGCGGCCCGTTCGGAGCAGTCAAGGAACAGGCTTCGGGACTTTATGCGCAGACATTGGCCGCGAACGGCTTCGTGACTTTAGCTTTTGATCCGTCCTTTACCGGTGAAAGCTCCGGCTTCCCCCGCAATCTAGCTTCTCCTGACATCAGTACGGAAGATTTCTCCGCAGCTGTCGATTATCTGTCGAACCTCAAGGGCGTCGACCACAACAAGATCGGGGTGCTCGGCATCTGCGGATTCGGCGGTTTTGCATTGAACGCCGCTGCAATCGACACCCGCATCAAAGCTACCGTCACCTCCACTATGTACGACATGAGCCGTGTGAACACCTATGGCTATTTCGACAAGATGGATAAAAATGCTCGCTATGCATTGAAGCAGGAATTGAATGCCCAGCGTACCGAAGACACCAAAGACGGAACCTACGCACCCGGCGCAGGTCTGCCTGATAAACTTACCGGCGATGAACCTCAGTTCGTAAAAGATTACTGGGAGTATTACAAGACACCGAGAGGCTTCCATCCGAGGTCCATCAACTCCAACGGACACTGGAACAAGACTTCGGCGCTCTCCTTCATCAATACACCGCTGCTGACTTTCGCTGACGAAATTAGAAGTCCGGTGCTGATGATCCACGGAGAAAAAGCCCACTCTCTGTATTTCAGCAAAGACGCTTTCAAGAAGCTCACCGGCGACAACAAAACACTCATGATTAT
>OHLZ01000566.1_pt1 | contig 12651 bp, 7 predicted proteins | sample 1569211 | NCBI WGS metagenome assembly OHLZ01 (sample SAMEA3879606, study PRJEB24766) | human gut metagenome | biome: human-associated habitat; feature: feces | place: USA | collected 1985/1987
CGGAATCTGTTCTTCTTTCATGATCTTGTGCAGATCCGGCCACGGGGAATACACGCGCTCGCACCACACATCGCCTCTCTTGTTAAACATATCATAGAGAATCTGGATGCCCAGATGGGACATACCGATCTCGTACACGTCCGGAAAGCACATGGCAAACCGGACTGCTACCTTCGACGGATCCTTCTTCACCATATTCACCTCGCCGCCAATATAACGCGCCGGCTGGGAGATCTTGAGAAGGATTTCATCACTTAATGCTAATTTTCTCATAAAATTATTTTTACCTACATTTCTCATTTTTTGCGATGTGTTCATCGCTGTTTTTTAGTTCTTTTTTTGTTCTTCTCCGTAAGCGTAAAAACACAAATTCTTGTCAAGTGTTTTTCTCTCACAGACAGTTTACATAATATTTTTCGCTCTTACGACAAAAAAAATTGTTTCTGAAATACGCACAATTCGGATTTTCCATCATTTTACGGATAAATCCGCTCTAAACGTACAGATCAGACCGCATTATTATACGGTATTTCCCGCGTTTCCGCAACAGATTCTTTCCCGAAAGAAATTTTTCGAACTCCTATCATCGAACTTTTTATCAAGTTTTCCGAATATTCATCAAATCCAGGAACCTCAAATAACATCGGCTCGATGAGCTTTGCCGTTCCCATGACCAGTACGCTTTTCAGCGCACCAAAGTCCGGGGGCTTTTCAAAGACAGCAAGACTGACATTTTTATTCCTCTCAAGTCCTATGAACTTCTCGCCGCCTTCTGTAAAAATCCAAAACTGGCCATCGTGATAGCTATATTCCAAGAGAGTACATCGCACATAGTCACCGATTCCGGCAGCTAATGCACATACTACATTGCCGTGAAGGGACTCCAGAACCTCCATTTCATTAGTTCGCTTAGCGCGAACTTCTGTATTGTCTGATTCAGAACAAAAAATACCCCGTTGGTTTTGAGGTAAATTGTTATCAGCTTACCACATATATTGTTCTTTTCAAATATTCCGCAAGCATATATAACGGAACATTTGTCAGCCAGTCTTCCTGCTTATAATTTGACATACTGCTACGAATCGCCATGCCCGGCTTATATTTATCGCAAAATGCCCTCAAACTCCTGGCACGGAGATTCTGTTCTGCCTTCACCTCAATCGGAACGCAGTCTAAATCTCCCTGCAACATAAAATCTATCTTTCCAGTTGATCGTGCTGTTGCAAAATAATAAAGCGGATATCCTGCAGCGTGTAACTCCTGTGCAACATACTGTTCCGTAAGTGCCCCTTTGAATTCTTCAAAGATCCGGCTTCCCTCCAATAGAAGTCTTGCTGATAGTCCGGCCTTTGCTGTTAACAATCCCACATCGAACATGAACATTTTAAAACTGTTCATTTCCATGTACGCAATCAGTGGAATATCTGGCTTTGATACTCTATAGCTTTTCAGGATTAACCCTGCATCTTCCAACCACTGAATTGCAAGTTCAAAATCTTTTGCCCGTGCACCCTCTCGTAGTGCTCCATACATAAACTTACGATTTTCCTTAGCCAATTGGGAAGGAATCGAATTCCAGATCATCATGATGCGCGGAACAACTTCCTTTGGCGCATGTTTGCTAAAATCCTCTTCATAGTACTGCAGAAGATTGTTTTGGATCTCACGTACCTCAAATAGATCATCGGAATCAATATATGTCTGGACTACTTCTGGCATTCCGCCCACATAATAATACTTTTTTAACAAATCCGTATATTTCCCGGCATATGCATTGATCAGTTCATAATCTTGGGACCTCAACGCTTCATGCAACCCCTTTTCACCAACTGCCAAAATGAATTCATTGAAGCTCATAGGGCATAATTTTAAAAAATCAACTTTCCCAACAGGAAAGGATGTTCCCTGATGTAATGCAACACCGAGCAGGGAACCAGCTGCAATGATAGAATACTGCGGTGCATTCTCATAGAAATATTTTAAAGATGCCAGCGCCTTTGGTGCTTCCTGGATCTCATCAAAAATAATCAATGTATTTTCAGCCTGAAAACTCTTTCCGTACTCAATTTTGATTGCAGAAAGGATCCGCTTTAAGTCAAAGTCTAGGTCAAATACATCCTTCATTGCTTTATTATTATCAAAATTGATATAGACTGTATTTTCATAGAACCTGGCTCCAAATTCCTTCATAATCCAGGTTTTTCCGACCTGGCGCGCTCCTTGTATGATCAGCGGCTTTCTGTTCTTTTTATTCATCCATCGTTCCAGTTTCGTAAACAGCTCTCTTTCCATTAAGAAACCTCCTGCGCAACATATACATCCAAAAGCATCTGTATTCTATCTTAACACTTTTCAGGGCATATTTCCATTGCTAAACAGCATTTTTGCGGACATTATTTTATTATAAATCACATTTTTTCGGTTAATATTATTATAATTCCAACATTTTTTCGGACATATTCATTCTTCCAGAATCGCCCATTTGACGGCCTCCAGATAGACCGAAAGCGTTTCTTCTTTTTCGTGTTCCAGAAAATGGGGGAAGGTTCCGCTTGGAATACAGTTGATTTTTATAGCCATATGTAAAGTCTTTTTGTATTGCAAAAAGCTATATCATAGATATAAGGATTCCAATCAGTAATGCTTCCCGTACCGTCCAAAAACATCAAAAATGAGGTGTCCTATACAGCCTGATTGGGTAAAAAAATACCCCGTTGGCTTCCCAACGAGGCATCGAAAATTATAATGTTTTAATTTGATTTCTGATTTCAGAATGTAGATGCATTCTTGGATTTTTATTCACTTTACAGTCCAATCATATAAAATTATCCCTGGTATCACTCCAGGAATCACTGAATCAGAAACAGGCAGAATACACAGAAGATGAATTATTCTTCCATACAGAAAATAAAAATGGTCGTATTTTTCTCGAGACGACACCGGAAGAATATCTGATTCTCAGCGATCCGATTCATACAGATGACCATCAGAAAATCATCCAGGCTCTTTGCCGCCACATCGGTTACTGTAATGCCCACGCTCTAAATGCCGGTCATCCTTATGGAGCCATGCTGGACGTGGCAGATTTACGAAAAAATCATCTGGATACCTATGCTTATTTTTTCACAAAAGTTATAACAAAACCGAAAAATCACCCCTATCACTTAAAACCGGCCGGAACCTATGCAGTTGCTTACTTAATGGGAAATTACTATGACTCGAAAGCCACCTACGAAAAACTCTTTGATTGGACCGATGAACACAAGTTTAAAACCGGCAAATACTCTTATAAAGAGGCTGTGATCGACGAATTGGCCACAGCCTCTCCCAGTGAATATCTGACGAAAATATCGATACAAGTGTTTTAACCCTGCCGCTTCATCGCGTTTCCTCCGCACTGCCTTTACATTTCTCATAAGCAAATAGCGCCGCGCCCAGCGCACCGCAGAGCTGCGCCTCATCACAGATATAAAGTTTAGCACCAAGCTTCTCTTCCAATGCCTGGATGATACCCTGGTTCTTCGCTACACCGCCGGTCATCATATATTCGCCTGGATGATCCTTTCCAAGGCGGGCTGCCAACGCGCCGACTTTTGAGGCAACTGACACATTTAAACCGTGGATAATATCTGCCACATCCTTATTCTGTGCCACCAGCGACACGACCTCCGACTCTGCAAACACCGTACACATGCTGGAAATCACGATATTATGCTTCCATTCCAGCCCTTTCACACTCATTTCCTCCAGGGAAAGTCCCAGCGTTTTCGCCATCATTTCCAGAAAACGTCCCGTTCCGGCGGCACATTTGTCATTCATCAGGAAATTTTTCACGGCTCCCTGCCCGTCGATGCTGATCGCCTTGATATCCTGCCCGCCAATGTCGATGATAGTGCGGACATTCGGATTCAGATAATTTGCGCCCTTGGCATGGCAGGTAATCTCCGTGATGCTGTCATCCCCGCTGTCAATGTAGGATCGTCCATATCCGGTCGTATCGATCCGCACGATCTCCTCTTTCTTAATTCCCGCTTTCTCAATCGCCAGATCCAGACTCTTCTCGGCGCTCATCATCGCACCGCCGCCGGTCGGAATAATCATCGTCGATTTAATTTTTCCATCCTGATCCAGTATGACCACATCCGTACTTGTCGAACCGCTGTCGATTCCCGCTACATAAAAAATGCCCGACTCCATCTTCTTTCTTGCCTCCTCACTGATACCTTTTCCCGGATCCATATCCTCTGATCCCTCGATCGTCTCCTCAAATGCCTGAATGCGCGTCAAAAGCTGCCCCGCGCTCTGGCTCGTAAAATCAGTCTCAATCTTAAGGAGCGGAACCTTGATATCCCGCTTGATACTCGCATACTCAAATCCATAATAATCACAGAACTTGATCGTGTGATAAATAATTCCCTTTAAATTCGGATCCAGATACAGACGGTTTCTGCGGATCGAACGGTTCATGCGGAAACACGGCATCTGTCCCAGCAGGACGTCCGCGTAAGAAAGAAACAGCTCCTCTTCCTCCATATTCCACATTTCATCCTGTACGACCGACAGTTTCCGACCACCCGTACAGGTCAGATTTTCCACATCCATCTGGATATTGTCCCGGATCATATCCTCCAGAATGCCGCTGACCCGCACGCCCAGCACACCAATGTACGGCTCCGTGTTCATTTCCGGCGTAATAAAGGACTTGATAAAAGCGCGTTTATCAAACACTTTCCCGGAATATGCCTCATATGCCTTTTTAAGCCTCCGGATCGTGCCCGCAAATTTCACTTTTTCACATTCATTATCATCATGCGGCAGATCCAGCATATATAAAAACTTACATTTTCCCGTGCTCTCCACGATATCGTAAACGCGTCGCATCGAATCGCAGCAGTTTACCAGCACCAGCTGTTCAACCTTTCCTTCCAGCACTGCCTGAATGACCGATTTTCCAAAGCCGCACAGATTTGCATGTGCAATCTGATCCGACTGTTCGAAATTTTCCGGCATTTCCTCCAAAACAGAACATTCTTCTCCAAACCCCCGGAACAGCTCGATCGGGGTATACTTACAGACGTAATAAATCATGCGTGTTTCTCCTCCTTGCCCTTTTCCAGCATTTCCACAAACGCCTGAAGCCGCGTCGATACCTGACCGTCGCTGGTATTGGCAGGATTGCAGCCGTCACCGTCGAGAATCATCGTCGGAAGTCCTGTCTTTTCTAAGGACTGCTTAATCAGGCTGGATGCACCGATCGTTCCCTTACAGCCCCAGTGGGCAAATAAAACAGCACCATCCGCTTCCGTGATTCTGGCAAGCCGTTCCGCTTCCTCAATTCTCTGTTTCACACTGCCGTTGTAAATGCAGTAGACCATTTTCTCTGCCATCGCCTCATACGGGTCTTCCGCATGCATCTCCTGAAAACCATCTGCGATGAAATCACAAGCGCGGATGTGCATTTTCTTACTATAATTAAAAATATCCTTAACCGGCTCCTGTAAAAATGGCATGATGTGCATCCAGATTACCGAAAGACCATCTCCCCTCGGTGACATCCGCACATCGCGCAGAAGTTTTTCCGTATAGGTAACCGCCGTCTCTGAGCCAGCCATCAGATGGCACATAAAAAGCGCATACAATTCATTCGTCAGAGAGGTCACCGGGTCATGCGCACACCGCAGGGCAAGCTGTTTTTTATAATTCGCCGCCGCTTTCCGGCTGTTATCTACCGCACTCCGCACTGTTTCCTCCGAAATCCGTCTGTCCGTCGTCTCCTCCAGAAACCGTTTCAATTTCCGCAGCTGATCCGCCACATACAGAACCGATTCCCGGTTTTTCTCATACGGAACATCAATATAAAAGCCCGGACATTCAAATTTATCCTTTAAATACGGAAACGTCATCATATTTCCATCACACGCAAGGTTCGTATAAATCATGCAGTTCGGTTTTGGCAGAATCCCCGTCAGCGCCGCCCCCAGAAACACCCTGTGGTACGAACACATCGTCTCCGGAAATCCTTCTTCCTCCGTTTTCCGAAGAAACGTCTGCTCACACTTCGTTCCCGCCATAAAACAGGACATCGCCTCCACTGAGTACGGCGTCAGCCCTGCCGCCATCACCAGCTCTCCCGGCACAAATATGCTGACCATCGCCGCATTCTCCGGTTCCGACAGCGACTGAATGATATTTTTCATAACCACCCGCGCCACATACTGTCCCGACGACGGCAGCCCTCGATCCGGCAAAAACTGAAGCTTCTTTTCCTGCAGGCGGTATCCCGCAAGAAGCAGCCGACGCGCTTTTTCCGGATCCTTAAGCGCCTGGCTGCTCACCCTATTTCCAAATTTTTCAATTACATCCATTGTTCTTTCTTCCATTCTTTTAAGTTCATTTTTCTGTCATATCGCCCTGATGCAGATGGATATGGTTCCGCGCCTTTGCAGGCAAACGGACATTCTTTATTATAGTCAGTTGGATGGGAATTGTAAATATATCGGATATGAAACGCGAAACAGAGGGGGAGAAGAGCTTTACACCTGTGATAAAATCATCTATATTCCAAAAAACTGAGCAAACAACCACCTATCATTTCCCACAAATTCTGGTGACCGTTTTTCAATTTTTAAGACCTCAATATGATCAAAGAAAAGCGGCTGACCTCCCGATCAACCGCTTTAAATAACTCTTTTACCTATTATCTTCCCGCTTCTTCATCCCAGCTGCCGTCTTCTTTCACGTACCAGCCGTCCGGTGTCCGGCGTTTTGAATACATAATGCCGGCACTGCCGTCTTGATTCGGATTCAGATAATACCATTTTCCATTGATGAACTGCCATCCTGTAAGCATACCCTGGTTTTCGTCCATATAGAACCATCCCTGGTACAGGGTGTCATAGATCCAGCCGGTACTCAGATATCCCTCAGCGCCAAATGCCCACCATCTGCCGTTGACTTTTTCCCAATGAAATGCACCGGTATTGCCCATAGGCCAGGTGCCGTCACTGTAGCGGAGCCACCAGCCTCTGGCATCCTTTATCCAATGGCTGTAACCGTCATTCACTGCCTGATTCGATGCACCGGTGATAACCCCCTGCTCCTCGCTGCGGTAGCCTTTCTGGCTATCTTTGGTTACTGTGCCGGAACTTCCGCTGCTGCTTTTTCCACTGCTGCCTTTTCCTCCGCCGCCTGAATGACTGCCTGAGCTTGAAGGCGCTTGCTGAACCGTCACATTGACTGTTTTTACAGCATCATTGAAATTGGCCATCGAAGCTTTCACATATACCTGATAGGTTCCCGCATCTGTAAAGCCCGGGATCTCACTCTGGTAATCCACTCCATTCTTAGAATAAGTAAATACCACTGCATCCGGACTCACATTTGAAAGACCGGTTTCCACAGATGCATGGATCTGCGGCTTCTGTTCGGTACCATTGTAGGTAAGCGGACCTGCCGACACAGTCATGGATGCAAAATCACGTGCTACGATATTGCCTTTGATAGATGTGCTATTTTCTGTCAGCTCATAATTCTTTGCATTGTCACCTGCTAACGTGATATTTGCCGCCTCAATATCATGCTCTCCAACATCCGCACTCTGATATGCCAAATTCACCTGGTCAGCACGAACATCCTGAGAATCAGGAGTACCGGAATCACTGTAAAGCTGAACGGATAAATTCTGCTCCTCCGTAATATCTGTCGTTCCATCATAGACTTTATCGAAAGAGTCTCCTGTTATCCGCGCATTTAATTTACACTTGTCGATTGTAAATATAGCTCTATTCAATTCATCCGTATAATTTTCCTGTCCCAACAGATAAACAGTGTATGTTCCAGCATCTTTTCGCTCTGTAACTCTCCCATTATCAGTTCCTGTCCAATATGTCCAATCTTTGATTGTATAATCCGCCTTATCCACTTCATCTCCGAAAGCTCCCTGCCAGTTCTCAACCACCTTGATCTTCGGCTCCCAGGATTGACCATTATAAATGACGTTCTCTGGTTCGAGTGTTACTTTTGTATCTGCAAACCTCCGTTTGGTAATACTCGTTCGGTTGTCAGAGCAAAATATCTTCGGCTTGTAATTATCTACTGTCACTCTTACAAATACATACTGATCAGACTCTGCTACATTCACAATCTTCGGACACTCCGACTTCCACTGATCTTCTTGTAAATCATCCGTACTCTTTGTACTCTTCAGCTGATATTCATACCTTGCACCATTAGGAATACTATTTTCGCTAATGTAAGCTGCCGGATATCCTTGGGCTCCCCTATATTCACCGCTGGCAGCCTTTACGATCAAATTCCAGGAAGCAGGAAAAGCTGCTTTATTAACCGTCAATGTTATATCAACCGGATTTTCTCCGGCTTTATAGAATCCACTTGCCTGTGTATTCACCTTGATTTTAAATACACCAGCCTTGGTCACCGTCAACTGACCTGTTTCCTTGTCAATCGTTCCTTCTCCCTTATCACTTCCTGTATATTCAGCAAGTTCATATTGCAGGTTTCCGGCTTTAACCGGTTTCTGAATAGCCGCAAGGTTTTTAACATCGATCGACATATTTTCTTTATAATTTTCACTAATTTTCGCTTTATAACCTGTAATTGGATCCGGTGTCTGCTTTGCATCATCGGGCAGGCTTCCGGTTCCGCTGATTGTACCGGTATTATTGAATCTTCCGCCTTCTCCTTTTTCAAATGGACCATTTGAAACAAATTCCCCTTCATTGGTAAGTGTACCACTATCAATTATCGTACTTCCAGAGGTTACCTTTCCGCCACTTGCAACAGTGAAGGAACTATTTCCAGTAATGTTTAATCGATCCGTAATCAGTTCGTTGGCTTCGATCGTTACAGATCCACCCCTCTGCAAAAATCCTATTCCATCACTATTAGATTTTGTTGAAATTGTTCCACCTGAAAGTTTAAAATTACCCTCATTCTCAATTCCGGGTTTTCCACTTCCGGTTACCGTTAAACTTCCACCAGTCATCTGGAAATTTCTACGGACATACACACCATTCTTGTGTGTTCCCGCAGCAGTAACAGAGCCTCCGCTAATATTTAAAGTTCCATTGCTTTGCACAACAATAGCTCCTGAGACTGGATCGCTATTTTGTTCCGCATAGGCAATTGCTTTTATCGTTCCACTTTCTATCGTCAAGCTGCCTGCGACCACTATTCCGCTGGATGCATCCCTACTTGTGCTTGTCGTTGGAGAATTCTTAACTGTCAACGAAGCCGATGCTGTTTCTGCCTTAATTGTCGCGCTCACATAGTCATTAATCCTGAGGCCACATCCTGAAAAACCTTTCCCTTTTCCCTTTAATACATTGCTTCCATTTAATACTATCTCCCATGTTCCCTGGCTTAACTCAAGGTTCTGTATGGTAGCATTCGTCATTCTTAATTGAAAGCTATTTTCTCCTGAATTAGTAACCTTTATACCGTGATCGTTCAATAATTTCATTACATCGTTGTTAACACTAGAAAATTTGTTTCCATCAAAGTATAGACCTTTAAACTCTTCGCCTGAGTTAAAACTTACATTTAGCACACACTTTCCACTTACTACAGGCATCGCCGCCTGGTCTCCCGTCACAGACACTTCCACCACCAGTGCGTCTACATCTTCCGCCAGTTCATATGCCTCCGGCAGCTCTGCTGCAAACTCATAGGTGCCTTCCAGCGGCCAGCGGCCTTCTTCATCCTGCACATACTCGTTACAGCTCCAGCCAGTGATCGGAAGTTTTTCCTCTTTACCAGCTTCGCTTTCTTCTCCGACCTGGGCAATAATAGCCTCTGGTAAGTACTCCGTGACTTCTTCGAAGGATGGCTGGGCTTCCTCGGTAACTCCGCTAAGCTCTAATTTTCCATCCAGCAGATTCTCTTCCGGATCATACCAGAACCAGGAGAAGATCTGGGACTTCACAGCCGGTATCACTGTTCCGCCTGGAACTGTCGTATCTTCCATATCCGATGGTGTACTGACGGAAGGTGCATTCTCCGCTTTGTCAGCAGAATCTTTCTGATCGTTGGTTTCTTCATCATCCGGCCCGGTTTCAGAATCGTCCTCGTTCATACCGGAAGACGCGGCTGTATTCCGTATGCATCCGCTTTCTACAGTGCAGACGTGGGTACATTCCGTCGGCTCTTCTCCTATCTGTGACGAGGTCGCTTCCTCATCCGGCTCGCCGTAGCACTCCTCGGTATGCACATGGACACATTTTTTCCTCTCCGTCTTCTGCGGCATATCCGCCCATGCTGTATTTCCAAATAATGTCGATACCGCCAATGTCATTGTCAGACACACCGCTGCCGCCCTTCGTATACCTTTCATTCTCCCATCTCCTCTCTGTTTACCTTTCATCTCTTTTGACGCCCATGAAGATTCATTCTCTTGATGTTATTATTAAACAATTTTCAAAAAATGTCAACAAACTGTACACAATATATGTTTAATACCGTTATTTATATGATTTCCCGATTTTCATTGTGAATTTCGTTACCTGCTATCTCCATCCCGCCCCAGATACTCCCACACAAACCGCGATACTTCCGCCTTTTTATGGTACCTCTCCCGCACCGCATATACATGCAGCCGGGTCTTTGCACGCGTCATTGCCACATAGAACAGACGTCGTTCTTCCTCCATATCCTCGTCCAGCATCGCGCGGCTGTGCGGCGTGATGCCTTCATTGGCATCGAGAATATAGACAATGGGAAATTCCAGCCCCTTGGCACTGTGCATCGTCGCGAGCGTGATCGCGTCCGTCTCCGTCCGCCGCTGCGCCGCCTGCCGGAGCAGTTCCTCCTTGTACGCCTCGATGTGTGCAAACCACTCGTCAAAGGTCTTGAAACCCGCCGCACTTTCTTTTAATTCATCGGCAGTCTCTAAAAGTTCCTCCGGCCGCATCCGCCGGAATGCCGCATACTCGATCAGATATTCGTCGTATCCCATGCCCTGGCGGATATAATTGACGGCTGCCAGAGGTGACATCCGGGCGATGGCCCGCAGATCGCCTTCCAGACTCTCGATCCGCTCGGCAATCCAGTCTTTCTCCGCATAGAATGCCTTCATCTTCTCGAACGAAACCGTCTCATCCGGCATCGCATCCCGGCTGATATACCGCTTCGGACGGTTGATGACCTGCAAAATATCTTCCCGCGCCCGGCTTCCCATGGCGATCCGGATATAGGTCAGGATATTTCGCGAAATCCAGTGTTCATAGAGGTTCGGCACCGTATCCCTTGTCCGGAAGGGAAGGTTGTATTCCATCAGCTTTTCCATCAGAAAACGAGGACCAGCATTGGTCCGGTATAAAACTGCGATATCCCCCGGCCGCACTCCCGACTGCAGATACAGCTGTATCTCCCTGGCAATGGCCAGATTTTCTTCCCCCGGATCCTGCCAGAGCTTCGTGATCACGTTCTTCCCATGACGTCCCGTTGTATGGATGGCCTTTGAAAAACGTTTCTGGTTTTCCCCGATCAAGCGCAGAGCCGGTGCCACGATCTCCTCGGTACTGCGGTAATTCACATCCAGAAGAATCCGTCCGGCACCCGGATAATCCCGCTCAAACCCCAGCATAATCTCCGGTTTGGCCCCACGAAACCGGTAAATCGACTGATCATCATCGCCCACGATAAAAAGATTATCTTCCGGCTTGGCTAACATCCGCACGATCTCATATTGAAGCCGGTTGATGTCCTGAAACTCATCAATCAGGATGTACCGATACCTCCTCTGCCAGGCAGACAGGATATCTTTTCTTTCCGTAAAAAGTTCCAGACACAGCACCATCATGTCATCGAAATCGATGAGTCCGGCCCGGCGCATTTTCTCTTCATAGCCTGCATAGAGCTGACGGAAAACTGCATCCGGACAGTTTTTGGAATAGTAATGTTCCAGTGCAATCCTCTCTCCCTTGACAGAGCTTATCTCACTTAAAATGGAGGCTGCAAACTCATTTTCATCCTCCGGCTCCAGACCTCCGGCCTGAGCCAGCTCCCGGACAAACTGCATCTGCTGCTCTTCCCGGACAATATTGTCAGCGGTATATCGGTATGCCAGCTTTAAGATCCTAAAAAAGATCGAATGAAAAGTACCGAAGGTGACTCTGGATCCGCCGCCGGTCAATGCTTCATACCGCTCCCGCATCTCCTCGGCTGCTGCCCGGGTAAAGGTAATCACAAGAATATCCCCCGGATCGATTCCGTACTCCTTCGTCAGATACTGGACCCGATGGGTGATCACCGTTGTTTTCCCTGATCCCGGTCCCGCCAGAACCATCATGGGACCATCTTTATGCATGATTGCCTGTGTCTGTGCTTTACTGAATGCCATTTCCTGTTTCCTTACTCCACAATTCAAGAATATCTCGGCATATTTGCTTCGAAATTCGCATTTTGACGTGCAAGACATACTTCTGCCGCGCATCTGAAGCAAATCTGTCAAGTACAAATGTAAGAAAAGTGCGCCTTGGAATGTATTTCTCACAAAGCGCACCTTTTCACTGCTTTTCATGCATCTACGATACATGAAAAAGCAGTTGTTTATTTACTACCTACTGATTTAATCTGAGATTCAAGTCGAACGTCCGTGAGACTTGGCGCGTGATTCTGGTCAGCAAAGCTGAC
>OHLZ01000569.1_pt1 | contig 12606 bp, 7 predicted proteins | sample 1569211 | NCBI WGS metagenome assembly OHLZ01 (sample SAMEA3879606, study PRJEB24766) | human gut metagenome | biome: human-associated habitat; feature: feces | place: USA | collected 1985/1987
GTATTTCGTCCGGTAAGCATCTTTAAATCCGGCATTTTCAAGTAATACGGAGCAATCCCACCGAACTACCGTCCCATTATGATCCCACAAATTCTTTGTATTTTCTTTCCAATCCAGATGTGAAGGTTCGTTGAAATCACCTCCCAGCAAAATGATATTTCCTTTTTCCTTTCGGGCATCTTCTATGACATGGCAAATAGCTTCATCACGCATAGATTCATTATTAGCCTTTTCAATGGCTACCGCATCCAGCACCGGAGCATCCAGTTTTTTCCAGGTAACCCCGCTATAGCCTCTCGGCAAATAACAAGCATAATGCGTATAATCCAGATGGGCAGAATAAACAACCACATCTCTTCCGTTAATACGAATACGGGCTTTCAGCACCGAACCGGCATCATCTTCCAAAGGGCAATTAGGGGCTTGTTCTTCAATTTTATATTTTGATAAAATACCTACATCCAACTTACTGTTTTCACCATAATACTTCTTTCCACGCTCTTCCAAAGCCTGCAATATACGCGAAATGAATTGTTTCCCATGATAATTTCTCACCTCACTGAACAACACAATATCCGGTTCCAGGCGGGCCACTTCATCCGCTATGGCTTCAAAGCCCCCTTTCACCATGGTGCCCTCCTGCCAGATATTCATTTGGAGCACTTTGAGTTCGCTCCCTTTGCCATAGGCCATTACGGCAAACAGCCATAAAGTTATATTTAATAAACTATATCTTAACATATCAATATATTCTAATCAACAGAGGTGAGAACAGGGAGTGTTTCTCTCCATTCTGCACTCACCTCTCCTATTTTTATTTTATTGCAAAATCCACATCAGTTTATTTACATCGTCCACTCCTCCGAACTGACGTTCAAGAGCCTCGTTCTGATGTTCCAGGTTATAATCGGACTCTGATTTGGGATACATCCAGCGCATCGGCAACCTGTCATTCATCGTATTACGGTTGGTTGCAGGATTAATCGGCAACAGCGGATAACCTGTACGTCGATAATCATAATAAACATCATACGGATGCTGCATGAACGAAGCCAGATAACGTTGCGTCAATATCTTCTCAATATCCGCTTCTTTCTCACCACTCAATTGGATAGCGGGTGTTTCAAGGAAAGCTGCAATCGCTTCCTCTGTAATCGGATGTCCATGATGATATACCTCTTCATCCGGAGTATTGGAAGCTATAAACTCCATATGGGCTCTGATCGCCTTTTTATAGTAAGCAGACGCATCTCCCGAAATCCATCCCCGCACGGCTGCTTCGGCCAGAATAAAATTCTGCTCGGCATATCCTAATCGAACGACCGGTTCTCCGGAAGGATAATCGGTATAACGTGCATTAAATCCGGAGTATTGTTCAGTTGCATAAGCTTTTTCTATCTGCTCGAAAGGCAGTGAAGGGTCTGTACCGATATAAGCATCCCAACTGTCGGCTGTCACCCCTTCATTAAGTTTGGCCTTTGCCGGCTTTGCATAATAGAACATGCGAATATCTCCTGTCGCCTTGAATTTATCAATCAGCATGGTAGACAGCATGGCATAACCCGCATGCTTGGTATTCGTGTTATGGAAAGGATACACTGTATTCGCTTTATCCGCATATTTCATCTGCAGATTATCTTCATTCGATTCCATCAGGCTGCCCGATGCTACGATCCGTGCAAAACGTTCCTTCACCTTCAGGTCGGCATCGCTCTCTTTCTTCGAGAGGTGCATCAGCACTTTCAGTTGAAAAGCCGTAGTCGCTTTCTTCCACTTGCTGATACTTCCTCCCAGGATCGGATCGCCATCAAAATCTTTAGCTGTCGAAAACAGTTCATAAGCTGTTTCCAGATCGCTCAGAATAAAGTTCATCACTTCCTTCTGGGTATTGTACTTAGGACGTACCAACCCTAATTCGCCTTGCAAAGCTTCTTCATAAGGAAGATCTCCCATCTCCATCGACATATAAAATATCTTATAGGCCTTGATGAAATGTGCCAGTCCGTCGTATGCATTTACGTTATCGTCCGAAACGGATTCGACCATCTTCTGGGCATTGATCAGGGTAGTATACCCGCCAAAACCGGAACGCCCGAAGACATTATACTGGTAATCTTCCATACTTTCACCCCATGCCATCTGCTTGGCAAGCAATTCGTCGTATATAAAGGATTTACTGGCACTGGAAGAGGTAATGTCCAGCAGTAATCCGGTTGCCAGCAATGAAGAGGTCACCTTAGTGGTTGCATCGGGATCTGTATTGATTTCATCGAACTTATCACAAGACGCCAACAAAGCGGTTGCCAGCAACAGCGATATGTATTTATTAATTCGTTTCATATTATTCTATCTTTTAAAAATCCAATTTTACATTAAAACCTAAATAACGGGTGGAAGGAGAGCTCAGGTTATCCGAGTCACTGTCGGGATCGGTAAAACGGAACTCTTTGGTCCAGACAAACAGGTTTTGTCCGACAAAAGCCAGTGTCAGCCCTTTCATATGAAGCTTGTCACAAACCGATTTAGGCATTTGATAGCTCAGTGAGAGGTCACGCAATTTAAAGAAAGTTTCATCAAATACATTCTGACGGGTGACGGTGCCTATATATGGATTGGTACTCTTCATATACGATTCGTAGGATACCTGTACATCATTCGGAGCAAACACACGGTTGTCATGGATGATTTTTCCATTCGAGTCATAATCTACACTTCCCGAAACTACTTTTACTCCACTGCCCACAAAGTTGGTCTTCTTGTTCACTACCTCGTCATACCGCCACTGGTTGTCCGAGTCGATATGTGCTCCCGAATTCCACATGGCCTGATTGGTCTTCGAATGTGCCATACCTCCCACTCGTCCGTCAAGTGTAAAAGAAAGAGTAAAGTTCTTATAGGTTACCGTATTGGTCCAGCCCCATATCCAATCGGGATATTCATAGCCGATAACCGACTGGTAGTCGCTCTGTTTGGGATAACCATTATAATTAACTAAATTTCCCTGTGAATCACGCTCCCAATCGTAAATACCGTACCAGTCCCAACGTTTCCCGACGGCTACCCAAGGTTTTTGTGTAGAATACACCGGGTCTATTTTGGTATAATACCAACGGTCACGCGACCAGTTGAAGGACGACTCCCATTTCAGGTCTCTCGTCCTGATAATATCGCCCGATAAAGTCAACTCTACTCCCCGTCCCACATATTCTTCATCGATATTGATCAATGTAGACGTAAATCCGGAAGAGTTACTGATACCTGCACTGCGGGTCAAGTTGTAATAGAGTTTATTATAATATGTAAAATCCAGTTTCAGGCGATTCTTAAACATGTGAATTGCCGTACCGATTTCATAAGAACGCGTGGCCGAGGGTTTCACCGCTACACCACGGATAGATGTCGGATAATATGCGGCGCTCTCACCGTTCCACAAATCGGTAGAAACACTGTAAGTATTGTTGGTATCGTATACTCCCAAGTCACTCTTGGTCTGCGTCCATGCCCCCCTCACTTTCCAGAAGTCAATCACTTCGGGCATTGGGATGAACTGTGAAAGAACCACACTACCGGCTACAGAAGGATAGAAATAAGAACGTGTCTCCGACGGCAATGAAGAAGACCAGTCATTACGTCCTGTCACATCCAGAAACAGTGTACTTTTCCAGGAAACAGAGGCTTTGGCATATACACTGGTCACCAGTTTTTTGGTAATACCGCTGGTTGTCTTCACCGGATCAATCGATGACTTCAATGAATAATACCCCGGAATTTTCAACCCATTCTGCGTTTCGCCCAGGATATTGTCACTCTTCCAATAATAAACGTTTCCACCAATAAAACCATCGACATTAAAATCACCGAATTTGTGATCGGCAGACAAGATCAGGTCATTGTTTAAGCTGTATCCTCCTAAACGTTGCAGCCCGTAATAACCTTGTTTATGCCAGCCACCTACGGCACTGACGGCATTCCGCCACTCTTTCTTCTGCGAGTATGAATCCAGACCCGAACGCAGCGACAGGTTCAACCAGGGAGTAAAATCATAGTTGGCAGAAAGATATCCGTTAATCAAATCGTAATCACTCGAACGGACAATTTCATTTGCTATGAAATAAGGGTTGTCATACCACTTGGTATCCATCCAGTTCTGCTGTTCGTCCTGCTTGATCCAGTAGTTCTTATAGTCGCGTATATCATATTCGGCACCCGACCACACCAACAGGTTATAAAGGAATCCGCTACCACCGTATCCGGCTCCCATGTCATTGGGATAAAAGCGCTTATTATAAGTCAATCCTCCGTCAAAAGAGAATTTCTTCCACTTCATATCACCCGACACCGAATAAGTGATCTTATTCAGTTTCTGGTTCGGATACTGTCCTTTATTATACACATGGGTCAATGAAGTGCGTACACTTCCATATTTACCTTTCTGAGAGACACTTACGTTGTTGTTTGTCACCATACTCAACTCCTGGAAGTTCTTCAGATTGTTTTTGCCTTTCGATACCAAAGGCATGTCTACCCATTCGTGCGTATACGGATCATACTGCAATGCCGTACGCCCGATGTCCAGCTTATCTCCCCATACATATCCTCCGGTAGAATAGGTACCCTGTGATCCGGAACTGTATGACGTTTGCACTTCCGGCTTTCTCAGATATCCGGCCGCAAACATCGTACTGCTATTCACAGTCACATTCAGTCCCTCTTCTTTTCCTTTTTTGGTAGTAATCATCACCGCACCGGCTCCTCCACGTGCACCATACAGGGCCGAAGCCGTAGCTCCTTTCAAGACATCGACCGACTCGATATCATCAGCAGCTATATCATTTAATCCTACGTTACCATAAGGCACTCCGTCGATAACCAGCAAAGGAGCAGATGCACGCAACGAAAGTGAAGGTGAAGTATTGAACTCCGTACTGTTTTTTACATTCAATCCGGCAATCTTACCGGTCAGCGATGTAGCTACATTCACGGTCTTGACAGCAGCCAGTTTGTCACCGTCTACCTTTTGCACGGCATAGCCCAGAGCTTTTTCCTCGCGCTTGATACCCAAGGCCGTCACCACAACTTCGTCGAGTTGTTTCGTATTTTCGGCCAACTGAACAGTAAGTGAGGTATTATTACCTACCGGAACTTCTTTAGTGATATATCCGATATATGAAATGATAATCGTACTCTTAGTTCCTACAGAAAGGCTGAAATTACCGTTGATGTCGGTAATCGTTCCGTTTCCGGTTTCTTTCTCCTTAATATTGGCTCCGATAACGGGCGACCCGGTTTCATCAGTCACCAGCCCCTTTATCTTTTTAGTGGTCTGCTGTTGTGCAGCGGTTGTTTCCAAAATCTGTTTTGGAGACAGGATTATGCTGTTCTCCAATATCTTATACCCGATATTCGTTCCGGCAAACAATTGGTTCAGAACCTGACTGATCTCTTTCTGGTTACTTTTGATTGTCACATTCCGGGAGATATCCACTTGCTTGTTGTTATAGAAGAAGTGAAACTCCGACTGCTTTTCTATTTCATCCAGCACTTTCTGAAGACTACTGTTGTTGACATTTAAAGTCACACGTACTGACTGGCTATAACCTTTAGCCGCAAATGCCATGCTGGCAAAGACAAACAACATTATTGCTGATAGTTTCATACACAAAGGTATTTTTTTCAAGAGCGAAAATGTATTCTGCCTCCCGAAAAATTGGAAGTTTAAGTAAATTGTCATAGATTTGTAGTGATTTTGATTTAAAAAATTCTATTTGCCGCACAGTTTGTCGCCAAACAAACTGACGGTGGACTTTCATACAGGTAGATACGCCAATATCTTCCTGTATGTTTTTTTGTTTTAGGGAGAGCGTGCTGTCATAGTAGTAATAAAAAGGATTTTAAAGTTTCATACTCAAACGGTTAATATAATTCTATCTTTGTTTTTTCCTGTATTGCCTTGTGTGTGGCATCATACTCCAGATCAAGGTATTTATACTGTATTCCGGATGCATATCTGAAGTGTTCAAGGATCAACGGCAAATACTGCCTGCTGAACACACCGGTGAAAGAATTGGCATATAGTGTGGAATCTTTCACGATAAACTCTACATTAAACCTCTTGCTGAGTATCTTCAGCGTTTCGGCCAATGATGTGTTTTTAAGCACTACCTGACCGTTCTTCCAGGCTGTATAGATCTCCACATACGATTTTTCGGCCCGTGCCTCGTGTGTCGCCGTATTATATACAAATTCTTCATCGGGCTTCATGACGAATGTTTCTTTTGTATCGCCTTTCCCCAAAAATGACAACCTGACCGATCCCGATACCAACGTTGTCCTGACTACACTATCCGTCCGGTATGCTTCCATATTGAACTCCGTACCCAATACTTCGGTCTGTATATTGAAAGGAGTATTGACCACAAACCGTTTACTCCTGTCTTTACGGACAGAGAAGTAAGCCTCCCCGTCAAGTTCCACCGTACGCGTATCCCCTGTAAACTTAACAGGATGTTTCAGTGAAGATCCGGAGTTAAGCCAGACTTTGGTACCGTCCGGTAAATTTGCCTCAGCCACCATACCGGGATTGGTCCGTATCTCCACATATTCTTGCGGCGGATTTTTCAGAATTAAATAAAGGGTGGTGGCAAGCAGCGGTAACGCCATACAAGCAGCAATACGCTGCCCCCAAACCATCCAGGAGATTCTATGTCGATGTTTGTGTATTCTGCCCTTCACCTGCTGTAAGGCTGCGGAAGCATCCACCCGATTCATATAGTCCAGTGTGTCTGCCGCGCGGTAGAGCCGGAAAATATCTCGTGCCATCTTCTCGTTATCTTCCGAAGCCGCTATCCATTCCTCCACCTCTTTCCGGCGATCGGCTGGGAGCTCCCCCGCAAAATAATTTAAAAGAACCGACTCATTAATGTAACAGGATTCATCCATAATTCGTGCTTTTATAGATAAGACGAACCAAAATAGAAATCTCCTAACCAAAAAACGTATTTTTTTTGAAAATAATATTATTTTTGCCCAAAACGAAGGTCTACATGTATAACGACACCTCGCGCACAGTAAGCGATGAAACTCTGTTCTTCCAGGTTCAGCAGGGAAACGAAGGCGCATTCGAAGCATTGTTTCTCAGGCATTACCCGGCTCTTTGTGCCTATGCCCGGCTCTTTGTCGAACCGGATGACGGCCAGGAGATCGTATCGGACGTCATGGTCTGGCTTTGGGAAAATAAAGAAATGCAGGCATTCGAGAGTTCCTTAAAAAGTTATTTGTTCAAGGCTGTTAAAAACCGCTGCCTGACTCTCATCAACCGGAACGAAGTGAAACAACGGATCGAAAAAATGATATTCGATAATCTCCAATCGCAGTATGATGATCCCGACTTCTACGCTATACAGGAGTTAACCGAAAAAATAGAAGAAGCTCTGGCACGACTTCCCGAGAATGTACGCGAAGCATTCGAACTCAACCGCTTTCAGAATCTGACATACAATGAAATAGCCGAACGACTGGGAGTGTCTCCCAAAACAATCGATTACCGGATTCAACAGGCCTTAAAACAGTTGCGCATCGACCTGAAGGAGTATCTCCCCTTATTACTTCCTTTCCTCCTGCATTGAAAGGACGAAACAGTTCTTAGTTTCGTTGCAGATCTCCTTATCTTTACGTACATTTGGCAGTAGCATACGATATCTGACACCCGGGTGTCGGATAGTCTGACATGGGGGTGTCACACACTGCGACACCCCCATGTCAGCACTCCTAAAGTCTATGCTTCCCGTACAGAGAGTACAGAGAAAACGATAACTAACCTTAAAGATAAAAGTATATGCCTATAAACTATGTAGTCAGGAAGAAAAAAGATCAGAGCGGTAATGAAGTTAAAGAGCTCTACTATGCCGTGCCCAGTGCCATTCAGAACAAAGGAGTCAGTGAAAAACAATTAGCGGAGGACCTGCACGACAACAGTTCACTCTCGGCAGGCGACGTACTGTCTGTACTCGAACAACTCCCGAAAGCCATCGCACGACATATGAAAGAAGGAAGAACCGTCACTATCCGCGGATTGGGAACTTTCTACCCGGCCTTAAGCAGCGAGGGCTGCGAAACTCCCGAAGAATGTACGCCCAACAAAGTCAGATTGACACGCATTTGCTTCCGGGCCGATACTGCGTTCACCTACGACGTGAAACATTGCGAATTCGAAAGCATGCAACTGCGATTTACAAAGAGGCCGAAGCCCGGTAAGGAAGAGTGAACCAAAAGACAGAACCTTTTCCGGACTCGGACTGAACCCCGATCTCGCCCCCCAACTTCTCAATAATCATTTTGCAGATAGACAGTCCCAATCCGGTGCCTTGTATAAAACATGTTCGCATTGCTCGGCGGACATACCACAACCGGTATCGGATACATAGAAGTATAACGTATGGGCATCTTGCAGCCGATACCCGATCTGAATCTCTCCCTGCGAAGTGAACTTTATGGCATTGACAACCAAATTGGTAAGAACCTGTATCAAGCGGTTCTTATCAGTATGGAAAACACATTGGGGTAAACGTTCGGCAAACGAGAGGGAGACTTCGTCTGTCCTGATACGCAAACGGGCTACCTGTTCGACTTCCGACATCAACTGATTGGCATCCACCTGAGTCACATGAAAGTCATACATTCCGGATTCTATCTTCGACATATCTAGAATATCGTTAATCAGTTGAAGCAAAAGTTCGGTATTGGTTTCGATAATACCGGCATACTCCAGCATTTCTTCTTTATCTTCTACCATAGAAAGCAGATTCGAGAAACCGACAATGGCATTGAGAGGAGTACGTATCTCATGACTCATATTAGCCAGAAAGGCCGATTTAAGCTGATTGGCTTCCTCGGCTTTCAGCTGCGCTTCTTTCATTCGCTGATGGGCTCTTTTAAGAATATGAATATAATAGCCTACGGCACTGACCACCACCAGCAGCAAGACAACAGTCATCAGAATCTCCTTCTTATACTGCTCGAAGAAGCTGACAGGCAGATTAATGTACACAGCCTCTTTCGGATAAAGGGAAACCGGTATGTCATACGACTGCAAAGCCGGATAACAGAGGTAAGCAGCAGGTTTTCCTCCGAGAGCGGGAGGAATGTCTCGCGGAAACTCACCTTCCAGGACACGATGAATCAGCTGTAACAATGAATCGCCGAAGGACTCCACTGAAACATAATATCCTCCGGCGAAAGTATTGTTGGACAGATCCTCGGGAGCCAACAAAAACAGAGGGGAATGTACGAAGCGAGTAATAATCTCCTGAATATGATCGAACAGATAATTGTTATCATCCTGGTTATGAGTCTCGAACCAGGAATAATAAATGAGTCCCGTGGTTTTATCATAACTCTTCAAGGTATCGAGTAACATCTCGGTAGAAATATTCCTGGTGGACAGCTGTTCAAAGGCCAACTCCGGAAAAGATCCGGTCATTGCCTGCTCTACATCTCCGCGAACTGCCTCACTGATGTATCTGTCGTCTGAGATGAAAGCCAGACGCTTCATATCCGGCATCAGCTGCCGCATCAGTCCGATGGTTTCTTTCACATAATATACTTGCCCCAGAGTAGTCACGTTATATCCTTTCCGCCATTCATAAGCGGGGACAGTATTCGATTCGGTCAGCTCTTCGTGTGAAAGCAAGATGTCGAGTGTAGCCGGCAGACGGTCGCGGGCGTTGGTAATGATGACCGGTACATCCTTCCAGACATCATCAAAAAGTTCACGGCAAACAATCCATCCCGGATCGCCGATAAAGACGATCAGTCGGGGAGGCACATCGTATTTCCGCCGTAACTGCTCTACTACGGCTGCTGCTTCTTTACGGTTACACAAAGCGGGCACCGAAAGGGACTCGGCCTTTACGGAGATATTCTTCTTTTGCAGGGCTTGGTGCGTATACCAGAACACATCCTTTGCCCATGGAAGGTTGAAATTGATAGAATTTAGAAACAATACGTCTTCCCTTGTTTTATCTGCATGGGCAGATAGCCGGGAATGAACAGCTCCCAACAATATAAGAAGGAGGCAAAGGCATCTGAATGGTGTCTGTTTCATTTGTATGTTCGTTTCTTTTGAGCGGAAACAAAGGTATGACTATTTCTCCGTATACGAAAAAAGGTACTCTGTTATTTTTAGAGTACCTTTCTGTTTTTATCTTCGTAAGAAGTGGATCTTATACATTTTTCAGGGAAGCAATACTTTCCTTGAGCGACTGGATGATGCTTTCGGCATCCGCCTGTTTCTTGCGCTCCATCTCGATAACGGCTGCCGGAGCGTTATTTACAAACTTTTCATTGCTCAATTTCTTTAAAACTCCCTGCAAGAAACCTTCTTTGTGTTTCAGCTCGGCTTCCATGCGTGCTATCTCGGCATCGACATCGATCATATTGCCCAAGGGCACCGCAAATTCAGTGGTTCCTATCATGAACGAAGAAGCTCCGTCGGCCTTTGCGTCCACTACCTCGATGGCAGACAGATTACACATTTTACGAATGACAGGATTCATCTTTTCTACCGGATTGGCTCCGACTACCTGCAATTCAAGCGGTTCTTTCAATGCGATATTCTTCTGCAAACGAATGGTACGTACACTGCTGATGATTTCTTTGGCTGTTTCGAACTGCTGGAGAAATTCTTCGTTTACCTCTCCCGGTTCTCCCAAAGGCTGTACCATCAGGCTTGCACCCGGTTCACGCTCGCGCAACTGCTGCCACAACTCTTCCGTAATAAACGGCATGAAAGGATGGAGCATAGCCAGCAGACGTTCGAAAGCACTTAACGTCATCGAGTAAATGAATCCGTTAACGGGCTGTCCGTAAGCCGGCTTCACAATCTCGAGCAACCATGAAGAGAATTCGTCCCAGAAGAGTTTATAAATCAGCATCAATGCTTCGCTCAGACGATATTTGCTAAACAAATCGGCAACTTCGACAGCAGCGGCATCCAGTCTCTGGTCAAACCACTGTACAGCCAGGTGAGCATCTGCCGGAATATCGATTGTTCCCATTCCGTTCTCCCAACCTTTCACCAATCGGAAAGCATTCCATATCTTATTGCAGAAATTTCGTCCCTGCTCGCAAAGCGCGTCATCAAAGAGAATGTCATTTCCGGCAGGAGCCGAGAGCATCATACCCATACGTACACCATCTGCTCCGTACTTTTCAATCAATTCCAACGGATCGGGCGAGTTACCGAGTGACTTAGACATTTTACGTCCCAGTTTATCGCGAACGATACCCGTGAAATATACATTCTTGAACGGCATTTTTCCTTCATATTCGTAACCGGCCATAATCATACGGGCTACCCAGAAGAAGATGATATCCGGTCCGGTCACCAGATCGCTTGTCGGATAGTAATAATTGATTTCTTCATTACCCGGATTATTGATGCCGTCGAACAGAGAGATAGGCCATAACCAGGAAGAGAACCAAGTGTCCAGGCAGTCTTCATCCTGACGAAGATCGGTCATCTTCAAGTTAGGATTGCCAGTCTTTTCCCGAGCCAGCTTCAAGGCTTCCTCATCCGTCACAGCTACCACATATCCGCCTTCGGGCAGGAAATATGCCGGGATGCGGTGTCCCCACCACAATTGACGGCTGATACACCAATCCTTGATATTCTCCATCCAATGACGGTAGGTATTCTTATACTTGGCAGGATAGAATTTAATATCATCCTTCATCACCGGTTCAAGAGCGATCTGGGCCAGATGTTCCATCTTGAGGAACCATTGCATAGACAACTTCGGTTCGATGACCACGTTGGTACGCTCTGAATATCCCACTTTGTTGGTGTAAGCCTCTGTCTTCTCCAGCAGTCCGGCTGCTTCAAGATCCTTCTCAATCTGCTTACGGACGTCAAAGCGATCCATACCGATATACATTCCGGCAGCTTCGCTGATCGTACCGTTATCATTGAATATATCGATACTCGGTAAATTATATTTTTCGCCCAGCATATAGTCGTTTACGTCATGTGCCGGAGTCACTTTCAGGCAACCGGTACCAAATTCGATATCCACATAGTCATCTTCGATAACAGGAATCACACGGCCTACCAAGGGAACTATTACTTTCTTTCCTTTGAGATGCTGATTCTTCGGATCGTTCGGGTTGATACACATGGCCGTGTCACCCATAATCGTTTCCGGACGGGTAGTGGCAACCACTGCATATCCGTCTTCTCCTTCAATCTTGTATCTCAGGTAAAACAGCTTTCCATGTTCTTCTTTATAAATCACCTCCTCGTCCGACAGGGCTGTCAGTGCTTTCGGGTCCCAGTTAACCATACGTACTCCCCGGTAGATAAGTCCCTTATTATAGAGATCGACAAATACCTTCAGCACACTTTCACTGCGCTTTTCATCCATAGTAAAAGCCGTACGGTCCCAGTCACACGATGCACCTAACTTACGAAGCTGCTTCAGGATGATACCACCGTGTTCGTCTGTCCATGCCCAGGCATGCTTCAGAAACTCGTCACGGCTCAGATCGGTTTTCTTAATACCCTGTGCGGCCAACTTATTCACTACCTTGGCTTCGGTAGCAATAGAGGCA
>OHLZ01000579.1_pt1 | contig 12447 bp, 13 predicted proteins | sample 1569211 | NCBI WGS metagenome assembly OHLZ01 (sample SAMEA3879606, study PRJEB24766) | human gut metagenome | biome: human-associated habitat; feature: feces | place: USA | collected 1985/1987
CGAGCCACAACAGTGTTGTTGCCAAAATTGCCAATATGGACATGATGGACTTAATTAGCCTGCATACGCCCTATTCTTTAGCCATGGTGTTAATCGGTGCCGTAGGTCTCACGATTGTCTGCCTGATCCTCCGCGACAACAAGCCGAGTGCTAAAGAACTCGATGATTACTACACTTCGGCTGACCACAGCGGGGGCGTCGAACGCATCAATCCGCTCAAAGCCATCGCTCCTTTGGTTCCCTTGGTCATTCTTCTGCTCGGCAACTCTTACGTTCCGGTCATTAAGATGGGTGTGGCTCAGGCCATGGTCATTGGTGCCATTTTCGCATTGATCGTTTCATGGGTGAATCCTCAACAGTTCACCAAAGACTTTTTCAAAGGCATGGGCGAAGGCTATGGCTCCGTCATGGGCATCATCATTACGGCCGGCGTTTTTGCCGCAGGCTTAAAAGCCACAGGTTTAATCGATGCTTTCGTGGAGGTTTTGAAGAGCTCCAACGAAATCGCCCGCTGGGGCGGTTCTTTCGGTCCGTTCATCATGGCTGCCATCACCGGTTCCGGCGACGCAGCAACTTTTGCCTTCAATGAAGCCGTCACTCCGCACGCTGCTTCCTTCGGCATGCCGATTCCGAACCTCGGCGCCATGGCTCTTATCTCCGGCCAGATGGGCCGTACCATGTCTCCGATCGCAGGCGTTGTGATTGTGCTTTCCGGCTTGGCCATGGTTCCTCCGATTCAATTGGTTAAACGCACGGCCATTCCTTTGATTGTCGGCGTTGTCGTTCTGGCGCTGACCATCGTCTAAAGCCTTTTTAGACCTCTTGAAGCACCTCGCAAATTGCGAGGTGTTTCTATATCTACATACTTCACTGGTTTTTCTGCATTAGTACTATGTGAAAAAGACCACAAACCTATTGAAATCAGTGGTGTATTGCTCACACTTTTGCCACTGTGTAAAGAAAAATATTTTTTCCCTCAATCTCGACTTGGCAGAGAAAATGACAAGATCAGCTTCTAAAAGTCTTAAACTGCGCGCCTGACTTTCATTAAAGATTTGCATGTATTCGGTTTACTTAATCATTGTGTTGGGGTTGCTCTCGGCCTTCGGACCGTTTGTCATCGACATGTACCTTCCGGCCATGCCGGAGATGACAAGAGTGTTCTCTACTTCTGTTTCTTCCGTTCAATTAGGCCTGACCTTCTGTATGGTCGGGCTTGCAGTCGGCCAAATTATTTTCGGGCCTTTAAGCGATAGGTACGGCCGCAAACCGGTTCTGTATTTTTCTCTTCTTCTTTACATCGCAGCCACGCTTTTTTGCTGCTTGTCCCAAGACATCGACACTTTCAACTTCGCGCGGCTTCTTCAAGGTTTGGGCGGCGCAGGCGCCATTGTTTACTCGCGTTCGGCTCCGACCGATTTGTACTCCGGTAAAAAGCTGGCAAAGATCATTGCTATTGTCGGTGCCGTCAACGGAATCGCACCGGTTGCGGCTCCGGTTATCGGCGGTTCGGTTGCTGACCTCATCGGATGGCGTGGTATTTTCTACATACTTCTCGGCATCGGAGTGGTGATTACAGGTTTGGTGATTCCGGTTAAAGAAACGCTTCCGAAAGAAGCCCGCGAACAAGGCTCTTTCTGGCGCTCTTTTGAGGGCTTTGCTTTGGTCTGCAAGGTTCTGAATTTTGCGGTCTTCACGACAGTTTTCGGCTTAGGTATGGGCGCACTTTTTGCCTACATCTCTTCGACACCGTTCATTCTTCAGAATGAATACGGTCTCTCTCAATTCCATTTCTCTCTGATTTTTGCCCTAAACGCAGTCGCGATCGGCGCAGGCGCCCTGCTTGCCGTTCGCTTCTCTACGACGGCCAAAGCCACATACTTCGGAACCGCAGGCAGTCTGATCGCTTCAATCGCCGGTTTTATTTTCGCCTTAACGACAAAAGACTTGTATACCTATGAAGGCTGCCTGCTGCTGATGGTTTTCTGCCTAGGCTTTATCTTTACCGGCGCGGCTTCTGCCATCATCGGAAGCATCGGTTTCTTGCTCGGAGGCATCGTCTCTCCGATCGTGAGCTTAGGAAATATTCAGGCAACGTCTTTTGCCGTGTGCACGGTGGCGCTTGGATTAGGTTTGCTTTTGTTGCGGTTCTTCACCACAGAAATTCACGGCACACCTGCGAAGAGGACTCCTCAGTCCTGATGAAGCAAATGTTCGCGCCTGCTCGGCGTTTCCATCGCTGCCTTTCGACAAGCCTCTTCACTAAAAAGAGGCTTGACGTTTGTCTGAGTCACCCAAGAAGCACCTTGAGCTTCACGAACTCGAGTTATCTTCAGGCAAAGCGGTTTAAATCCGCTATTGAAGCCTTCGGTGTGCCTTTCAATTTCAGGATGGAACGGTTCAATCACCACAGAAGTCACGGAAACACTGTCGGGATAAGGTATCACGCCTTGAATTAAGTCGCCGTCTGTTGAGGCAAAACACAAACCGAATTCTCCGGCTAATACGGCAGCAACCAACAACGCTTTGATTTTCATGAAAATTCAGTTCCTTCCAACGGCCAAAAACTATAGAATGCGTGCACCAAAAGAATAACCGATTTGAGGAAGTTTTGTATTTCGTTCGGTTATCAATCGGGCATTATTTAGACATATATAAGAAGGCAATATGAACATTTCTGTTTTTGACATGTACCGTATCGGTATCGGTCCCTCTTCCTCCCACACTGTCGGGCCGATGCGTGCAGGCCGCAACTTTATTTCCCTCCTGAGAAATAAGCATCTCTTCCCCGAAGTCGAAGACATTAAAGTCAGACTAATGGGGTCTCTTGCCGCAACGGGTATCGGACATGCCACAGACAGCGCAGTGCTTCTCGGCTTAATGGGCAAGAGCCCGTCTGTTATCGATGTGGACTCCATTCCAGGATGGATTCAGGACATCAAAGAAAAAGATCGCCTGCTGCTCGACAGCTGCAAGCCGATTCCCTTCCACTACAGTACCGACCTTACATTTGAGCCTTCTGTTCTCGATCCTTACCACACCAACACGCTGATCATTACAGCGTTCGACGATAAGGGCAAAGAACTCCTGACCAGAAAATACTATTCCGTCGGCGGCGGTTTTATCGAAACCGAAGAAGAAGCCAAGCTCAAGCAGGAACCTCGCGCCCTTCCCGCTACCGAAGAAGATAAAAAGGCGCTTCCCTATCCGTTCTCCACGGCCAATGAACTCATGGAGCAGTGCCGTAAACACGGACTGAGCATGGAAGCCGTGATCCGAGCCAATGAAGAGGTCATCCGCAGCCGCGAAGTGATCGACGATTCGCTGGATCACATTTGGTCCGTGATGAGCATGTGTATCGACCGCGGTCTGAACGCAAAGGGATGCTTGCCCGGCCCTCTAAAAGTCAAACGCCGCGCCAATGAACTTTACGAAAAGCTTCTTAATAGCCCTCTTAAAGTCGCAGACGATCCGCTGCAGGTCATTGACTGGATCAACGCTTACGCCTTTGCCGTCAGCGAAGAAAATGCCGCAGGCGGAAGAGTTGTTACTGCCCCGACCAACGGTGCAGCCGGTGTTATTCCCGCTGTCATTAACTATTACCGCCAGTTCATTCCACAGGCCAATAAAGAAGGCATCCGTACGTTCTTATTAGTCGCCGGCGCCATCGGTGCACTCTATAAAAAGAACGCTTCTATTTCCGGAGCAGAAGTCGGCTGCCAAGGCGAAGTAGGTGTCGCTTGCTCCATGGCTGCCGCCGGCTTAGCCGCAGCGCTCGGCGCCACCAACGAACAAATTGAAAACGCCGCCGAAATCGGTATGGAACACCACTTGGGTCTGACCTGCGACCCGGTCAGAGGCCAGGTACAAATTCCCTGCATTGAACGCAACGGTATTGCCGCCGTTAAAGCGGTCAACTCCGTGCGCTTAGCCATGATGGGAGACGGCTCCCATTATGTAAGTCTGGATCAGGTCATTGAAACTATGATGCAGACCGGCAAGGATATGGCGAATAAATACAAAGAAACAAGTCTCGGCGGCTTGGCCGTCTGCGTCGTCGAGTGCTAAAGGAAAAATTATGAGTCGTCAGATACCGGCATTTGTCACCAAACATGCATGTTTAGAAAGAATGTGGAATTTCGGTATGTTCGTGATGGAACGTATCGACAAGGCCTCTTTAAAACAAGTCGCCTCCTCCCTGACCCTGACGACCCTTCTTTCCATTGTTCCGGCCTTAGCGGTCATCATGGCGGCTTTTTCCGCTTTCCCGCTCTTTGCTCCCTACCGTGAAGCCTTCGAGCAGTTTATTTTCTCGACACTCCTTCCGGCTCAGTACAGTGAGCAAATATTGGGCTATATCAAACAGTTTGCTACGCAAGCCGCCGGCTTAACCGCCTTCGGTTTGATCGGCTTGGTCATTTCTGCCTTGCTTTGTATTGCGACCATCGACTCGGCTTTGAACGCCACTTACGAAGTGCTCAAGCTCAGAAGCTTATGGCAAAGAGTTCTGATGTATTGGGCGCTTCTTACGCTCGGGCCGGTTGCCATCGGCATCAGCCTTGCCGCTTCATCGTATTTAACCGGCATGGCGATGGCGGGCCACTTATCGGTATATGCGAAGTGGCTTATTCCCATCGGTCAGCTGATCTTCCAGTCGATCATTCTCGCGGCTCTCTATAAATACGTTCCTAACTGTCGAGTACTGTGGAGAGACGCCCTCGTCGGAGGCTCTCTGATTGCCTTGGTCTTTACCGTCTTCCGCTGGGGCTTCGGCATTTACGTAATGCGCGGCTCCTACACCACGATTTACGGTGCCTTTGCCGCCATCCCCGTTCTTCTGACCTGGATGTACATCAACTGGATGTTCGTTTTGGCCGGCGCTGCGATTACCGCCACGCTTCCGATGCTGCGCGCCAGACGCTATAAAGACTTTGATAAGAGCGGAGACGACCTGCTGTCCGCAGTTGCCCTCCTCCGGATCCTCATGCTGGCTAAAGAAGTCGGTAACCCTCAGATGACCAATGTCGAACTGGCCGATAAGATCGGAAGCTATCCGGAGGCCGTGGACGCACTTCTCAACAGATTAATTCCCACGAATTATGTCGTTCGAATCGGAGCCGACGCCAACATCAGCTGGGCACTTCTCGCCGATGCACACAGCAAGACACTTGAGGAATGTTTCGAAGAGTTCTCCATGGATATGAGCAACTCTCTGCTCCAGGGAGACAATGCAGAAAGCCGCTGGGTCAAAGAAGGTCTGCGCGACCAGTGGCTGCAGACCCCAATGAAAGATGTCTTGAGTTAGCTTGACGGTGTTTTGGTGATATCGACCCATCCTGCGCTGCAGGAAGCTTTCTCTAATTCCGGAATAGTGAGTTCGACGCCGGTGTCGGATGTTCCGCAGGCAGGAAGAACAGAATCCATGCTTTTGAGCGATTCGTCTAAATAGACTTTCACGCCGTCATTGATACCGAACGGACATACACCTCCCGGTGCATGTCCGATTATTTTTTCACATTCTTCCGGCTTAATCATCTTTGCCTTTGCCGCGAAAGCGTGTTTGAACTTGGCATTGTCGATTCGTGCATCACCGACGGTTAGCACCAGGATCGGACCGCTCGGGAGCATGAACGACAAAGTCTTAGCAATCTTCTTTTCTTCACAGCCGAACGCTTTGGCGGCAAGCGCTACCGTAGCAGTCGATTCTTTTGCAACCCGAATTCGATCTTCAAGACCGAATTTCACCAGATGATTTTTTGCTTTTTCTAAAGACAATTTCAAACCTTGACTAATTTAGTGCAGACAGTTTCCTGCCTGCACCGTTGACTTCTCACATGTATTTGAAGAACGAAAGCGCCAAAACGACCAAGACTCCGCTCATCAGAGGAACCCAGGTACGTTTGACGAGAACCAGAGGATTGACCTTCACGGATGCCGAGACGATGATGATCACAGCGGCAACCGGAGACATGGAGCGGAACAGGTTGGACATACATTGACCATGATCGGATCAATGCCGGCTTTTTGCGCAATCTGCGGAATCAGTTCAATAAAGCTGTAGAACACAGCATTGCCGCAACCGCTGATGGAGGTAATCAAACCGGTAATGCCGGAGAACGCCAGCATTAAACCGACCTTAGCGTTTTCAAAATTGGAAATGGAATTCGAAATGGCGTCAATCAAGCCCATAACACGAAGTCCGAACACCATAGAAGAAGCGGCAACGATCAGGACGACAACTTTAGAGAAGCCGTCGCCCATACCCTTGAAGAAGATTCCGAGATCCTTCATACCGTCCTTAACATTGCGTTTTCTAAAGAGTTCGCAGACAAATGCCAGGACTAAGGAGAAAAGTGTGATTTCTACCAGACCGACTTTGGCTTTTCTGAAAAAGACCCAGAAGAAGATCACTAAAACCAGCGGGAGGATCGGGAAAATAAAGTACCAGGTCGGTGTATTTTTCTCGGGACGCTCGGCTTCAATAACCGTTTCTTTATCCAGCTCTTTCAGCAGTACGGCATCTTTCTTGTCCAAGTAAGTCTGCCAGAAATAATGAACGATACCCATCACAAACAAGGCCGGAATCGTGATCGGTGCCAAGTGGAATGCTACGTAATCGACAACGTTTTCAAATCCCAGCACTCGGGCCGCGACCACGTTGTCACCGCCGAGGGGAGTCGGAACGATCGTGGCAGTTGTGGCAATCAGGGCTGCAGCCGTTAAGGTAGACATTCCGGCGGCTCTCAGCACCGGGAATAATGTTGCCATCAAGATCACAGCAAGCGAGGCGGCGCTCGGGATAATGATCTGCAGGCAGGTCCCAACCCAGAAGACCATCGGAATCAAGATGATCGGCTTGCGGACGTAGATAGCGGCTTCGTCAAAACCTTAATGACCATATCATACGCGCCTATATGAGACATATAGGCAGCGAAACCGAAAAGCGTGAGGATGATTAAACCTGCATTGCTGTACTGACGAACAAATTGATCTTTGATGACTTTAAAAGGATCCACCCAGAACAATCCCGTGGTGGCCTTTGCTCCAAGAACGTTGTGTCCTAAGAGAAGTCCGGAGTAAAGAAGAACGAGCGCAGCAATAAACAAGACAACTTTGGCGTCGTAATTTTTTGCTATGGCCCAACCTGCAATGATGAGAACAATAACGGCAAGGATGCTGTCGATCATTTGAACTCTCCGTGAGATACGGTGATTTTGTATTTGAGGTATGGCCAAATTTTACCGATCAGGAATTTTTTGCGAGCATTTGAGACTCCGAGGTTCGGGTTTTGCCTTAGTTTTTCATTCTTTGTAACGATATGAATCACGGGCTCATGAGCTTAGAAAGTTTTCAGTTGTATATTTAGCGAGACTCAAATCCAGACAAAGAGAGGCTTTATGCGTTCAGATAATCCCGGTTTCGTTCCGGATTCTCCCTTCTCTAAGCAGCTTCCCGAAGAATGGCTCTGATTCTTCAAAACCTTCCCTAAACTTGAACTACGTTGCCATCTATTAGGCACCACAGGTAAAGAGACTTTCGAAGAACTTGTTGCTGAATCCGGTGCTGATGTCAGTCAAGAAGATATCAATAGTTTCTATACCCGCGGCGACAAGCCAATCGGCGTTTTACGAATCTTCAGGTGCTTGGAAAGCAAGGTGCTTTCCAAGCCCTCTTTTTTAACACGTATCACACTCAAGCATATCCAAAGGGTTGCCAGTCAAGGCGTCAAATATATTGAGTTCTACTGGAACTGGACGGGGCTAAAGCATTTCATGAGTTACGACGAAGCTCGTCAGGCGATCAATGAAGGCATCAGACAAGGTCTTCAGCGTTATGGTGTTGTCGCCCGCTCCATCCCTTCTATCGACCGAGAAGATACACCTGAAGCGGCAGTCGAACTCGTTGAAGAAATGATCCGGCACCCTGATCAATACACCATCGGGATCGGTATTGATTATCGGGAGACCAATCATGAACCGGAAAACTTTTGGAAAGCCTTCAAGATGGCAAAAGATGCCGGTTTCAAAATCACGATCCACGCCGGCGAGTTCGGAGAACATTGGCGCAACGTTGAAACTGCCATGAAACTTCTCGGTGCTGACCGCATCGATCACGGCTACACGATTATCGATAGTCCGGAACTTGTCGAAGAAGCAAAAGCAGCCAATATGCATTTTGCAGTTGTTCCGACCAATTCTTATTATCTCAGGACTTTATCGGACGAAGAATGGGCCATTAAGCATCCGGTTCGCAAGATGGTTGAGCTGGGGCTAAAAGTCTTCCCCAACAGCGATGACCCGACGATGCACCATATTTCTATTTCCGAATCCTGGCTTCTTATGCACAACTGGCTCGACTTCACACTGCCTCAGCTGCGCAAGATGTTGGAAAACAGCATTGAGGCCGCTTGGGTCAGCGACGAGCAAAAAGCCGCTTGGAAAAAAGAATGGCTCGAAGAATTTGATCGCTTAGCCGCTGAACTGCCGCCTGTAAATTAAGGAACCATTCAACTCAAATTACCCGAGACCGGAAATTCCGGCTCGGGTTTTCTTCTTAGAAGCTGTATTTGATTCCGGCCTTGCAGGACAGGTCGACATTCAGACGATTACCGTGCTCTCCGCCGATCTGAGCAAACGCCTTCCATTGGTTTCCAATGACGAGCTCACCGCCAACGCCGAAATAAAAGCGCGTTCCCAGCGAACGGGTTTTGAAGTCAAACTCGTTCATTCGGATTTTTGTCTTACCTAAAAAGTCGTGGTTCACACCGGCTTTAACGTACAGATTTCCGACATTTTGTCCGTCAGGACGATTGAACGAGCGGCCAGCCGTCAAGCCAAGGCGCATATTCAAGCTGTCGGAGTCATCAATTTTTACCTTCATACCGTGAGAGAACGAGAGGTCTTCCCCGAGCAATCGGTAATAAGAAAGCTGGACTTGAGGCTCTATAAACCAATTGGATCCGTCCTGGTTCTTCAGGAAGTTAAAACGAATGCCCCCTTCGGAAGAAATACCGAAGCCAAGGTTATGGTATGGCGCATGAACACTTGTGCCTTCCATTAGGTGGGCTCGAATTTTCTGCTTATGGCGATTAAAGGTCAAAACCGTATCGACATAAGCATTCTAATCAAACCAAGTCAGGTAAGCCTTACCGCCGATAGAGTGAATGTCAGTTTTACCGGCTCCTCCCTTCACTCTCACGTCTCCGTCGGTAAAGCCCACTTGAGCTCCGACAATCCAGTTCGGATCAATCTTTTTATCTGTGCCGAGCGAAACTGTGGTGTATCTCAGTTTGCTGTGTACGCCGGCATAAGGATCAAACCGGCCTTTTTCGTATCTGCCCAGAACATAGGCGCCGTCAGATGAACCGCGTCTGATCTCGCCGGTTCTTTCTCTCAAATCAGCCAAAGAGCTGAGGTATTGAACCACGGAAGCACCGGAGCTGACCACCGACAGAACCGTTTGTCCGGTACGGGATAATCCGTCAGGCACAGGCGGGTTTTGAGAGTTGTCGGGGCCTGTCGGCGGAGTGACAGGCACACCTCCCGGTACAGATGGAGGAACATCCGGATTCTCCGAAGGGCCGTTTGAGTCCGGAGGAAATACGGATGACGTCAGTTTTTCTTCTTTTTCAGCTGTATGTTCTGCGACGCTCTGTGCGATCTCTTTTTCCGTTACAGAAATCACATCATCCGTGATCACTTCTTTGCTGGATTCTGGCATATTTTCCAGAATAGCTTTTTCCAGATCCGGTGCAACATTTTCTACCATTTCCGCTTTTGGCATGGTAGCTTCGTTGCGGTTATCATAAATCGCCTGCTGTACCGGTGTCAGTGCTTTGATCCTCTGTTTCAGTTCGAGTGCACGGATAACATATTTGCCCTGTCTGAACCACACAACCAGATCATCGCAAGCATCAACACATTTCTCCTTCTGTCCGGCACGATAATAAAGTTTTGCAAGCTCATAGGCATATTTTTCCGTGTATTCTTTCTGATTATATTCTTCCAGAATCTCAATCTGATCCTCGATTGCCGCACCTCTGCCTCGATAGATCATATATTTCAAAAGATAACGTGAATTGTCGTGCGGTGCTGCTTCAACAAATTCACTGTAAAATTCCGCTGCATCATCAAACTCCCGCAGTTTTACGGAAATCTCCGTTAAATGGAACAAAATGCTTCTCACTGCCTGAGATTTGCGGTATGCACGAAGCAAAAGTGCCTTACTGTCCTGCAATCTTCCGACTTCTTCATAAATTTCGCTGATCATACAAAGCGTTCTGACATTTCTTACTCTCCGCCAGTCAATCGTATCAATAATATCTGCCGCATCTTCATAATATCCCTGATCAGCCAGCTTTGTTATTTCTTCTAACTTAAGGTTGTATTCGTATTTATCCACTGTTTCACCTCGTATATGTTCCTGCCTGTTATTATCCTATTTTATTCTACTATTACTCTTCATGTTTTTAAAGTATACTACACCAAAAATACATTGTCAAACCGAGGGTTTTCGCAATTTTTCCGTCTGACCGGTTCTTTTTCCCCGGAAATATCCAAAAAGGAAGCCGCTGTTTTTTGCGGCTCCCCGATACTCTTATTTGGTCTTACCGATTTTAACTTTTGACCAGGCAGAATAGTATTTCTTTCTGTTTTTCTTTTTCCAGGTTCTGATCCGGATATAATATTTCTTTCTGGATTTTAACTTGGATACCGTAGTACTGTTCTTTTTCATACCACTGATATTTTTTGTCTTTTTTGATTTGAATTTTCTGCTTGTTGATACCTGAATCTGATATCCTGACACCTGCTTTTTCTGTTTTTTCCAGGAAATACTCAGTGCCTTCTTCTTTTTGATGACTTTGGTGATTTTCGTCGCTTTCGGAACAATTTTGAAAGAAAGTGTTTTGCTGCCACAGTATTTATTTTTCATTTTTACATTTACATGGTACTGACCAACCTTCTTTCTTCCTGCCTGATACGATACCGTATAATGATCGGAAGATACTCTGTTGCCATCACCATCAAGTACAATAACGCCTGGATTTTTTGTCTTTCCATCGTATACATATTTCGTCTTTGAAAGTTTTACCACAAACTTCGCAGTAATGCTTTCATCAGACAGTATCTGTATCCTGTAATCCTCTTCTTTTGAAAGCAGTATTCCTTCTCTGTACCATCCTTCGAAAACATATTCTTCCTCCGGAATTGCCTGAAGTTTCGCAAACTGCCCATACTGGTAAATACCTCCGCCAATCACAGTTCCGGCTTTTTCATCAGATACAAGTGCTTCCACCGTAAAATATGCATTTCTTGCATCGTCTCCGGACAAATCCGAATCCGAATTTATTGTGTTTCCATCTGCATCATAAAGTCTGTAGTCCGCATCGGAACCTTCCCCAGCTCCGCTTTATCGTATGCCGGGAGAACGCCTTCCACCACTTCTCCTTTTTCCATCTCAATATTGAAATAATTGATGTTTCGCGTATACTCACCGGCCAGAGCACTGTATTCATTGATGCTGTAATTGACGCTGTCTTTTTCACGTGCAGTCATTTCCACATAAAAAGTTTCATCCACCGGAAGGACAACATATTTCTGCCCATTGTTATCCACCCCTGCAATATAACTTCCTGTTTCATCCGACTGCTCATTGATGATCGATGCAATCTTATTTTGTTCTGCATCAAAAACCTTAACATCAACCTCACAGTTGATTCGAATGATCCGGAATCCACCATTGTTCAGGCGATTTGCAGTTGTTCCGACATAATTGCTGTCCATCGATGCCAGCCATGCATAACACAGTTCCGGATAATGAGCTGCCCCGAGTCCTTCTCCATTTAAAACAGCCGTTGTAAAATAATTCGGATGATTGCTGACAAGTGCAAGCATCAGATCACTCAGTTTCACACCCGCATAATCAATGACAAGCTCATTATAATCTGTGATTCCTGCATCCTGAAGTGCTTTCCTGAGCCATCCCGATACGATTTTCAATGCCTTTTCTTCCGTTCCCCATGGATTGATCCCGGTATTCCAGATATATGCACCCACAAATTTATACCATTCACTCTTTACCTGCGATACGATCGAATCCGTCAGACGTCCTGACTGTTCATCGGTACAACCAAAAACTACGGAACAAATCTCCCGAATTTCATTCTGATAACGATCAACATAATTTTCTCTGTTTACGATAAATTTTTTAGATAAGATTGTAACATAATCTGACAGAAATACGCCCTGAGAATAATTATGTTTCGTATCATTGACGATCAGCCCATCTTTTAAGAACCCAACCGCATTCCAGGTCAGATTGTCCACAGAGATTTTTTTCATTTGAAAATCATCTACAACATACTTCTCTGTTGTTGGCATCGCCTGGTAGATCGCCAGCATTTTCTTTTTCAGATCTGCATAATCTTCCGGTTCTGACTCCGCAGAC